>Ga0214917_10008037_pt1 | contig 10483 bp, 6 predicted proteins | sample LL_1208_BB_MetaG_FD_177983 | JGI IMG/M metagenome (GOLD analysis project Ga0214917, IMG submission 177983) | Freshwater microbial communities from Lake Lanier, Atlanta, Georgia, United States - LL_1208_BB | ecosystem: Environmental > Aquatic > Freshwater > Lake | place: USA: Georgia | collected...
GTAGGCATACCAGATCGAGAACGTCACGTTGTTCTGGTGGAACTGCCGGAACCACGGATCGAGCTCGAAGTAATCGAGCATGTCGTGCATCCAGCCCATGTTCCACTTCAGGTTGAACCCGAGGCCGCCGATGTTGGTGGGCTGGGTCACCATCGGCCAGGTGGTGGATTCCTCCGCGATCGAGAGGGCGCCCGGGAAGTGCTGAAACAGCACGTGGTTGGCCTGCTGCAGGAAGCGCACCGCCTCGGTGTTCTCGCGGCCGCCGTGCTCGTTGGCCAGCCATTCGCCGTCGGGGCGCAGGTAGTCGCGGTAGAGCATCGAGGCCACCGCATCCACGCGGATGCCATCGATGTGGAACTGCTCGAACCAGAACACCAGGTTCGCCACCAGGAAGTTGCGAACCTCGTTGCGGCTGTAGTTGAAGATCAGCGTGCCCCACTCCTTGTGCTCGCCGATGCGCGGATCGGCGTGCTCGTAGAGGTGGGCGCCATCGAAGAAGGCCAGGCCGTGGGCATCCTTGGGGAAGTGGCCGGGCACCCAGTCGAGGATCACGCCGATGCCCTCGTTGTGGCAGCGGTCGACAAAAGCCCGGAATTCATCCGGTGTGCCGAAGCGGCTGGTGGGGGCGTACCAGCCGGTGACCTGGTAGCCCCAGGAGCCATCGAAGGGATGCTCGGAGATCGGCATCAATTCGATGTGTGTGAAGCCGCGGGCCTTCACGTAGGGGATCACCCGATCGGCCAGCTCCGGGTAGGTGAGCAGGCGTGCACCGGGCTTGAGGTCGGCGGCGGGCACGGGCGGGCGGGCCGTGCCATCGGCCTCGATGTAGGGCTGATCGGCGCTGGCGTGCATCCAGCTGCCCAGGTGCATCTCGTACACCGCGATCGGCTGATCGAGCGGATTGCGGCTGTCGCGCTCCTGCATCCAGGCGCCATCGCCCCAGCCGTAGCCGCCCATCGGCTCCACGATTGAGCCGTTGTTGGGCCGCACCTCGTGGCGGAAGCCGTAGGGATCGGCCTTGGGGTAGCAGTGGCCGTTCTGGGCCCGCACCTCGTATTTGTAGATCTCGCCGGCCTGCAGGCCCGGGATGAACAGCTCCCAGCAGCCCCCCAGCCGCGCCTGCATCGGGTGGTGGCGCCCATCCCAGCCGTTGAAGTTGCCCAGCACCGCCACGCTGCGGGCGTTGGGGGCCCACAGGCAGAACATCACGCCGTTCACCCCGTTGCGGGTGGTGAGGTGGGCGCCCATCCGCTGCCAGATGTGATGGTGGTTGCCCTCGGCGAACAGATGGCGATCCATCTCGCCCATCCACTCCTCGCGGAAGGCCCAGGGATCGTGGGCCACGTGCTCGATGCCGCCCCGCAGCACATGCACCTGATAGCCGCTGCCCGGATCGCCCGGCAGCTCGGCCTCGAAGATCCAGGGATGATGCGGCGTGGCCATGGGCAGGGCCTGGCCACCGGCCATCAGCTCGACCCGTTCCGCCTCCGGCATCCACACCCGCACCACCCAGCGGCCGTTGTCCAGGGGTTGGGGGCCCAGCACCGCGAAGGGGTGGTCGTGGCGACACTCCGCCAGGCGCTGAGCATCGTCCACCATCCAGTCGAGCTGAGCCAGCACAGGTTCCAGCGCAAAGCGTGGCCGGAGCTTAAGCGGCTTTCAGTGCCGGCAACTCAGCGGACCGGCAGCGGTTTTGCTGGGCTGTCCGGGAAGTCCACTCCCACGATCTGGTTGTTGGCGTCGAGAATCACAAACAGGTTGTCGCTGAGGCGGTTGAACACCACGTTCACCAGCACCAGCCTGGAATCGGCTGTGCTCTCGGCCTCCACGGCGCGGCCCAGCTTCACGAAGCTGCCGGTGAGGGCCTGGAGGGCCAGCCACTTGGCCTGCAGGGAGGCGGGCGGGATGTCCTTCTGGAACTGGGGGCTCAGGAAGCTGGAGGCGGTGATGTAGTTGCCGGTGCTGAGGGCCTTCACGAAGTTCAGCGCCACCTGGCTGGTGGGGTCGTCGGAGCGGTCGACGTAGTAGCGGCTGATCTTGCCCTGGCGATTGAGCACGATGAACATCACCCGGTTGCCGGCCGCGGTCTGGAGCTCCGCCTCCACGGTGCTGCTGCTGATGCCACTGCGCACGCTCAGCAGCTCGTAGCCCAGCACCCGCGGCTGGGTGCGCATCGTGGCGGCCACCATCGAAGGGCTGCTCACCGCCTTCAGCTCATCGGAAAACTGGGCGTAGCGGGCATTGGCATCGCCGCTCTTCACCGCCTCCAGCACCCGGCGGGCGGCGGCACGGGCCTCCTCCACGCTCAGGGCCGGCTGGGCGGCGGCGGCCTGGGCTGCGGCCGGCTCGGGATGCAGGGCGAGCATCGGCCCCGCCAGGGCCGCAGCCGCCAGGCTGAGGGCGGCAAGGGCGGATCGCAGGGGGCGCGGCATCGCAGGACGCGGGCGTTCGGTGGGGTCAGTTTGCCCCAACCATCGGGAGGATGCTGAGCTCGGCGCCGTTGAGGTCGAGTTCGAGGCTGATCACCCGGTGCCCGCAGCCCACGGGCCCCAGGGGCAGGCTGCCGCTGCCGGGGTTCACGGCGATCTGTGGCCAGGCCGCCGCCCCGATCGAGAGGCGCAGCTGTTCGCCGCTCTGCAGGGTGAGCAGCAGCGGTTGCAGGGCCACGCGGCGCCGCGTCAGTTGCAGGCAGGTGTCGCCGAGGAAGCGGGCCACGCCGGTGCTCAGCTGACGCACCTGGTTGCCGCTCACCACCGAGAGGGCCAGGCAGAGGTCGAAGCCCGGCTGGTCGGCAGCCACCGGCAGCTCCAGCACCGGTTGCCCGTGCAGCTCAAGTGGGCTCTGGCAGGGCGTGCTGGTGAAGCAGGCCACATCGGTGCGGGCATCGAGATCGCCGCGCTCCACCACACCGGCATCCAGCCCCAGGTGGCCGCCCCGTCCCGGCAGCGGTCGCCAGGGGTCGTGCACGATCAGCACCCGGCCGCCCGCCCCCTGCTCCCGGGCGGTGAGCCGTCCTTCCCCCGCATCCACGGCCGCCAGGCCGCTACTGGCCAGCCGCCAGCTCTGGCCGCTGGATTGCAGCGGCGAGTGGGCGCGCCAGTGGCCGCTGCCCAGATCTGCCATCAGCTCCGCCGGCTGCTGTCCCAGATCGCCCGGTCCGTCTTGATCCTTGAGGTGGCGATCGAAGAAGGCCAGTTGCAGGCGGTCGATGCCCCCCTGCCAGCCCAGATGGGTCCAGGGACCGATCCGCAACAGCTGCTGGCTGCCGCCGGAGCGGGCCCGCTGCCACAGGTCGAGCACGCCGCTCAGGTGGGGGTCGTGCCAGCCGCCGATCTGCAGCATCGGCCGGCTCCAGAGGGCAGCGGGTGGTTCGTGGTGCCGCCAGCCGTTGGCGCTGCCGGGATCGCCGGCCATCCAGCCCATGCCCATGCCCTCGGGGTCGTGGCGCTGCAGCAGGGCCAGCCCCTCCTCCAGGAAGGCCCCGCTCTCCAGGCTGCGGCGGATGGCGCTCCAGCCCTCCCCATCCCCCTGGCGCCGGCAGCCCTGGGCCGCCAGCTGCAGCGCCCAGCCCAGCCCCAGGGCCCACCAGTGGGCCCCGCCGCTGCTGGCCCAGTGCAGGCGCTCATCCAGCCCCGCCATGGCGGGGGCCAGGGCATCCGGCAGCTGGTCGGGATCCCGCCACAGCAGCTGGGTGAGGCCCTGGTAGGAGAAGCCGTAGCAGCCGATGCGGCCGTTGCACCAGCTCTGGCTGCGGAGCCAGGCCAGGCTGGCAGTTCCGTCGTCGGCCTCCTGGGGGAAGCCGCCGAACGCGCCGGAGGAGTCGCCCCGGCCCCGCACGTCCTGCACCACCACGGCGTAGCCATGGCTGGCATACCAGTGGGGGTGGGCGTACACCACGGTGGAGGCGATGGCGCGGCCGTAGGGCTGGCGCATCAGCAGCGTGGGCCAGGGTCCCGCTCCCGCGGGGCGCCAGATCCTGCACACCAGGGTGGTGCCATCGGCCGTGGTGAAGCGGTCGTCGCTGACACTGACGGGCGCCGCGGTCACGTCAGCGCACGTCGGGGCAGTGCAGCCCCACCACGTAGGTGCTCAGGATTTCGGCATCGGTGTTGCTGAGGCCCTGGCTCGCCGCCACCCGGGCCACCGCCTGGGGTGCGGTGTAGGAGATCCCCTGGCCATTGAGGCTGCGCAGCTCCTCGCAGAGGGCCTTGGCCTTCTGGGGGTTCTGCTTCACCGAGTTGAGCAGGGCTGAATTGGCCAGGGCTGGAGCAGCCGCCAGGCTGGCCAGCAGGGCGGCTGCCAGCGGCAGGCTGCGGGACAGGCGATGGACCACGGCGGATGGCGGGCCGCGCACGGCCGCCAGAGATGTTGACTCCATTTCAGAGCCGCGCCGTCAGCGCTGGCGGCGGCCTGGGGTCAGTTCCAAGGGCGACTGGCTGCGGAGCGGGCCTGGCGGATCCAGCGGCTGAGGGTGGCGGCATCCACCCGCGGCGGCGCCATGCCCAGCAGGGAGCGCTCCAGGCGGCCCAGCTGGGTGAGCAGCTGCTGGGGCGATGCCTCCGCCAACCCCTTGCCCGTGGCGATGCCGGCATAGAGCAGCAGGGCCGCCTCCTCCGGTTGCAGGCCCACCTCCACCAGCAGGCGTGCCTGGCCCCGCAGCTTGCGCAGCTGGCGCTCCAGGGCACCGCCCCGGCACAGCATGCGCAGCTGCGGATCGCTGAGGTGGGCCAGCTGCTCCCAGCTCTCGATGCCCGCGGCCTGCAGGGCCGCCTGTTCGCGCTGGAAGTGGCGGGGGAGGGGATACAGGGCGGTCAGGGCGCCACGACCACCTGGCCGTCCCGCAGGTCGCGGGTGGCCTCCGCCAGGATCACGGGCCTGTCGGTGCCCGGCTCCACCGCCTCCACGCGCCGCAGGCGCACGTGCACCAGTTGGTCGCTGCTGGTGCGGCCGCTGCCCCGCAGGTTGCGGGCCACCTGCTCCACGCTGGGCCGGAACGCCTCCTGGGGCAGATCCGCCGGCGCCGCGGCGATCACCAGGTCGGCGCCGTTGTCGAACACCACCGGCACACTCACGGCTCCCTCCACCACGCTGCGGGGGGCGTAGCTCACGGCAAAGGCCAGGCAGGACAGCGACAGCAGCACGGTGAAGCTGGTGACGCCCACCAGCCGGAAGCGGATGCCCCACTGGGCCACGAACCCCACCACGGTGAGCAGGGCCAGCAGGCCGCCGGCCAGGCCCAGCCACTGGCCGGCCGTCAGCAGCAGGGGATCGGCGGGCATGGCGGTGTGGAGGGGCGGGAGAGTCCCCCTATATTGCGGCCTCTTCAGCTGCTGACTGCCACGGGCCGATGGGGCTGCAGCCTGAGGAGTCTGAACAGCCTGCGGGCCGCCCCCCGTCCGGCCGGCGCCTTCTCGGCCCCCTGCGCCTGGGCCGGCCGGCAATGCTCGCCACCGCTGGTGCTGCCGCAGCCCTCGCCCTGGGCTGGTACGGGGCCGACCAGGCGGCAGGACAGCTCTACCGGCGTCTGCGGCCCTGGGTGCAGCGGCAGGCGGGTCGCGCCATGGGCCATCCCCTGCAGTTGGGGCCCTACCGGGGCCTGAGCCCCTGGGGGATCCGTACGGGGGCCAGCCGCTTCCTGCCCGGCCCCGACAACCCTTCCACCATTGAGGCGGATGGGGCCAGCGTGGCCCTCGACCCCCTGCGCAGCCTGCAGCAGCGCTGCTGGGTGCTGCAGATCCGGGTGCATCAGGCGCGGGTGCAGTTGCGCCGCAACAGCCGCGGGGCCTACTGGTCGCTTGGGGCGTTGCCGCCGGGGCGCCGGCCGCCTCCCCTCGGCCTGCGCATTGCCCTGGAGGGGCCGGCCCAGGTGCTTGTGGTCCCCGCCAGCGGGCCCGTCCTGCGGGTCGAGGTGGCCGGCGACACCACGATCCAGCTGCGGCAGCATCAGCTGGCGATCAACGCCCTGGTGCGCCTTCCCCAGGGCAGGCAACCGGGGGGGCAACTCAGCCTGCGGGCCCAGGGCCAGTGGTCGCGCCGCCAGTGGCAGGCCCGCCTCGCCCTGCGCCAGTGGCCGCTCCAACCCCTGGTGCCGCTGCTGCCCCCGGGTGTGCAGCGCCCCTTCGCGGGGCGCCTGGATGGCCGGGCCACGGGCCTGGTGGTGCTTCGCGATCCGGGGCGGCGGGGGCCGCGCCAGCCAGCCCAGGGCCGCAGCTGCCAGGGGGATCTGGCGCTTGAGGCTGTCCGCTGGCGGGCTGCCGTGTTGCCGGTGCCGCTGCAGGCGCCGCGGCTGGACCTGCGCTGCCAGGGGCAGCGGCTGCAGCTGCTGCCCGCCAACCTCGCCATGGCCCCCTGGACCGGCCGGGTGTCCGGTTCCTATCAGCTCGGCGGGCCCGCCGCTGGTCGGCTGGCGCTGAACCTGGCAGCCCGGGACCCCCGCGCCGGCCACCGCCTCCAGGCGCAGCTGGATGGCCCCTGGCGCCATCCCGATCTGGTGATCCGCGGCGGCCTGCGGGCCCCGGCCGGGCTGGCGCCCATCACCCTGCAGGCGCGGCTGGCGATTGATGGCCGCCGGAGGCTGCAGGTGGCATTGCCCCAGCTCTCCCTGCGCAGCGGCAATGCGCAGCTGCAGGCCCGGGGGCGCCTCTGGCCCGATCTGCAGATCAGCAGTGAGCAGCTGGTGCTGCGTTCGGACCTGTGGCGCCAGGCCGCCGCCGCTCGAACCCTGCTCGGCGCCGCTCCCCAGCTCCAGGGGCAGCTGCAGGTGCTGGGCAGCCTGGCCAATCCACGGCTGCAGCTGCAGCTGCGGCAGAGCAACAATCCCCTGCTGGGGTCCACCCAGGCCCTGCTGCAGTGGAGCGACGGGCTGCTGCGGCTCGTGCAGCTCACGGCGCCCGAACTGCGTGCCGAAGGCCAGTGGCCCCTGGCCCTGCGCCGCGGTCGCGGGCTGGTGCCGGGTGCCCTGGCGCTGCAGCTCGATCTGCGCCGCTATCCCCTGGCCCGGTTGACGCCCTTAGTGGGCGCAGGCCTGCGGGGTTTGCTCGATGCCCGCGGGTCCATCCAGGGGCCGTTGCGGGCCCTGCGGCCCAACCTGGATCTGCTGGTGGAGCGGCCGGGTGCCGGACCCGTGGCTCTGCTGGAGGCCTGGCAAGGACGGCTGCAGGGGCTGGAGGCCGGCGGCGGCCAGCTGCGGCTCTCACCCCTGGCTCCTGCGGCCTACGGCTCGCTGGAGGCTCGCCTGGATCGCCGCTGGCTGCCCCTGGCGGTGCTCCTGCAGCGCTCCGGTGGCAGCCTCAGCTTCTCGGGCAGTCCGCGCCGCTACAGCTGGCGGGCCGAGGCCTTTCCGCTGGAGGGTCTGCACCTGGCCATGGGGCCCCGCTCCACCCTCCAGCCCGTGGAGGGGCTGCTGAGCGGCCGTGGCTGGCTGGATTTGCAGCCCCTGTGGATGGGTGGCCGTGTACGGCTGGAGCGGCCTGTGCTGCTGGGGGTGCGCGGCCGCCGGCTGCTGGCCTCCGGCAGCTTCCGCGATCGACGCTTCGCGCTCACCGGCCAGCTGCAGCCGGAGTCGGCGGGGCAGATCGCCCTGCGCCTGCGGGGGGAGCGGGGCGGTTCCCTCTGGTCGCGGTTCGAGGGACGGGGCCTCGATGCCCGGGTGCTGCGCCAATTGCTGGAGGCCTGGCCCCAGTGGCGCGGTGCTGCTGCGCCGCCCCGGGGCCGTGCCGCCGACCTCGGCAGCCTGGCGATCGACACCCTGGGCGGCAGCCTCAGCGATCAGCTGGTGGCCCTGGCCCGGGCCAGGGAGCGCCTGGCCGTCGCCACCGCAGTGGATCAGGTGCAACGCCCCCGGCTCGACGACCTCGAGGGCCATCTCGATGCCGATCTCACCCTGCTGGGCCCCAGCACGGCTCGGCTGTATGTCGACCTGGCGGCCCGCGGCCATCTGTGGCTGCCCCGCGGGGACCGCGATCTGGCCCTCAGCACCAACCCGGTGACCGTGCGGCTCCAGGGCCCACTGCGCGACGGCGCCGGCACGTTCAGCCTTGAAGGTCTGCCCCTCAGCCTGCTGGCCCTGCTCACGCCGGTGCCCGATGGCCTGCGCGGCGACCTCGCCGCCCGGGGGCGCTACCGCCTGGGCGGCCAGCGGCCCGAGCTCGATGCTGTGCTGGCCCTGCAGCAGGCCAGCCTGCGGGACGAGCCCCTGGTGCTGGAGCGGGGCCTGGTGCGGCTGGGGCCAGAGGCTATCGCCCTGGATTGGTCGCTGCGGGGAGGCGGTGCCACGGATGGCCTCGATCTGCGGGGCCGCGTGCCCCTGGGGCTGCGGCAGAGCGGCCTGGAGCTGCGGGTGGCGAGCCGCGGCGATGGCCTGCGCTTCCTCTCGGTGCTGGGGGGCAAGGGGGTGCAGTGGCAGCAGGGCGAGGCCGACCTGCAGCTGCTGGTGCGCGGCAGCCTCAGCGATCCCACCGCCAACGGCTTCCTGCGCTTCAGCGATGGGGTGCTGCAGGTGGCAGGCCAGACCATGCGCCAGCTGCAGGGCACGGTGCTGTTCGACTTCCAGGAGCTGGAGCTGCAGCAGTTCTCCGCGAGGGTGGGAGCCCGGGGCAGCGTGAGCGGATCGGGGCAGCTGGCGCTGGTGACACCGCAGGCGGAGCTGCCGCGGCTGTTGAAACTGCGCTTCCGCCAGGCTCCCTTCAGCCTGCCGCGGTTGCGGGCCCAGGCCGATGGCGAGCTGCTGGTGAGCGGCGCCCTGCTGCGGCCCTCCCTCGGCGGGGAGCTGCAGCTCAGCCACGGCAGTCTCAACGTGCAGCCCGGTCAGCTGGCCACCGAGGCCGAGCCCACCCGGCCGGTCACGGTGCGGCAGCTGGTGGAGAGCAAGTGGGACTTCAGCAAGCCGCTGGTGGTGATGGGGGCCGAGCTGGAGGGCACCGCCAGCCGCGACATTCGCCAGGCGGTGCCCAACCTGCCGATGATCGCCCTGCGGGGCCTGCGGCTGCGGCTGGGCCCCGACCTGCGGGTCACCGTGCCCAACGTGCTCAACTTCAACACCGGCGGGGTGCTCACCCTCAATGGGCAGCTCGATCCCTCGATCCGCGCCAGCGGGGTTGTGCGGCTGCTCAACGGCCGCCTGGGGCTGTTCACCACCACCTTCAGCCTGGATCCCGATGCGCCGAACGTGGCCGTGTTCACCCCCTCCCTGGGGCTGATCCCCTACCTCGACATCGCCCTGCGCACCAAGGTGTCGGACTCGATGCAGCTGGGCAGCGCCGATCGCTCCAGCATCTACGACTGGAACCTCAACAACACCACCAGTGCCCTCGACCAGCTGCGGCTGGTGAAGGTGAACATCACCGTGACCGGCCCGGCCGATCGCCTGGCGGACAACATCCGCCTCACCAGCAATCCGCCGCTGCCGGAGGAGCGGTTGATCGCGCTGATCGGCGGCAACTCCCTGGTGGGGCTGGTGGGTGGCAACGCCACCACCGCCCTGGCCACGGTGCTGGGCCAGAGCCTGCTCTCGCCGGTGGTGGGGGGATTGAGCGAGGCCTTTGGCCAGCGCCTCAGCTTTGCCCTCTATCCCACCTACTTCGCCCCGGCCGAGACGGTGGCGGTGGAGAACCGCTCCCGCCGCCTGCCCGCCCAGCTGGTGCTGGGTTCGGAGATCGGCCTGGATCTGAGCGAGCGCTTCAACATGTCGGTGCTGGCGGCCCCCAACCGCAGCGACATCCCCCCCCAGGTGACGCTGCGCTACCAGGCCAGCGATCGCCTCGGGCTGCAGACCTCCGTGGACACCGAGGGCCGCTGGCAGGGGCTGCTGCAGTTGTTCTTCCGCTTCTAGGGTCGATCCCATGACGCAGCTGATCGGCGTTGACCTGGGCGGAACGGCCATCAAGCTCGGCCGCTTCACGGTCGAGGGTGAGCTGGTGGCGGCGTTGCAGCTGGACACGACCCAACCCCCGATGCCGGGTGCGGTGTGCACGGCGCTGGTGGAGGGCATCGCCCAGCTGGATCCGGATCGCCTGGCGCCCCTGGTGGGCATCGGCCTGCCAGGGCCGATGGATGCCGCTGGCCGGCTGGCCCGGGTGTGCATCAACCTGCCGGGCTGGGAGCGGATTCCCCTGGCCGAGTGGCTGGAACCGCAGCTGCAGCGGCGGGTGACCCTGGCCAACGATGGCAACGCTGCCCTGGTGGGGGAGGCCTGGCTGGGGGCGGCCCGCGGTCATCGCGACGTGCTGCTGCTCACCCTCGGCACCGGCGTGGGCGGTGGCGTGCTGCTGGACGGGAAGCTGTTCACCGGCCATGGTGGCGCCGCCGCCGAGCCCGGCCTGATCTGCGTGGATCCGGAGGGGCCGCCCTGCAACAGCGGCAACCGCGGCTCCCTCGAGCAGTTCTGCAGCATCAGCGGCCTGGGGCGGCTGTCGCCCGAAGCTCCGGAGCGGCTGTGCCAGCTGGCCGACCAGGGGGATCCCCGGGCCCTGGAGGCCTGGCGGCG
>Ga0214917_10008038_pt1 | contig 10481 bp, 11 predicted proteins | sample LL_1208_BB_MetaG_FD_177983 | JGI IMG/M metagenome (GOLD analysis project Ga0214917, IMG submission 177983) | Freshwater microbial communities from Lake Lanier, Atlanta, Georgia, United States - LL_1208_BB | ecosystem: Environmental > Aquatic > Freshwater > Lake | place: USA: Georgia | collected...
AGAATATCTTTGTACTGGTAAATTTCAGGCGAGGTAATAATTAGCCCTGGGGTGTGTATTTTAAAAAAAGAATCCCAATTATTTTTTTCCGTCCAGGTAGCCATATCTATGATAGCGACGCTATCAAAATGTGCTTCAGTAGCAATTTTTATATTTTGAAAAAAAATATTTGAAGGCTTTGAATGGGAAAAACTAAACAGAAGAATTTTAGCCTGTGGAGAGGGTTGTTTCCATGACTCCGCAATGATTTGAGCTTTACTATCGCAGGGTATTTGCTTAGATATCTTAATATTTGGGAATATGTTTGCAATTTCTTTATGAAGCTCCTCGGAAAAAAAAACAACCTCAGCAGGTTGTATTTGCGCTTTTTGCTGAGGTGCTTGCTCTGATTTTAACGATTTAGAAAAGAGCTTTTCTGAATTAGATATTTCTATTTTCTGTTTCTTTACATCTGGTGTACTTAAAGGGGAATGGAAATGGTTAAGCTCTGTTTTTAAAGATCCATACGTACTTTCCTTAGAAAAAAAAGAAAGATGTTCTGGCAAAACTAAAACCTCACTACCTAATGTATATTCTTCAGCCAGCAAAGCTAGGGTTTCATTCACCAAGAGACTATATTCATCGAATAGGCTGTTCATTTTCATTTTTTAACTGGTAAATGGCTGTTTTCACTTCAGGAATTAGATTAGCAAACCCTCTGGCATGAAATTTATCGCACACAGATTCACAAATCGATTCAACATCCGTGCCAAAATGCTTCTGAAGGAAGTTATTTAAGTATTTAGGGTAGGTAATAGAATGAACTTTTTCTTGATTTTTGAGGAGAAAAAATAAAAAATTTTCATCCTCAAGGCAATCTTTAACTATAGGCTCTAACAGAAGGAAAAGCTGCTTAAAGTATACACCTAATTGTGATTCGAAATTATCGCTTGGTGTATCTAAATGATTGATAATTAAGTTTGTTGTATTATTTAGAGCATGTTTAAATACGGATATAGATTCTCTGTGCTGCTCGAATGCTTTATGCAGCAGCTGGCTATGCTCAAGAACTTTATTAAGATGCCCTCGCTGGGAAGACCAGTCCAGGGGATAAAAGGATGAAGGTCCCGGTGCATAAACATAAGAAATAATATCTTTATTTTTTATGCTATCAAGACTTTTAAACAATTCACATAGCATAAATTGAATCAGAAGATATTTATGATTTCCTTCTGAAATGTTTTTTTCTGAAAAAGGTGAATGTAAAAAAACTCCAAGGTCCGACATTACTAATCTATTTTTTATGTAATTTAAGATTTTTTGCAGTATGTCAAACAATTTTTGAAATTACAAGGAATAATAAAAAAAATTTTAAATTTAAGTTGCTCGCGTTAGGTTTTGAGTAAAGTGAGTATTCAATCCTCCAAATCGATAGCTTCTGATTTGTGAAAAAATGTAGATAAAAACTGTGATTTAATCTATCTATGACTTAATTAACGGTGTATAATTTAAAGGGATTTTCTTGCGTGAAAAATCAAGCCTCGTTGAGAGATACCTTGAGTAGAAAGATAAAAAGAACATTTATTCCTCTTTTACTCATTACTTTTTGTCCTCCAATTGTTATATTAATTTGGTACACAAATGTATTATTAAATGGTTCATTTAAACTTTTGTGGGACTTTTTCTCTCATGAGGGAGTTTATCAAGCTTTTCAGAAGATGTGGTGGCCTGTTTTTTGGGGTTCACCAATTGCATGGAAAATGATTTCTCTATTTTTCATAGCTCAGTTGTTGATTATGAAATTTACTCCAGGAAGAAAATTTTTCGGTCCCCTGACCCCAAAGGGAAATGTTCCTATATATAAAGCAAATGGTCCTCAAGCTTTTTTTATTTCAGTGGGTTTATTTTATGTTTTTTCGTTTAAGCTTCATTTGTTTTCACCTAGCTGTATTTACGATCATTTTGGTGAGATATTAGGTGCTTTAAATATCCTATCACTTGGTTTTTGTGTATTTTTATATTTCAAAGGAAAGTACTTTCCTTCTTCTTCCGACTCAGGATCGAGTGGCAACCCTATTTTCGATTACTACTGGGGCACAGAGCTATATCCTAGGGTTTTAGGCTGGGATGTAAAAAAGTTTGTAAATTGCCGATTTGGTCTAGTGGCTTGGAGCTTGATTATCATTTCTTTTGCGGCCAAGCAACATCAATTGTACGGGCTAAGTGACGCTATGCTTCTTATGGTGATGCTGCAACTGGTGTATCTAGTAAAGTTTTTTGTTTGGGAAACAGGATATCTAGGTTCTATTGATATTATGCATGATAGAGCAGGTTTTTACATAATCTGGGGATCTATGGTTTGGTTGCCAGGAGTTTATCCCTCAGCAACGCTTTATTTGGTCAACCATCCTAAGCATTTAGGATTTCCTCTTTTTGCTACTATTTTTATGCTGGGTACTGCAAGCATTTTATTGACTTATTTTGCGGATAGACAGCGTCAGCAGGTGCGTATGATGAATGGAGAGTGTAGAGTTTGGAAAAAAGAGCCTCAGCTTATAATAGCCAGCTATACCACTCAAACAGGGGAGCAAAAGCAAAGTTTACTTCTAGCTTCAGGATTTTGGGGAATATCAAGGCATTTTCACTACGTACCAGAATTTTTAGGTGCATTTTTTTGGACAGTGCCTGTGTTGTTCGATAGCGTTATGCCTTATTTCTATGTGCTTTTTTTAATCGTACTCATGTTGGAAAGGGCTTGGAGAGATGATGCAAGATGTGCTAGAAAATATGGAGATGACTGGAAAAGGTACTGTAGGAAGGTGCCATATAAAATATTGCCGTACGTTTACTAAAGGATAGATTTTATGATTACTCTTAAAAATCAGGCTTTAGATGGGCAGTTGCTTCAAGCCTCTTTTCTTCCCTTAAAAGGAATGAATCTTGTCAGTTTAAAAAAAGGGGATTTAGAGATAATAGACCAGTCGACAATAAATTTATTCGAAGAGCGTTTTGCGGGTCTAGGTGCGTTAATAGGTCCACATTTTCACCACAGAGAAAATCAGCAGATTCCCTTAGTTCCCTTCGAAGAACTCTTCCCTCACATCGCAAGAGTAAAATTAAAAGGAGGCAATGAGCCATTTTCCCATGGCATTGCGAGGTACGCTCCATGGAATTATTCATCTACGGAAACTACCTTACATGCCAAGATTTCTGGAGATGACACTTGGAACGGTGTGTTGCTATCTACTTTGGAGGGTTTTAACTTCGAAATGTATATGGATATAGAGCTAACTAGCCAGGGCCTTACCATTGAATTATCTGTGAATGCACAAAGGCCTTCAGTATGTGGTTTTCACTACTATTATGCCTTAGAAGGTAAAAATAATTTTATTTCAGCGAAATTACTGAATCGTTGTTTTGACGGTAAAAAGCTATACAGACTTCCAGAATCTTGGGTTTGCAATGAAAATTTGCATCTAGCAGTAGAGGGTTCATTAGATCATGGATTTTATCCTCTTCAAGCGGATCAACCCACTACCATAGTACTCCACAAGAATAGCCATCAGGTAGAAATAACCTACCAGTCACATACTGAGGAAAGCTCTTTCCAAATCTACCATCCTGATGGGACATCTTACGTATGTATAGAGCCTTTAAGTGCAAATTTTCCAAGGCAGCCAGAGCTTAATTCCTCTGGGGTAACACTACACATTAGGATTCAATAAGTTTAGTTTTCAAATAAAGCTTCCACGTAATCCTTAGGATCAAAAGGCATAAGGTCTTCTGCTCCCTCACCAGTTCCTACCCATTTTACCGGTATACCAAGTCGTTTATAGATAGCTAAGATAATTCCCCCTTTTGCAGATCCATCTAATTTAGTTAAGATAAGACCTGAGAGAGGGGTAAATTTATGGAATGTTTCGGCTTGATCGATCGCATTTTGTCCAGTAGTTGCATCCAGTACAAGCAAGGTCTCATGGGGAGAAGAAGGGATTTGTTTTTGGCAAATTCTTTTAATTTTCTCAAGCTCTTGCATTAAGTCTATTTTATTTTGTAATCTGCCTGCTGTATCGATAATTAATACATCTGCACCACGAGCTTGTGCAGCCGACAGAGCGTCAAAAGCTACTCCCGAAGGATCTCCACCTGGCTTAGATTTGATTACATCTATCCCAAGCTTTTCGCCCCAGTGAGCAATTTGATCGATGGCTCCAGCACGAAATGTATCACCGGCAGCTAATATTACTTTTTTCCCCTCACTTTTTAAATGGTTGGCTAGTTTAGCGATGCTAGTAGTCTTTCCGCTTCCATTAACACCTACAATGAGAATCACGTGAGGTGAACTGCTTGATGGCTGGGTCGGTAAGGGGTTGTGCAAGATGTGCAGCGCCCTCTTTCTCATAAGAAGAAGGATATTAGAGAAGTCTTGACTTGGTCTAAGGCGCAGTTCTGACTTTAGATAGTCAATAAAATCTTCTGCACATTCGCCTCCTAAGTCAGCTTCATAAAGAATTTGCTCAAGTTGATGAAAAGTATTTTCGTCCCAAGGTTTACCAATTAGCGCTTTCAATCGTTGGCTTAAGGAAGATCTGGTTTTTGAAAGAGCACCCTTGATCTTTTCAAAACGATTCTTAAAAAAACTTAGCATGATATTTATTTTTAGAGTTGATTGAAAAGTAAGTGTATCAGATAAGGAATTTGAATAGAAGGAAAGGATGTTTGTATGAATTTGCATGAATATCAAGCTAAAGAGATTTTAGAGTCTTTTGGAGTTCCTGTTCCTCCTTTTGGAGTAGCTGGTACTACTTCTGAGATCCAAAAAATAATCAGGGATCTTAATCTTTCAGAGGGAGTAGTAAAAATTCAGGTTCATGCAGGTGGACGTGGAAAAGCTGGCGGAGTTAAATTTGCTAGAACGGCTGACGAAATTTTTTCTGTGGCTGAGCATCTTATCGGCATGAAAATGATCAATAATCAAACAGGTCCCCAAGGTGTCATTGCTAAAAAAGTTTTAATTTCTAAACCTGTAGATATTCAAAAAGAATATTACTTAGGTGCTGTAATTGACAGAGAGCAGGCCCGGCCCATATTAATTGCTTCTTCGGAAGGGGGGATGGAAATCGAAGAAATTGCGTTAAAAACTCCTGAGAAAATTCTAAAACTTCCCATTGAGCTTACTGGTGAAATCAAGCATTTTCGTCTTGTAAGACTGGCAAATTTCATGGGCTGGCAGGGAAAACAGGCTCAAGAAGGCATGAAGATTGCTCAAAAGATTGCTAACGCATTTATTAAAAATGATGCGTCACTGCTAGAAATTAATCCTCTGGTCCTTGATAAACAAGGAGATCTTTGGGCATTGGATGCTAAATTAAGTGTTGATGAAAATGCCTTATTTCGTCAGCCCTTTATTGCAAGTTGCTATGATCCTTCTCAGCAGTCAAAATCTGAGGTGGATGCTAAAGAGTTTGATTTAGCTTATGTAGCTCTCAACGGTAATATCGGGTGTATGGTAAATGGAGCGGGGCTAGCCATGGCTACCATGGATCTAATCTATCACTATGGTGGCCGGCCGGCTAATTTTCTTGATGTAGGTGGAGGAGCTTCAAAAGAAAAGGTAGCTGCTGGTTTCAAGATTATCTTGGAAGATACTCAAGTAAAAGCGGTTTTAGTCAATATTTTTGGTGGTATAATGAACTGCGCTACCATTGCAGAAGGTATCATTGAAGCTGCTAAAGAATTTTCTATTCAGGTTCCTTTGATTGTTCGGCTAGAAGGGACAAATGTAGAAATGGGAAAACGTCTTTTAAAAGAATCTAAACTAGCGATTCTTACAGCAGAGAGCTTGGCAGAAGCCGCTCAAAAAGCTGTCTCTGTTTTAAAAAGTTAATGTAGGAGTTATTAAAGCTGTATGGCGATACTTATTAATAAACAGACTAAAATCATTACACAGGGTATTTCAGGTAAAGCCGGTAGATTTCACACTGAGCAATGTTTACTTTACGGTTCAAATTTCGTGGGGGGAGTTACCCCAGGTAAAGGTGGTCAAGAAATTTTAGGGTTACCTGTTTTCGATACAGTGTATGAGGCTAAAAAACAAACAGGATGTGATGCAACTGTGATTTTTGTTCCTCCCCCTTTTGCAGCAGATGCCATTTTAGAAGCCGAAGATGCTCAAATCCCATTAATTATCTGCATCACAGAAGGTATTCCTGTTCTTGATATGGTCGAGGTTAACCGAATCATGAAATTAAGTAAAAAATCTAGACTTATCGGTCCTAATTGCCCCGGTGTTATTACGCCTGATGAGTGTAAAATTGGAATTATGCCAGGATATATTCATAAAAAAGGGAAGGTGGGTATAGTTTCTAGGTCTGGCACACTTACCTACGAAGCAGTATGGCAGACTACTGCTTTAGGTCTTGGCCAATCTACATGCGTAGGAATTGGGGGCGATCCACTAAATGGAACTAACTTCATTGACGTCCTGCGGTTATTTCAAGATGATCCAGAAACGGAAGCTATTTTAATGATTGGTGAAATTGGGGGCACTGCAGAAGAGGAAGCAGCTGCTTGGATCCAATCAGAGTGTACTAAGCCTGTTGCTGCGTTTGTAGCTGGATTCACAGCCCCTCCTGGAAGGAGAATGGGACATGCTGGTGCGATTATCTCTGGCGGTAAAGGTACTGCTAAGGATAAAATGCAGGCTTTAAGAGAAGCTAAGGTGGTGGTAGCTGAATCTCCAGCCGAGATGGGTACAAAAATGATAGAAGCAATCAAAAAATTTGATAGATAACATGAAAATTCCTGGAAAAATACCCATTTTAATTCGTCCCTCTTTTTGGCTTGTCGCTGCTTTGATAGGCTTTCTATATAGCAGAGATTTTGTGGGTGCTGCTATGTGGACCTTTGTAATTTTTATATCAGTTTTATTTCATGAACTGGGACATGCAATAACAGCATTATTTTGTGGAATGAAACCACGCATTGAATTGGTAGCAATGGGTGGTATGACCTTTCATGAAGGAGACTCATTACCTTTTACGAAAAGATTTCTAATTGTATTCAATGGTCCATTTTTTGGGTTTTTATTATTTTTATTCTCTTCTTATTTGCTATCTTTCCCCACTCTTGAGGGATCTAATATCGCACCTGTGTTGAAAATGTTTCAATACGTGAATTTTTATTGGACCATAATCAATTTAGTTCCTGTAATTCCGCTGGACGGAGGACAGCTTTTACGAGTTGTCTTAGAGGGAATATTTGGTGCTAGAGGATTTAGATATTCTTTGATTGCAGGTGCCATTTTTGCTTGTTTAATTTCCTTGGGATTTTTCTTATTTCATCAATTTTTAGTAGGTGCTCTTTTTTTTCTATTTGCTTTTCAAAGTTTTGATGCATGGCAAAAAACTCGACTATTTTCAGAAACAGATAGAAATGCTGCTGTGAAAAAAAGCTTAATTGAAGCAGAAGAGCTTTTGCAAGCAGGTAAGAAAAAAGAGGCCAAAGTAGCTTTTGAAAAGGTTCGATTTGAAGCAAAGCAGGGTTTAATTTTTAATATGGCTACTCAGTATCAGGCATTTTTGGAGTATGAAGAGGGAGATGTAAAAAAAACGTATGAACTATTAAAAAGTGCTCAGTCAGATCTAGCACCAGATGGTCTTTGTCTTCTTCACAAAGCAGCATTTGAAGAGAAAGATTATATTCTTGTGGTAAAATTAGCTTCAGAATGTTTTCAAAATATTCCCTCGGTAGATACCGCTTTGCGAAATGCCTACGCGCACGCTGAGTTAAAGCAAGCCCAAGCAGCTATTGGCTGGCTAGAAACAGCTGTAAGAGAAGGACTCCAGAATTTTAAAGATATTCTTTCTTATTCTTCTTTTGACTTAATTCGAGCAGATCCTATTTTTTTAAAATGGATAGAAGATCATAAAACATCTACATAATTTAGATATGAATGGTGAGTAATTCATTCCACCTAGTAGTATATCGATTAGAACATAATTCTTTTTTAGCAAGCCAAGATTTTTCTATGCCTTCGCTAGCAAAATAAATAGATTGTTTCCCCATTTTTCCTTTAATTTGCTCTAATACCTTCATAGCTTTTTCTTGCTTTTCATTGGTCAAAATCGGAGGACTAAAAAAATCAGGTTGCAGGCATTTTTTTCTAGATAGATCTAACAAGGAAACCCCTGCTTTTTTATATGCAACGCCTTCTATAAAAATTTTTGAAAGAGCTTTTTTTGCATATTGCATTAAATGGGGAATATAATCTGTCTCTTGGGGAAGATTGATAATTTGATAGTTATAATATAAATCATCTTGAAAGCGTGAGGTACTAATAAATACACAGATTTGCTTAACGAATGAATGATCTTTTCTAAGCTTCATGCCAGCTTTTGCTGTATATGTACAAATTGCCTCCTCTAGCTCGGACAGAGCGTATACAGGTTTCCCAAAAGACTTGGATGAAGTGATGGATTGTTTAGGAGAGGGTATTTCATCAAAGGTTAAACATTCTATTCCTTTAAGCTCGAGTACCGTTCTCAAAAGAATTACAGAGAATTTTTTTTTGATAAAAGTTTCATCTGCCTGCAAAAGATCAAATGCAGTGCGAATATGGAAACTTTCTAGCTGTGCGGCAATTTTTTTTCCGATACCCCATATTTCTCCTACTGCTACTTTTCTGAATGAATGGGCTTGTAATGGATCTATTAGGCTACACCCTTCTGTTGTTTTTTTTGCGATATCGTTGGCGAGCTTAGAAAGAGTTTTGGTGGGCCCAACACCTACTGAAACAGGGATGCCTGTATTTTGAAAGACTTTTTGCTTTATTTCTTGAGCTATTTTCAGAGGATTATCTGTTTGTATTTTAAGAAAGGCCTCATCAATCGAATATTCTTCTATGTCAGGAGAGAACATAGCTAGGGTTTGCATAACACGAAAAGACATATCTCCATACAATTCAAAATTGGATGAAAAAATATTTACGTTGTGACGGTGAATAATTGTTTCAATTTGATATAAAGGTACTCCCATAGGAATACCTATTTGTTTTGCTTCCTTAGATCTAGCTACGACACAGCCATCATTATTAGATAATACTACAGTAGGAGTATTAAGTAGATCAGGTCGAAATGCTAACTCACATGAAACGAAAAATTGATTACAGTCGACTAAAAAATAAAGGTGGCTAGGTTTTGTGGATAACATATGTAACGATTCCCCAAACTACAAAGTCGTGAATACTTTGCACTTGAATAGGTGGATAGGATGGATTTTCTGCATGTAGGATGATTTCATGTTTGCCAATAAGTAGACGCTTCACTGTAAATTCTCCATTCAGTAGTGCAACGATAATTTTACCATGGGCTGGTTGCAGCGATTTATCAACTACAAGTATATCACCACTATAGATACCTGCTCCTTGCATCGAGTCACCTTGAACGCGTACTAAAAATGTTGATGAGGGGTGGGGGATAAGGTGCTCATTCAGGTTTAGAGGTGCACATAACTCTTCTTCCGCGGGAGAAGGAAATCCTGCCTTTACCCCTGTTTCAAATATAGGAAGACTTTGATGGAATAGTGTTTTACTCATAAAGAATTAAAAATAAAAGCAAATATATTTTTTAAGGTTTAGCCAGCATACCGCCGTGTAGCGAATAAATATTGTCTCTTGCCAGGAGCTCTCTGAGTTTTATAGTAGCCATGAGGCTTCTGCCACCACTACGGCAATATAAAACAATAGATCCTTTAGGTAAATCTTCTAATTTCTCTCCAAGCTCTGATAAAGGAAGCCATTGTCCTCCCATATGAGATTCTTTTCGCTCTTCTTCTTCGCGTATATCAATAAAAGCAAACTCTTTTTTATCATGAAGCCATTGAGATAGTTCAGTATAAGAAATTTCAGCTGGATTCATCGTTAGGCTCCTTTCTCTCGATTGATACTTAAATAGTGATTTTAAAAGAAAAAAAACAGAATCTGATAATAATAAGAAATACAAGTAATGGAAAGAAAAAAATATGAAAAATTGGTTTCCTAAAAATTTAAATAGCGCAGGTCGGGTTGCTAGATCAATAATTGCAATTTTATTTATGATCTTATTTTTTTGGAAAAAAAATTATATCTATTTAATTATTTCTTTATTTATTTTTTTTGAAGTTTACATGAGCTGGTGTATAGTTTTTCATCTTTTAGGAATTAATCAATGTAAAATTAAAAAAAGAAAATAGTATCTATAGAAAAATAAGGAGCTTATAAAAAAAATATCTATGTTTATGTGGTTATTATGAAAGATCTCATGGAGGGAAAGGAGTTTCTTATAGTTCACAGTAGCGTTCTTATTAGCTGTTTAAAAAAATATAGCTGGTGTAGGTGATTAAATGCGTAAAGAAAAAGAGGATGAAATCAAAAAAAAGATGCAAAGCCTCCATATCGATGAAAATGATCTACTGGAAAAATTTATTTTAGGTTCAGGTAGAGGGGGACAGAATTTACACAAGAC
>Ga0214917_10008039_pt1 | contig 10479 bp, 12 predicted proteins | sample LL_1208_BB_MetaG_FD_177983 | JGI IMG/M metagenome (GOLD analysis project Ga0214917, IMG submission 177983) | Freshwater microbial communities from Lake Lanier, Atlanta, Georgia, United States - LL_1208_BB | ecosystem: Environmental > Aquatic > Freshwater > Lake | place: USA: Georgia | collected...
GACGAGCCGGATCGCTCGACCGCAGCCTCACGTCCACCTCCCCCGGCCGCGCACAGTACCCCACGCCCGCAAAACCCATTTTCCTCAGCTCCGCCTCACACTTCTCCTGTACGAACGACTCCCCGATACCGTACACCCGTATGATCCTCGTCCCCTCCGCCGCCTTCGCCCGCCCCCGCAACTTCGGCTCCACTCCCTTCTCAAACATCGGCGCCAATTCCCGGGGCGGCCCCGGCAACACCGCCAGCATCTTTCCCTTTTCTTCAAACCAGAACCCCGGCGCCGTCCCCACATCATTGGCTAGCACCTCCATGCCTTTCGGTACCATCGCCTGCACCTTCACCAGCTCCGGTGGCGTCATGTTCCGGTGCCGGAAATACCCCAGGATCTTTTCGTAAATCTCCCCGTGATACTCCAGCGGCTTTTGGAAAAACTCCGCCACCACGTCCCGCGTGATGTCGTCCGAGGTCGGCCCCAATCCCCCCGTCACGATCACCATGTCCGCTCTTTTCCACGCCTCACCCAACACCTCCAAAATCGCCTCCCGCCCGTCCGGCACCGCCGTCTGCCTCGCCAGCTCCAACCCCAACAACGCCAATCGGCCCGACAGATAGCCCGGATGGGAGTTCAACACCTGCCCCAGCAGCAGCTCCGACCCCGTCGTGATCAGCTCAATTCGCATCCGCCCATCATACCTTGGTTTGTGACGTTCCAAGCCCGACTTCTTTCCCACGTTGGGGCGGGCTCTCCGCGCCCTCCTCGCCGAACGCCGAAAACCCGAAATGGAAACCCAGGCGGCCTCCTCGAGGCCGCCCCACCGGAAGCCTTTGCTTTGAAATTCCGCCCTTTGCATCCACCCACCCTGAACACCGACCTAGGACATTGACCGTCCTATCCTTAGGATTTTTGCATAAATGGCTGCTTTTTTCTCCCACCGTGTCCTCGGCTCTTCTTGGGCACATTTTCTCCCCTTTTTGCTCACGGCCCGCTTAAAGCCCGCTTGGCTCACCGATCTCTCGCCCCTCAACTGGGGTTATGAACAAACTCATCGTGGAATTCATCGGAACCTTCTTTCTCGTCCAGGCGGTGGGCTACGCCGCCCTCACCAAAAGCGCCCTCGGCGGTCTCGCTGTCGGCGTGATGCTCATGGTCATGGTCTATGCCGGCGGTCACATCTCCGGAGCCCACTACAACCCTGCCGTCTCCCTGGCCGTATGGCTGCGGGGGAAGCTGTCCAAAACTGATCTGCTCCCCTACATCGCCGCCCAGGTGGCCGGGGCCGTGGTTTCCGCCCTGGTTGTCACCCACTTCCGGGGCCAAGGCAGCGAGGCTGTTTTGAACAATCCCCTGCGCGTCGCCGGAGCCGAGTTCCTCGGCACCTTCGCACTCGCCTGGGTGGTCCTCAATGTGGCCACCGCCAAGGGTACGGCGGGGAACAGCTACTTTGGCGCCGCCATCGGCATGACCGTGGCCGCCGGCATCTTTCTTTTTGGCGGGATTTCCGGGGCTGTTTTCAACCCGGCTGTGGCCCTCGCGGGAGGCATCCTGAACCTGCTGCCTTTGAAGACCGTGGCTCTTTATATCGTGGTTTGTGCGGTCGCCGCCCTCGCCGCCGCGAAACTTTTTCTCCGGATCGAGAAGCGCTAAGTCCGTTGTCTAGGCAGGGCGGTCTCTCCGAGACCGCCTCATTCGAACCATAAAATCCGGGCCTCGGTGGCCCGGGATCGGACCCTAGTCCCCCCGATATTTGTTGTGGCCTTCCCTTTGGACCTGGTTGATCTGGCCGATCAGGGCTTTGGCCTCGGACCACTTGCCGGCCTCGATCGCCTTTCCCAGCTCCTCGATTTTGCCGATCGATTCCTCCATTTTGCGTTGATACCCCTCCACAAACGCCTTCTTTTTGTCGTCCGGAACGGAGGAGGTTTTTTTCGGCTCCATCGACTTCGCCTCCTCGGAAGCCTTCTTTAGATCCGCCACCCATTCCAGGTAGCTGGCCTTGTCCGCTTCCACCGGAGCCTCCATCGCCTTCTTCAACTCCCGAAAACTCTTTCGCATCTGGTTCATCTGCCTCTCCAGCGGGCTCTCCGCTCGAACCGAAAAACCGACAAAAAAAACCAGCAAGCCGCAAAGAGGGGATAGTTTTTTCACGGTTTTTTTATATTTTGTTTTTTGGTCTTAAGACAGTAGGACCCGCCCGAGCCGTGAGCCACTCCCTTCAGCCCAGAAGGCTATAGGACGGTTGAAAAGCCCTTAACCCTTGAATTAAAAGCTAGCTTAACCTTGCCTCTTAAACCATCCGGAACGCCGCGCAAAGAGCCCGGCCAGCCCCAGCGCGAGAAGCGAAAACACCGAAGGCTCGGGGATGACCGACACCTGAAGTTGGTTGACATAAAGATTGGCCAAGGCCTGATCCACGGCAATTGCAGAAAAAAAAGGGGTAAGTTGAAGGGTGAGTTCGGTGATTTGCATGGTCGAAGGCTGAAACGCAGCCTCCTGCTGCAGATAAGCCTTGAGGTTGGGTTGGCTCCACTCCATTTCCCAACGGTTCATGCCCAAGGTCCCCAGGCTCAAAGGTGTCAGCGAGAGGTTCTTGGACAACGCCCAACTTCCGTTGGGGCCGTAAAAATTTAGATCTAGCATGGCTTGTACGGATGCCTGGGCGTCAGCCGTGGTGGAGTTTTCCGACAACACGGAAATTCCCTCCATGCGAATCCGAAATCCAAAGATTTCATCCAAACGGGAGGAGCCGATTTTCATAGACAACCGCGTCGATGCCGTGGCCATGTTGGTCCCGGTCCAGCCGTTTTGGGCACTTAAGGCAAGGGAGGTTCCCGGGGAATATTCCAGCGTGTCGTATTGATCCAGCCCCCGAAACGCTCGCATCACGGTGGTGTTGGAAGACCAAGGATAAAACTCCCCTCCCAGAAAAGTGTTTTGCGGGGAAAGTTCCGAGATCTGTGAAAAGCTAAAGACTTGGGCGGTTTGGTTGGAATAATTAACCGTCCCGGAAAAAGCAAATTGCTGCACCATGAAACCGAAGCAAAGGGCCGTGCTCCATTTCCAATTCACCTTATTAACTTAAGCGGGTTTTTCGTTTTTTCCATCTTTTTTTGCTTTTATGCATGCTGACTCTACTGGTTCAAATGGAGGTTTTTATGGGATTGAAAAACTTCCTGGTCTTCACCTGATTAGGGCCGCAGGGATGGGCGCTGACGCGCAGGAGATAGAAAATGGGATATAGGAAACTGACCGCCCCCGCGCGAATCCAGTTTCGCCTCCGGTAGGGGGATTTTTACGGCCCTCAATTCTTTCGGGCCGCAGGGATTTGCGCCCCTTTGACCGCCCCCGCGCGAATCCAGTTTCGCCTCCGGCAGGGGGATTTTTACGGTCCTCAATTCTTTCGGGCCGCAGGGATTTGGCCCCCCTACACCCACCCCTGGCCCAATCATTCTTGGCCTCCGGCGAAAAGGGGTTGTGCGGTCCTCAATTCTTTCGGGCCGCAGGGATTTGAACCCTGGACCTCTTGTACCCGAAACAAGCGCACTACCAAGCTGTGCTACGGCCCGATTGGTAAATCATACCGAAGGGGACTCTTAAGACAAGGTGAGCGGGCATGGAAACCTGCCCCCTCCCGTCTGGCGCTATTTTCCCTTCGCCAGTTGCTTCGCCCGCTGAATCGCCGCGATCGTCGCCTTCTCCGCCAACGATCTGAGCCCCGGCTGCATCGCCTTCAATCCCGCCTCCGTCGTTCCACCGGGGCTCGCCACCGCCGCGCACAGCTCCCCCGGCTTGATCCCTTCGCGCACCAAAATCGCCGCCGTTCCCAGCATCGTCCGGGCCGCCAGTTCCTCCGCCACCTTCGGCACCACTCCGGCCCGAACCGCGGCATCCGCCAGCTCTTCCGCCCATTTTGCCATGAAAGCCGGACCCGATCCGCTCAGCGCCGTCACCGCGTCCATCTGCTCCTCCTCCACCTCCAGCACATGGCCGCCGGCCGCAAAAATTTTTTTCGTCGCCTCCAGATCCGCCTTCGTCGCCCCCGGCCCCTCGCAGATTGCCGTCACCCCCTCGTTCTGCCGCAACGCCTGGTTCGGCATCGCGCGCACCACCCGCGCCTTCGGCCCCGCCTCCTTCGCCAACGTCGCCGTCTCCACCCCCGCCAAAATCGAGATCAGGAGATAAGAACCTCTCCTCCCCTTCAACCAGCCCGCCGTTTCCTTCAGCATCTTCGGCTTCACCGCCAACAGCACCGCCTCCGGCTCGCCCAGCTCGTCCGCCTTCGCCACCAACTTCACCCCCTTCATCTCCTTGCCGAGGGCCCCGCGAACCTTCTCGTCCGGCTCACACACCTCCGCCGTCATCGGGATCTTCGCCCGTTGCATCATCCGAAGAATGGTCGAACCCATTCTTCCCGCGCCCAGAACGGCCAGTTTCATGCGATGGGTATGACTAGCTCAAAGGCGGGGATCCGGACAACCAGCGCGTTACCCTTTTCGTCCTTGGCCATGTACGCCCCCTCCGCCTCGCTGTCGCTGTCCACCAGATGGTAGCTGTTGTAGTGAAACTGGTCCCCGGGGGTGAGCCGCGGGAACTGCCCCACCACCCCGTCCCCCTCGATGACCGTCCGGTGTCCCTGCGCGTTCTTCACGATCCACTTGCGCCCCGTGACTGTCACCGCGTGCGGACTGTCGTTGTGGATCGTGATGTAATACACAAACTGGTGGGGCCGATCCGGCGGGCCGGAAGCGCCCGGCACATATTCCACCCGGTCCACGCTCACCCACAGACCCTTGGGAGCATCCCCCTTTGTGGCCATGAGCTTGTTCTCCTCCCAACCCGCTCGGTCCACAAGCCCATTCCACCCCGTTCCGCGGGGGCGTGGGCTTACCGGCTGGCCGTCAACAGGGGCGCGGCCGCAATTTCCTTCCACTTCCGGTGCGCCTCCGCCAGCAGCGGTTCCGCCTCCGGATGCCGTTCCAACACTTGTTCGTAGAGCTCCACCGCTTTCTCCGCCTTCTCGCGGCTCGCCTCGGCCGTCGGCGCCGGCAGCACCGCCAGGACGCTGCTTTTGCCAATCACCGTCTGGAGGGATCCATCGTGGCCCAAAACCTCCAGCACGTCCGCCTTCGACTCGACCTGCGGAGCCTCGCGCAGCTGGAGGGCTGCCGGACCCCCGCTTCGCACCAGAATCAACTTGGGACCGAGGAACGAGGGCGCTTTCACCCCTTCGTCCGCCCCGGCCGCGGTGGCAATCGCCTCGATTTTCGGGCTCTTTTTCGGCGAGGGCGCCACCACCAGGCTGCCGCTGACAATCTCGCCGGTGGCTTGCCGGATCTCCGCCCGGGCACCCAGGGTCAGAAAGAAAGGAACCTGGGTGGCAATCTCCGCGGAAAGGTCCGTGCTGGCGGAACGGCTCCCGAAGATCCCGTCCACCAGGCGACCGGTCCGGCTCTCCGTCTGGAAATTCCGCACAAATTTCTCCACCTCCTCCTGCTCCACGCGGAGATAAATTTTGGAAGCCTCCGTGCCCTCCCGGTTGGTGGTCGCCTGGAACCAAACGTGTCCGAGATCCGCCGCGGTCAGGTTGGGACGGGGCTCAACCTTGAACACCCGGATCTTGACCTTTTGTCCGATGAACTTCATCGGACTGGAGTAGTAACGCTCCGCCGAAAAAGGATCGTTGAAACCCCCGTTTGACCAGCCGGCACCCCCCACCAAAAAGGCGGAAATGACCAAAAGTCGCAAAATATTCGCCTGCATCGCGCATATGTAATACGTTGATCTGCACGTACCTCCAAATGATTTTAGTCCAGTTTGCTTAGATAAGCGGATTTTCCCTCTTTTCGACTGACAATATGAATTTTTCCAATTCGCTTGGATAACCGCCCTACCCAACCCCCTCGGGGGTCTTTAGCGGATTGCCGCCAGACGGAAGACCGGTTCCTTCCGTTCCACCAGCTCCAGCCAAGCAAAGGAGCGGGGGGCGCCCTTGTTGGCCAACCCCGCCGGACCGGGATTCAAAAAACGCGTGCCCTCCACCCTCTGGTCCCGGGGCACATGGGTGTGGCCATGCAGCAGGAATTCCGTTCCGGCCGGGGCATGGGGAGGCGGGATGTGGACCAGATGAAAGCGGTGGTCAAACCGCTCCAGCTCGAGACTCATCGGCCAATCGTCGACAGAATCCTGGTTGCCCCGGACCACGCTGACCCGGGGTCCAAGCTCCCGGATCTTTTCCAAAGTCGATCTCTCGCAGACATCGCCGAGGTGCCAGATCTCGTCCGCCTCGCGGATGGCCTCAAGCAGGGATGGAACCAGACGATCGTGGGTATCGGCGATGACGGCGATGCGAAGCGGGCTGGCCACCTAGCGAACAGCGGCGGCGGAGAGGACCGGCCGGATCCTTCCCGGATGCCGCCGTGCCGACCATTCGATGCCGGCCACGAAAAGGGCGGTGAAAAAAAGATCCGAGATCACCGAGGAGCGCAGGAAGGTCCAGGTCGGCGGGAACCCGGGCAGACCGAAAGTCAGCGCCTGCCACCACCCGGCCAAGGTTTTGTCGTAGCCCACGTGGGTCCACCACGACACCGAGTTGGTCACGAGATAGAAAATGATCGAGGAGGCCAACGCACCGCCCAACCACGTCCCCCAGGAGGGACGCGAGGCCACCCACCGGCCAAGCTCAACGATGAGGAGATAAGCTCCCGCCGCCGCGACCGTGTTCGTGGTGAACAGGGCCTGCCTGTAATGGAGATTCAACACCGCGTCGGAAATCAGCAGGGCGAGCAAGGGCCCGGCCCAGTTCCAGGGCCTGGAAAAATAGCCGGCGCCACAAAGGGCCAAGGCAGCGAGCGGAGCGAAGTTTTCCGGCCCCCCCACCCAGGGACGCAAACAACGAAAGAGCGTCACCCCGCCAATCAGCAAAATCGCCCAACGCATGAGCTCAGCTTGTGCATTCCAGCCGGGAAATCAATACGCTGCTACCTGGTTTAAGTGGAAAGTTTAAGTTTAAGAAATGGAGACACATTCCATCGCCCTGGGATCAAGCTAAACTTCAACTTTAACTAACCGATCCTTGACCCATCACGCTTATTCCCTCACTCTTGGCCTCCGATGGGCAAGCAGTACAACAAATCGATCAAAAAGCGCCGCCGGCTCCGTTACCTCAAGCGGAAGAAAGAAGCCAAAAAGTCCGGTTCCGCCAAACCTGCCGCGGGATGAGCCCCGCCGCGCGGCCCTCGCCGGATGCCGCGCCCCGTTACCTGCTGGTCGACGGCCACAGCATCATTCACGCGTGGCCTGAGCTTCGCTCCCTGCACGCCCACCACCCCGGCCAGGCCCGTGGTGAGCTGATCCGGCAGATGTCCGATCTGCACGACTCCGGTCGCTGGCGGGTCACCCTGGTTTTCGACGGCCGGTCCGGAGGCAAGGAGGAGACCCCGAAGGACTCCTTGGCGGTTCTTTACGCCCCGGCCAACCAAACCGCCGACAGCGTCATTGAAAAGATCGTCCAGGCCCATGCCGGCAAGGGAGAGATCGGAGTTGTTACGGCTGACCATGCAGAAATCACTGCGGTGGAGTCGTTTGGGGCTTTCGGCTTCAGTCCGGACTGGCTACGGGACGAACTGAGGGTGGCGGGACAGGAAATGACCGCTTCCCTGGAGAATTACCGCCGAAAGAAACTCACATGAATTCGCAGTCCCGCCAATAACTCCCGAATAAAAAAACCAAAAGCCCTTGGGAATCAAGGGTTGGGGCGGAGACTTTGCCCCAAGTCAAATTATGACGATCGCCGGAAAAATCAGCCTGGGGGGCTCGGTGGCCCTTTCCATCGCGACTGCCGTGTTGGCCTTCATGGTCAGCGGCACGAAGATGCAGTTTGCCAACCAGTTGCGCGCGGTCGAAGAGGCCCTGCGGGGTGGAAAATTCCCGACGCTCGGCCTCCAGTACACCGGGGATTTCATGACCGACACCGCCCAGCCCGCGGCCTCCGTCAGCCAAGCGGGGGAAAAATGGAACACCACGAACGACGACCTCACGAGCACCAAGGGCACCTTGAAAAACACGGAGGAAACCCTCACGGAGCAAAAGGCCAAAAACCAGGAACTCACGTTGCATGCGGACAAGCTTTCCAAGGATCTGGAAACCACCAAGTCCGACCTGGAATCCACCAACTCGAAGCTCAAGCTCACCGCGGAACAGCTCCAGGCCTATCAGGACGGCCTGAAGGGCAAAAAGCCCGACGAGCTGTTCCAGGAAATCAACGACCTGTCGGAAAAGGTCAAGGTGGCTGAAGGCGAACAAAAGATGCTGGCCGCCGCCCGGGACAAGACCGAGGCCGAGTTGAAAAAACTTCGGGACCAGATGGAGATGATCAAACCGGGCGGCACCAAGTCGATGTCCCTCTCCGGCCGGATTTTGGCCGTCAACCCCACCTGGAACTTCGTCATTCTCGACTTGGGCAAGAACGACCAGGTGGTCGAAGGCCTGACCATGGTGGTCTACCGGGGCCAAAAGATGATCGGCAAGATCAAGACGGTCACCGTCGATGCCCAGACCGCCGTGGCCGATGTGCTTCCGGAAACCCCCGCCGCCGCGATTGAAGTGGGCGACCAGGTGGTGTATTGATTCCGCATGATTCGGACGCTTCTTCTCCCCGTTCTGGGTCTGCTGACGGGAATGATGCTCGCCTCCTGCGCGTCGAGCGGGAGCGGCACTAATCCCGACGGCACGCCCAAGGACGAACAAAGCGTCAACACGCTTCCCTGGAACAAACCCGCCTCATGGGAAGGCGGAAGCGCGATCCCGGGTATGGGCGGGTCGCGCTAGGCCGGCCGCGACTTCCGGCCGTTACGCGCTTTTTGTTGCCGGATTCCCTCTTTGATTTTGCCTACACGCAAACCCAGCCGTGGACGACCGGTCTGTAATTCAAGCCTTTGAGCTGATCAATCTTTCAGCGATTTGCACCGCGTTCCAGGCGGCCCCCTTGAGGAGCTGATCGCCACTGACAAAAAAGGCCAGAGAGTTCGGGTCCCCGGGCACCTCCCGGACCCTGCCCACGAGGACATCCAGCTCCCCCGAGGCGTGTTTGGGCATCGGAAAAAGATTCTTCTCCGGCTCATCCACCACCCGGACACCCTCGGCCTTTCCGAGCAGGGCCTTCGCGTCCTGGACCGAGAGCGGTCTGGCAAAGCGGGCCACCACCGCCTCGGAATGGGCCCGGGGCACCGGCACCCGCACACAGGTCGGCACCATCTTCAGCCCGGGGAGACCGAAAATTTTCCGGGTTTCCTCCACCATTTTGTTCTCTTCCTCGTTGTAGCCGTTCTTGGCCACGGGGCTGTTGTGGGAGAAAAGATTGAAAGCCAGGACATGGGGAAAAATCTCCGCCTTGGGCTGCCTGCCCGCAGCGTGGTCCTTCACCTGGTTTTCCAGCTCCGCCATCGCCTTGGCTCCCGCCCCGCTGGCCGACTGGTAAGTCGCCACCACCACGCTCTCCAGACCGGCCTGGCGATGCAGCGGCGCCAAAGCCACCGCCAAAATGGCGGCCGAGCAGTTGGGATTTGCGATCAGCTTCGGGTTCTTTTGCAGAAGATCCCCATTAACCTCCGGCACAACCAACGGCACCTCCGGATCCATCCGGAAGGCGGAGGAGTTGTCGATGACCACGGCGCCGGCCTGGAGCGCGGCCGGCACAAACTCGCGCGACCGCGTGGCCCCGGCGCTGAAAAAGGCAAAGTCCACCCCCGCAAAGGCCGCGGCCTCCAGTTTCCGAATCTTTCGTTTCTTTCCCGCAAAGACCGTTTCGGTTCCAGCAGAACGTTCGCTGGCCAGCGGAACCAGTTCCCCCACGGGAAACTTCCGCCTCTCAAGCACACGGAGAATCTCCTGTCCAACCGCCCCGGTCACGCCAACGACGGCCACATTGAAAGATTTTCCAGCCATCAAGCCAGCATGCCCGTTTTGGTTTGAAGTTTAAGTCGGAAGTTTAAGTCGCTTCAGAGGCTTGGAGCTTAAGGTTTTTGCCCACTTCATCTTCATCTGAATCATAATCAAAGCCTTCGATTGACCACCCAACCTTGGATGTCCAAGCTCAAGCAGTTCTTTCCCCCGGCGGATCCAGGGAAGGCCGTGTGAACCGGCCACAGTTGCGCTGCGGTATCGGGTGACAAATCCCCATGCGAAAGCAGGCCAATCCGGATGTTCTCCTGGGAGAACGGATGGGTGAAGGCGGGGAGGAGGTTGGCAACCCGGAGTCCGAACATCTGCCCACCGGGGCTCATCGCGCCCCCTTCGCAAGAAGGGGGGAAACCCTCATCGCAAAAATGAAGGGCGAGAGTCCGGATCCCCGCATCCCGTGCGGTCTTCGCTGGCTCGCGCCGGAAAGGAGAGCCATGCCAGCCATGACCACGGCGAGGACAGGGACCGGAAGTTCCCTGCTCCTGTTCCTCTCCTTCTTTTTCTTGCCGACGGCCCACGCCG
>Ga0214917_10008040_pt1 | contig 10479 bp, 10 predicted proteins | sample LL_1208_BB_MetaG_FD_177983 | JGI IMG/M metagenome (GOLD analysis project Ga0214917, IMG submission 177983) | Freshwater microbial communities from Lake Lanier, Atlanta, Georgia, United States - LL_1208_BB | ecosystem: Environmental > Aquatic > Freshwater > Lake | place: USA: Georgia | collected...
ATAAACCACAACCAACACAAAGAACAAAAGAATGGTATGAATTTCGTCATAATTTAATTACTGCTTCAAACGCATATAAAGCATTTGAAAGTCAAACTGTTAAAAATCAGCTTATTTATGAAAAATGTCAACCATTAAATCAAAATTTATTCCAATCGGAAGATAATGATTTAGAAAATGAAGAAACCAAACAAATCGTCATGGTTAATACTAATACAACTCTACATTGGGGACAAAAATATGAACCTCTTTCAGTAAAAATATATGAGCAAAAATATAAAACAAAAATTGAAGATTTTGGTTGTATTCAACATGAAAAATATATGTTCTTAGGAGCGTCTCCTGATGGCATTAATGTTGATAATCGCTCAAAAAGATATGGTCGTATGTTAGAAATTAAAAATATAGTTAATAGGGAAATTGATGGCATTCCAAAGAAAGAATATTGGATTCAAATGCAACTACAAATGGAAGTCTGTGAACTTGATGAATGTGACTTTTTAGAGACTAAATTTACTGAATATCCTGACTATAGTTCTTATATTTATGATACATTAGATGAATATTATGAAGATGATGATGGCATAGAATTTACAAATCAATGTCTATCAAAAGATAATAAAATGAAAGGAGCTATCATTTACTTTCATACAAAAGAGGGAAACCCATTCTATATGTATAGACCTTTAGATTTAATCCATCCTGATGATATTACTCAATGGAATGAAAATATGGTTGACTATTATCAATATAATCCAAAATTTAATTATACATATATAAAAACTATTTATTGGAAACTTGAACACTTGAGTTGCGTGTTAGTTTGTAGAAATAGACAATGGTTTAAAGATAATATTTGTAGTTTGGAAGAAATTTGGTCTACTATTGAAAAAGAAAGAGTTAGCGGTTATGAACATAGGGCACCTAATCGCAAACCAAAAAAATACATAGTAGATATTATGACAAACCCAAGCGGTGAATGTTTATTACAATTTAATAAAGAAACGGGTAAAATTACAGTAATTAAGAAAGAAAGTGATAATTCAACTTCTATTCCTATTCCCATTCCTGAACTAAAAGATATTGATATTCATTTTAATGATACTTAATATAAAATATTTTCATTTGTGGGTATTGAATAGTATAGTTCATTAGGTTCGGTTCTAAAATATCCTACTCTAGCTCCGGGGCCTTCCTCTGCAGGGGGTAAAGGAGTTATAATATTGCTTTTAGTATTTTTTTTATCATGATAAACTGCTCCACAGAAATCAGCCCGAATACAAGTTCCTTCATCAGGATTATAATGATATTGTAAATTGTTAGTTATTTGTTTATAAGAACCTAATGTAAATATAGGATAATGCCACCATATTTTATTATAATTATCATTAGATGTTTCATTTTTGCCTATTAAAGGATAATCATCTAATATAGCTTGTTCGACTGACTTTGGAAATGTTCCAGGAGTTAATAAATCATATAAACCACTAAAACCTTCAAATCTTTTAACAATTGGATCTTGTAAATATGTAAAATATAAACTAACAGCTAGTATTCCTATTAAAAATATAATACTTTGAAAAAATTTATCTTTCATATAATATAGATTTATATAAAAACTTATTAATTAAATTTTTTAAAAAGTGACTTAAAATTAAATTAACAAATATATATACTATGAAATCTAATGACATGCGTGTTACCAAAAGAAATGGCGAATTGGAAGAAATCGCATTTGATAAAATTCTAACTAGAATAAAAAAATTAGGGCAAGAGGTTTCTATACAGATTAACTATCAACAACTTGTTATGAAAGTGATTAACCAGTTACATGATAAAATTTCAACGACAAAGATAGATGAATTTGCTGCTGAGCAGTGCGCAGCTTTATCTACACTAGATCCTGATTATGGTACACTTGCTGGTCGTATTGTTGTTTCAAATCACCAAAAAAATACTAGCGATAACTTTAAAAAAGTAATAGAGTCTTTATATTCATTTAAAGATATTCATGGAGAAAGTTACCCACTTGTATCAGAAAAGCTATGGGAATTTGTAAAAAAATATAATCAAGAGATTGATAATATGATTGATTACAAAAGAGATTATTTGATAGACTATTTTGGGTTTAAAACTCTTGAGAGAGCATATTTATTTAAACAAAATGATATAATTATTGAACGTCCTCAACATATGTGGATGCGAGTAGCTATAGGTATACATGGAGATATAAATAATCCAAAAGCATTGGAACTGGTTCATGAAACATATGATTTAATGTCTCAGAAGTTTTTTACTCATGCTACTCCGACTCTTTTTAATGCAGGAACACCTAGACCTCAATTGTCTAGTTGTTATTTAGTAGCAATGCAAGAGGATAGTATTGAAGGAATTTATAATACACTTAAGGATTGTGCTTTAATTTCTAAATATTCTGGTGGAATTGGTCTTCATATTCATAATATTCGTGCTAAAAATTCACATATTAAAGGCACAAATGGAAAAACGGATGGATTAGTTCCTATGTTACGAGTTTATAATAATACTGCGCGCTATGTAAATCAATCAGGTAAAAGAAATGGTTCTTTTGCTATTTATTTGGAACCTTGGCATGCAGATATTTTTGATTTTCTTGAAATGAAGAAAAATCATGGAGATGAGGAGTTAAAAGCTCGTGACTTGTTTTATGCTTTGTGGATCTCTGATTTATTTATGGAAAGAGTTAAAGAAAAGAATGGCAAATGGTCATTATTTTGTCCACACGAATGTCCTAGTTTGTCTGACGTATATGGTGTTGAGTTTAAAAAATTATATGAAAAATATGAAAATGAAGGCAAAGCGCGTAAAACTATTATAGCGCGAGATTTATGGTTTGCTATTTTAGATGCTCAGATGGAAACCGGAACACCATATTTGCTTTATAAAGATGCCGCAAATATGAAATCAAATCAGAAAAATATTGGCACCATTAAGTCGTCTAATTTATGTTGTGAAATCATGGAATATTCCGACGATAAAGAGACAGCTGTATGTAATTTAGCTTCTATTGCTTTACCAGCATTTGTTGATGAAACTAACAAAACATTTGATTTTGAAAGACTTCATTATGTAACTAAAGTAGTAACTAACAATTTAAATAAAGTTATTGATATTAATTTTTATCCAACTGAAAAAACTAAAAGAAGTAATATGAGACATAGACCTATTGGAATTGGAGTTCAGGGGTTAGCAGATACTTTTATTTTAATGGATATTCCATTCCATTCTGAACATGCTAAAGAGATAAATAAATTAATATTTGAAACGATTTACCATGCTTCTTTAGAAAAAAGCAATGAAATATCTATTGAAAGAATGCAACTAATAAGTAGTTTACATGATAAACCAAGACATGTAGTATTAGAAATTGTCAATGAATACAATTACTCAATCTTAAAACGTTCAAATAACAATTTATTAGGTTCATATAGCTCGTTTGAGGGTTCTCCTGCTTCTCAAGGTATTCTTCAATTTGATATGTGGTCTACTACTCCATCTGATAGATATGATTGGACTAAGTTGAAAGACTCAATTAAAGAATATGGTTTAAGAAATTCACTGTTAGTTGCTCCAATGCCAACAGCTTCAACATCACAAATTTTGGGATATAATGAATGTTTTGAACCATTTACAAGCAATTTATATTCAAGACGCACTTTAGCAGGTGAATTTGTTGTTGTTAATAAATATTTAATGAGAGAGCTTATCCAATTAGGACATTGGAATGAAACAATTAAAAATAATATTATCGCTAATAAAGGTTCTATTCAACAACTAACTTTTTTACCTGAGCATATTCGTAATAAATACAAGATTGTTTGGGAAATTCCTATGAAACATATCATTGATATGGCAGCTGATAGAGGCCCTTTTATTTGCCAAAGTCAAAGTTTAAATTTATGGATGGAAGATCCCGTTTATAATAAACTAACATCAATGCATTTTTATGCTTGGGAGAGAGGATTAAAAACTGGTATATATTATTTAAGAAGAAAGGCAAAACATCAGGCTCAACAGTTTACAATTGAGCCAGATGTAAAAGAAAAGGATGAAGAACATGAAGAAATATGTGAAATGTGTTCAGCTTAATCATCATCTACTATAAAATCACTCATTTATGTTTTCCTCTTACTCTTAGTTTTACCTTTTGATGCTGCTTTTTTATAATCAGAAATACTTAATAATTTTTACTTTTCTGTTCATGCTCTTCCCAATTTTTTCCATGCATATTAAGAGGTAATCCACTAGTTTTCGTATCAAATATAAGTATTTTTACTATTAATATATTGAGATAAAAAATATTTATAATAACATGAATAATATGTATTTAATATATTGTTAATTATATTGTTAATTATATTAAATACATGAATAATATGTATTTAATATATTGTTAATTATATTTAATATAATTAACAATATATGTATTGTTAATTATATTGTTAATTATATTAAACACATGAATAATATGTATTTAATATAATTAAAAATACTCTTTACAAATACCAAAAGTTTTTCTATGCCATTTAGTTATTCCATGTTGTTTTATTCCATCCATATGTTTTTTTGATCCATATCCCTTATTGGAATCAATTCCATAGTGTTCTATTAACTCTGGATTTTCTTCACATAATTCATCTATATAATTATCTCTTGATACTTTCGCTAATATTGATGCTGCAGCAATTGATGTATATTTATTGTCACCTCCTTCAACCATTTGATATTTTATAGTTTCTAATTTTGTCTTTTCCTTATTTAAGATTGTTAACGGTTTAAAATAATTACCATCAACTAACAACAAAATTTTATCATGATTAAAATCTGTTAGTTTAGATAATTGTCCAAGAACATTTTTAATTCCTTTATGCATAGCTGATTGTGTTGCTTGTAAAATATTAATGTCATCAATTGTTTGTTCATCTTCATATTCTACCGCCCATGCGATAGAATTTTCCTTTATATATTCAGCAACTTGTTTTATTTTCTTTTTAGAATGGAATTTTTTACTGTCTTTCATTTGAGAATGGTCAAAACTATCATCTTTAGGTAAAACAGCTACTCCAGCATATACTCTTCCAAACATTGAGCCTCTTCCTGCTTCATCTATACCTATTTCAATGATAGTAGTATCTAAATTAAATGCTTGTTTTAATAGTTGTTGGACATTTCTCTTCTTTTTAACGGTAACTTCTGGTTGAATTGGTTCGGCAACCGTTTTGGGTTTCTTTTTCATAAATTTTTGAGAAATAGGTGTAATTTCAAATACTTCTTCTTCTAAATCATCGTCAATAATAACGGCACTAACCCAATCTTCATTTTTGCTTCTAGACATTCTTAGTTTATAGATTTATTTATTTATTTAAATAAAAATAAATAAATCAATTTTTTTCACTATATAAATTATACAATGAAAGGTGAATTATTAATACTTTTTGTAATTTTATTATTAGGATTAATATTATGTTCATTTTTAAGCGGAAAAGGCTGTATTGAAGGTATGGAAAATAATTCTTCAACCAACGGTAGCTCTGCTTCAAGTCAAACTTTCTATGGACCAAATGGAGCATCTGCACAAGTTCAAACTGATTCAAATGGACAAAGTAATTTAGTAGTAACTAACAGCGATGGCGTAACAACTACTTATAATTCAAGTGATGCTTCATCTACCACATATTCTGGACCAAATGGTGGTTCTGCTAAAGTTGTAACTGGAATGGATGGTTTAAAGTCTTTAATAATAACAAATCCTGATGGAAGTGTTCATACTTATAAATTAAGTGATTCATCTAATACTTCATCAAGTTCTACAACAAGTTTCTCAACAAGTTCTACATCAACTTCTAATAATAATTATGATAATTATAATCACTATAATGGAACTTCATATCCAACAATATTTTATGGACCTAATGGTGGAACTGCACGAGTAATTCAAACTCCAAATAATAATACAATCGTTATAACTAACAAAAATGGAACAACCGAAATTTATTATATTGATAAGAATGCTACTGATCCAAATGTATCTACCTATTATGGTCCTAATGGAGGTTCAGCAAAAATGATTACTGATAGTAATGGTAAACAAGCTGTTGAAATAACAACACCTAATGGTTCTAAAGTTGTTTATACAGGTGATAATGCTTATACTTATAATAGTCAAGATGGAACTATAAATCAATATGATGCCGATAATAATACAACTGGTTCGGATTATAATACAGCATACAGTTCATCAACATATTATGGTCCAAATGGTGGTCAAGCAACAACATATACTGGTCCTGCTGGTAATACATATGCTACTTATGATTCTTCAGCATATTATAATTCATTACCACAAGGAATTTCTAAATCACAAATACCTCCAGGACAAGAAGATTTATATATATTAAAATCACAAGTCGTGCCGCCTGTTTGTCCAAGGTGCGAACCAGTAGTAAAATGCTCTGATAATTTTGACGCAACAAAGTGTCCACCTTGTCCTCCTCCAGCGCGTTGTCCTGAGCCAAATTTTGAATGCAAAAAAATTCCTTCATATAAAGCATTTAATCCAGATTTTATGCCAGTTCCAGTATTAAATGACTTTTCAACTTTCGGAATGTAAATTAAATAAACTTAAAATAAATTACAATATAATATTAATCTATGGAAACTATTGATATTATAAATTATACTCCATATACTGGTTATAAAATAATTTCTATTAACAGAAAAACATATAAATTACATCGTTTAGTAGCAAACAAAGAATTTGTTAACCACAAAGATGGAAATAAATTGAATAACTCATTAGATAATTTAGAATGGGCAACTTGTCCTGAAAATAATATACACGCAATAGAAAACGGACTATCTAATTCTACTAAAAAAGTAATTCAATATGATCTAAATATGAATAAATTAAATGAGTTTAATTCAATCGTCAATTGTTCAAAGTTTAAATATAAGCACTAGCTGTATTAGTGATAATTGTAGAGGAAAAACTAAATCTACCAAATGTGGTTATATATTTCGCTATTATGAATAATTTGTTAGTTTATTCCCTGTGCTTCATACACTTTTTATCTATTTGAATACTTTGACCTGGTTCTTCTTGAGGAACTATGTTTAATATACAACGCGCTTTCTTACCATATAACGGCTCTGTACAACCTTTTTCCTTTTTATTCTTTCGCGTCTTTATTTCCGAATATTTAAATACTTTTGGTTTTTCGTCAACGCATCTTGACCTAAAATGCTCATACCTTTCTCTTACATCACAATAGGTCAAATTTGATTTATTTTTTAGCATCTTATTTACTAACTCGTGTAAATTATAAATATATTTAGAAAAGGTATCACGTGATTTCATATCTGACATTTTTAAAGGAAAATGTCTTAAATTTGTTTTCAAATTTTTTCTACAAGCACCACATGGCAACACATTTTGTAGTGAAAGCACATAGTCCATGTATTGTTTTTTTTGTTCTTTTGTTGGATTTACCGGATAATTAAAACTTATTGTATGTAACATATGCCATTGAGCTGGTCCCCAAACTGATGTCAAAAACCCATCCCCTGAATAAAAATCTCCTTTTTTAAATACTCTATGTTTTTTTGTTTTACTTTTTGGTTCTAATCTATTTTTACGCGTTTTAGTCATTTATATATAAATATAAAAAATAAATATAATTATATTTTAACTATGTCTTCTACTTTAATGATTATTTAATTCTCAAAAGCCACACAAAATAAAATATAATTATATTTTAACTATGTCTTCTACTTTAATGATTATTGAATTCTCAAAAGCCACACAAAATGTTTGTATGTGTCTTGGATTATCTGTTATTTTTATTGTTTTATTTATGATGACACCATTAAACACATTTTTATTATCCTCAATATTCGGAAAAGTAATCATTCTTACACTTTTAGGATATACTTTATATTATAATACTCAACAAACTAACAAATTTGTTAACAATTTTAATATCAATCTTTTAGATGAAAGCAAAGATTGGTATCCATTAAAAACAAATGTATTATGTAGTTATATTTTTTCATTTTTGTTGTTAGTTCTTATCCTTTCTGTTATCCGCAAAATATTTTTATAACTTGTAAAATTTATTTAAGACAATATTTAGCTAGTTTCATCTCTATAGAGCTTCTCGATAACTTGTGTATCTTAAGCATAGAAAAACAAAACTTTTGTAATATGTTTTAAACTTTATATTCGTTTAAAAAATATTTTAATTTATTGTTATTTAGTATATATAATGAATAGTTTTTCAACAAAATCTACAATTAATCATGTTGGAACTGGATTAAACGTTCTTAAAACTGGCGGAACTCCATCAATTATGCAAAGAATTACTGGTTTTATGAATTGGAAAGTAGCTGCCCTTATTCTATTTGGATTAGCTGTTATTATATTTGCTTATTTCACTTACAAACAATATGCTAATGAAAAAACTGCTTTCCATGCTAATAGAGAACATATTCCCAAAGATCAAGATTCAAATAAAACTGCCACATTAATGCTATTTTTTGTTGATTGGTGCCCACATTGTAAAACTGCTAAACCTGAATGGGAATCATTAAAGGTAGATTATGATGGCAAGTCAATTAATGGTTATACTGTTAATTTTATGGAGTATAATTGCACTAATGAATCTGCTGAAACTACCCAATTAATGAATAAATATAATATTGAAGGTTATCCAACTATTAAATTAGTTAAAGATAATCAAGTTATTGAATATGATGCAAAACCAACTAAATCAACTATGGAACAATTTTTAAATACTGTGCTTTAAAATAAAATTATTATAATTTAAAGATAATATTTAATGCAGGCTGGAGCTCAGCTTTAAAAATTTATTTTCTAAAAATGTCATAGCATCTTCTTCTCCTTGTTTTACCCATTGTCGTCTTAATTCTTGATTACTTATTGATTCTTGAATAAAATCTAATGTTAATGGATTATCTTTTACATAACATCGCACAGTATTTTCTATATTTTCTATCTTAACTGTATTTCGTATAAAATTCATTGAATTAATTGTTAAACATATAACATATTCTAATAATGAAGTATCTTGAGTTATATCAACATTTTTATAACTATCTGTTTCTTTATCATAAGAACTTTTTATTCCTAATATTTCATCCTTGTTAGTATAATCCCTTAAACATTGGTTTAGGGGATAATTACACATTACACCACCATCCACATAACAGCAATTATCAATAATTGTTGGCATAAATATACCCGGATATGATGAAGACATAGTTAACGCCTGTAATAGACTTAATTCAGGATGTGTTGTATGAGATAATTCAATTGTCTCAAACTTATTTATTTCAAATGTAAAAATATGTAAATCTATTTTGGAATATTCATAAAATTCTTGTAAAGTTATAGTCAAATTTAAATCCTTTGCTTGTAATAATGGTTTAAATATTATTTCAGCTAATTTTTTGTCAAATAAACCTTTATTATAATACGAATCAAATATTTGTTTAGCATTCACTTTAAAAGCATCATGCCAAGGTCTTTCTATAATATATTTGTTTAAAGTTTCCCAATCATATTTTAGACAAATAAACGCACCAATTATAGATCCTATAGATGTCCCATATATTGACTCTATATCATCTAATTTCCAAAATTCTTCTTGTTCTAATTTTTCTAATGCACCCAAATATCTTAATCCTAGAGGGCCTCCACCACTAATAACTAAATGCTTTATTGGCATAAACAAAATATTTAAATATATTTAAGTAATTTACTTTTTTATGTATAATTTTATTATAAATATATAATATATGTCACAATTTTATTATAATAATCCTCCTAGAATATCAAGTAATTCATTTGGGCAATTTTGGTTTGGAGGCAACACATTTCCGGGATTTTTATTCAAAAAGAATGTAGGTGTTGGTGCTAGACGTTCTACTAAATTTGCTGCTGGTGGAAATACTACATGTAATACATATCAATATTTATATAATAAATATAAACCTGGTCAAGGTGGAATTGGAGCTCAAAGTATTGCCAATAGAAGAGCAAAGAATAGATATGCTACTGTATGTGATGGACAAAAATGTTTCCCATGTTATATGACACTTGGACAATATAGTCATTATACATATAATCCAAATGGATTTATACCTTGTCCAACACCAATACTTCAAGAAATAATTCCAATAAAAGAACCAAATGAAGGAAAATAGCAAACCATAGTATCTAATTAAGGTAATATTTATTCATCAAGTGATTTTGGAAAAACATGGTTTACACCCTTGAAGATTTAAAATGGCACGCTTAATACCAAAAAAAATCAATAAGGTTTCAGAGCGTGTAAATTTTGGTTTTGGTAGTTCGTCTAAACTACCTGATAAATTCTTGCTTCTGGATAAATAATTTGGTCTTTTTTTATTATTTATCAC
>Ga0214917_10008041_pt1 | contig 10479 bp, 5 predicted proteins | sample LL_1208_BB_MetaG_FD_177983 | JGI IMG/M metagenome (GOLD analysis project Ga0214917, IMG submission 177983) | Freshwater microbial communities from Lake Lanier, Atlanta, Georgia, United States - LL_1208_BB | ecosystem: Environmental > Aquatic > Freshwater > Lake | place: USA: Georgia | collected...
AGATATAGGAAAAAAACACCAAAATATAAACCGGTTGTGTGTAATGACCGAATGACGTTTCAAGAATGTGAACTCGCCGTTCTTCGTCAAGCGGTCGACGAAAGCGAGAAGTTACAAGGCGCTAAAATCGCTAATTCCCCCGATGTACAGAAAATCATCCAAATATTGGAAGATTTTTTAATAAAGAAGAAATTAATATGCTATGGAGGTACCGCAATCAATAATATCTTGCCGAAACACGCACAGTTCTACAATCGCGACATAGAAGTACCCGATTACGACTTCTATTCCGACCACGCGATGGAAGACGCGCGTGAATTGGCAGATATCTATTATTCTGCTGGTTACGACGAAGTCGAAGCGAAAGCAGGGGTCCATTTAGGTACCTACAAAGTATATGTGAACTTCTTACCTATTGCGGATATAACCCAGTTGCATCCGGTCTTATATGAGAGGTTGATGCCGGAAACAATCACAATTGCTGGAATCAAATACGCACCGCCGAATTATTTGCGTATGTCTATGTATTTAGAACTATCCCGTCCTTCCGGCGACGTTTCTCGGTGGGAAAAAGTACTCAAACGCATTACTCTTCTAAATAAATACCATCCTCTCACTGCAAATAATTGCAATACTGTCGATTTCCAACGCGTAATGGGTGTGAAAGAGAACAAGACTATATCCGAGGCGGTTTATTATTTGGCGCGCGATTCGTTTATAGACCAAGGTGTCGTTTTCTTGGGCGGTTATGGTACGTCGCTGTATTCGAAATATATGGAGAATGATAAACGGCATCAAGTTGAGAAGATACCGGATTTCGATGTCCTCTCGGATAATCCGGAAAAATGCGCGATGATTGTCCGCGACAAATTGACCGATGCTGGTTACAAGAATATTCGTATTGTGCAACATACGCCAGTCGGAGAGGTTATACCCGCCCACGTGGAAATAAGCGTGAATGGCGATATTATTGCATTGATTTATGAACCGATTGCCTGCCATAGTTACAATAAAATCGAAGTCGGAGATAAAATTGTATTGGTCGCTACGATCGATACAATGTTGAGTTTCTATTTAGCATTCTTGTATGCTGACAAGGCGTATTTCGACAAAGACCGTATGCTTTGTATGTCCGCGTATTTGTTCGAAGTCGAACAAAAGAATAGTTTAGAACAAAAAGGACTTCTCAAACGTTTTTCCCTAGATTGCTATGGCAAACAACCTACGATGGAAGATATGCGCGCTGAGAAGGCAAAGAAATACCAGGAATTAAAAGGAGCGAAAACACCGGAAGGGAAAAAAGAGTTTGAGAGGTGGTTCTTCAAATACGACCCTTCTACCGCAAATAAATCGAAGATGCGTCAAGAGAAGGACGCGAATATTCCTCTCAAAACAATAACAAAAACAGTCGTATTGGAAGACCTAACGCAAAAAAAAGACCAGTCACAAACAAAGAAACAGAAACCGCTAAAAAGAAAGACAAACAAAAAAATCAAACAGAAACAGGCAAAAAAAGACGAAAATGAAGGACCCTATGCAAAACGGACGTTTCATTTTGGCAAACGTTAATGTCCAGACGTATGGAGTTTTACTCCATACGTGAACATAAACGCTGTATTCCCTACGGGAGTCCAGATGTTAAACGAGTTCCATATTTGACAATTCCGTCAAATACTGAATACTACACGATTCAACGAGAAGACCATTCGCATAAATACCGTAATTGTGATATATATTATGATTTTCCAATGCAATATGCCATATTGTTACTGGCGTATCGTCAGTGTATGGTTCCGCGCGTTCATCTAAACAAGCTGGAACACGAATCATATATTCCGTGATATACACATCTCCCATATGTTCGCGTACTTGTTTTAATTTATCAGATGAGAGGTTGTCGTGTAATGTGCAATGTTCGCCAGTAATACAAAGATCGTCAATCATATCTTTATGTGCAGATCTAGGGAAACGGTATAAACGATTGCGGATGTCCGAGTCGGTTGCAGGACTTGGCAATGTTTTTCTGCCAATGTAAAAAATCGCCTTGTATCCATTGCGAGAGGTCTTGATCAGATCGCCTTCTCTCAATGTTTCAATTGGAACGTACTCTTCTTGGTCCGAAATCGGGTTTAGACGGAGGATTTTGCTGCCTTCTAAGAAACATGGGTATACTGGTGCAGGAACAACTGGCACAGTAAAAGATAGTACATTATAACATAAATCCGGCACGACACTCCATATGTATAATGTTTTTGTCCCTACTGTTGAAAAAGACACGTCACTAAAAACGTATGTATGAGAAATATTATCATACGTCGAATACTGTCCGCCAATTTGAACCAATGAAGAACCACTAGTTGATAATGCATATGTCGACCATCGTTCTGCTGCTAAATCCGGGTTACTTACGTAATAAGACAACGACGACGAAGAATTCGCATATAGTGAACTTGGTGTAACATAAGGGTTAAATGGTATTTCCAATGCATACAAACCTTTACCGCTTGGACCAAAATAGGTGTTTTTATTCGCCGGTCTTGCAATGGTTGTTTTCTGGTTTGCATTGGTAATTGCTTCTACGAGAGTATATTGAGAAGGCGAAGTCTGACTGACTGCATATGCATTTGCACCTGTATACATCTCTACTGCATTTGTGTATGTCTCAGTCAATGCAGTGGTGCCTGCCGTTCCACTTCCATATGCAGTAATAACACTGGAACTTGGTTTGTATTTCAATTGACGATTCAGATTATATTTTAAAATTCCAGGTGTAATCGAACTAGGTGGTTCATTATATAAATTTGTCAAATCGGTTGCAGTCAATGAACCATTGAAGAACCGGACATTGTCTAGATAACCACTCCATTTTCTAAGAGAGGACGTAGTAGTTGTATCTATACCTAAAGTATTCTGTGTAAAACTTGTTACAGTAGGCGCTGTTTTACCGGTAATTGAACCAGTTTGACCATTTAAACGGATTGTCCATGTTCCGCCGCTTACTGACCATCCAATATAATGCCACGTATTTAACGCAAGGGCGGCAGTTGTTATTGTGCCACCATACGTACTTTGCGCTTGTCCGCCATTTCCACCACCGGGGCATCCGAGTACCATAGTGGCAGTGTCTGTAAACATTGCAACATAAATTCGATTCGAGTTATCATTTATAGAGAAGAACATAGGATAAGCGCCAGCAACACGACTGGTCATATAAAACCACAAACTAACCGAGAAGTTTGAACCACTTGTCAAAGTCACCGTTCCGTTTATTCTAGCATAATTAAACCCCGCCACAACCGGAAATGCGGTAGTTTGGTCTGTATAATTTGTTCCAGATAAATCTAGACTACCCGACCCATATTTAACCACGGATGTGCCTATACCTGCTCCGTTATACAAAGTAATATCATTTGTAGTTGACGACGTACCAAGATTTGGAACAGTCGTTCCAGCGTTCGATTCGAATTTATAGCTTAGTAATGGACTAATACTTAATGCTAATGGAACCTCTTCTACATTCGTCATACTAGCAAAAGTATTCGTCACATTTTCGTTTATTTGAGTAGCAAATGTATTATATCCAGTACTCGTTTTAAGTGTTATAACAGACAGATTTGCCGCAAAAGACTGTACATTTGAATAACTTAATCCAGTGCTATTATTTGTTAGTGTCTGAAATGCCTCTCCGGTAGTTACACCAAATGTGATTAATCTTAATCCATTGTCCAAGTATACCCAAATATAATCACTCAATGTGATTGTAATCAATGCAGTTGTTCTTCCGATTCCCATGCGTTGAATCAAATACCGCGGTTTTGCAGTTAATCCGGTAAATAAACTTTGCGTATTTACAGTTCCAGATGAATTTATATTGCTTACTGATACACTAAATGGATTCGCCGTTTCGGGAATACGCAAAAAAATGCAGTTTGAGAGGGAAGTAGACGCCAATAATATATCGTCAACACCTAAAATGGTCGAGTCATAGATATACCCTCCTGAAGTATTATTTGTTTTGTTACCCCATACAACGCCTCTTTTATTGCTTGAAATTACGCCGAAATGTTTTTTTCCGAAAATCAAACGAGTACATAATCCAAATGTGCTATCCGTTCCAGAGAGTAAAGTAGAAAGATTCGTTGCGATGGATGGACTTGTTGCATTCGCTGGGTCACCGCCCGTCGCTTTATCTCCCCAAGCGTAAACAACACCGGTCGTACTTAGTGCCACAAAAGCGCCTGCCGAATTCACCGCAATATCACTAATATCCACCAAATCGAGAGAGGATTGCACAGTAGATATATTTCTGAAATTCGTATTTCCAGTACCAATTGTTTCAATATCGCTAGCACCGTAATACCCCCAATGGATTACCCTTCGTCTAGTGTCGATATTACTAACTGTATAAATAGCACAAAATGCGGTGTCGTTACACACGATTTTTATCACATTTGAACTAGAGTTCAATGCGTCTTTAATCGTTTGACTCGGGTTTCCACCATTTACAGTCGCTCCAATTATAACAGCATTTCCAGTAGTTAAACGAACTACTGCGGCGTTTCCATTCGATACTACAAATTTTACATTGGATATACTGCTGCTTAATGTAGGAAACGTGATAGCAGTTGACGTTGACCTATATGCGTCTATTAACGTTCCTGGATTGTTATCCGGCAATACATACGGTTCGTAATACCTGTTTCCATATGGTTCAAACCACTCACCGGTTGTAACATATGAAGTTGTCGTATTTGTAGCTAATGAGTAAAACATATTGTTTGTCCATATTTTAGGGACGGTAGGTATTGAAGTGGCGGAGTATGACGTAAAACTGGCACCATAATCACTCGATATCCACCAACCAGCTCCACCGGTGTTATATACTTGTATATATTGTCCAGTTGGGTCGCAATTTACATATGCGGCAATGTTTTTTGTAATGACGGTAGTACCAATATCTGTAAAAGACGTTCCGCCGTTTGTAGAGCGTATAATCGTATAATTTGCATTAAAATAGAGAGACGCGTACAAATAACTCCCATTCGAACTCATCGCCACATCACACACATTCGTATTATACGCAGATGTTAATGTAGAATTAAACGATGAAGTGTTGCTAAATGTATATGAAAATGCGCGATTACTGCCAGATGCAGTTCCATATAGATAAGCACCATCCGGAGAACATATCATTTTTCCATATTGGAATGAATTGTTCGAATTTGTAATTTGCGTGAACGTAAATGTGCCTGTATTCGTAGTATAATTGAAACTTGTATTACCCGCTCTAGTAGAGTAATGCACCGCATTTTGGAAATTGGATAAATACAATATCGTATCGTCGTTATTTACACACATTCCAGCAATATTCGTAAATGCAGTGGAAATCAACGTCCACGTTGCACCACCGTCCGCACTTCGAAACAGTTTGAAACTGCCGTTAATTGTGCCCAAATAAAATACGTTCGTATAATTCACTGGACTGCAACAAGAAAACCCCGCTGTGCTATAAATAGAAACAGGTGCATTCGACAATCCCCACGATTGACCATAATTATTCGAGTATAAAACTATGTAATTTGGATAAGTACCTTGTATCGAAATCATATTTTTACCGTCGGATGAGGCACACGATACGGTATATGCTGGACTCGTAAGGGTCTGTTTGTACACCGGGTAAGAAGTATTGAATGCGCCTGTTAAATTGTATGTTCTGGTGGAAACACCGGCATTTAATTCTACTAGTATACGGTTAGAGTCATCCAATGCACTGCTATAGACATAAATAAAATACAGTTGTCCGTCTAAATAATTGTTATTTGTCGTGTCTCCTCTACCAATAAAATTGTTTGTAGTTCCGGATGCTCTTCCGCTCGAAGCGGCAGATGTGGTTAATGCGCTGTTTGTATATAAATATCGATTTGTCTTGTCATATTTCCAAGTGATTGTATTATTTGCAGCGTATGTGCCTTTATTACCGAAATCGTTTGACCACCAATAATTGGAATAGTTAGACGTAGATGCGGTCCCAATGGAAAACGCATTAATTGAATTTGTACTTGCGGTTCCAGACCCGAGAACCCCTCCGCTATTTGCTCCGGTTGTGCCAGTATTTGTTATAGTGCCGTGTTTCACTGTTACCGTATAGGTTGAATTGCCGGATGGTACTGTGCCATCTGGTAAATTGAAGAACTGACTAGAAGCAGCAGTAAATTGCAAGTATTTACCAGTTGAGTTAAATGTCGGTTGATTCGCATTTGTGGTTTGCGTGGCGTGATTTCCGAATAATGATTGGTCCCACCATTTGGTCACATATGCAGTAGAAGCACCTAACCAGGTAGTCAATGTAGTGCCTTCTCCGGCAGGAGCGTCTCCGATTAAAGCACCATCTTCACTTACATAGAAGTCTCGTGTTACATTGTCGGCACTTCGGCGGAAGGTGAATATGGGACCAGTATAGAGAGGATTTATCCATTTGGCGGAATATATCCCCTTTGGATTTGGGTAAATTGTTACATCGGTAAAAAATGTACTATTATCAGTCGAACTGGAAGTATTTGTAGATGTAAATGTAAACAATAGCGTGTATGTAGAAGCAGCGGTTACTGCAAAATTGTAAGAATACTGTGTCCAACTGGTCGTTAATGTAACAGTTGTAGAGGACAATACAGTATTCGACACATCTGACATTTTTACTGTAAGTATAGGAGGACTTGATGGACTGAACACTCTCAACCTACTGTAAAAGGATACCGTATACGTTCCAACGCTTAAATAAACTGGTTGACTAAGTTTTATCACATTTGGGTTCGAACCACCATGTTGTGCTATAAAACATTGACTGCTACCACCAGTAGCAGCAGGTAATCCTGTACCGTAACCACCCCCTGTTCCATTCCCTAAGCATAAGTACGAAACTGCATCAGTAATGTTTAGCGTCCAATTAGGCAAATACGTATTATTCGATGTATCCGTACCATATGGGGTTACAAAGAACTGTTGGAAAGTATTTGCAGTGACAGCATATGAGTTAAACCCTCCGTTTAAAACTGACATCAATAGTATATAATAATTCACTATTAGATAATATCTGTTTTGTATACGCTTATTCCAACCATTTCGCTGCATTTATAATTGCATAATAACTACTTCCGAACAATAGACTCTTCGCCACCATGCCCTTAATATTTAGATTCCCGTCCTCTCCAAATAACCCCGCAAATTTCAAATAGCGCGACATCAACGTGTTAAACGTATTCATCTGAAACACCAGGAATAATACTGCAATAATAATAGGTATCTGTAATTCTGCAATAATATCGAATTTCCGATTTATCGATTTCTTCGATTCATTCGATTGTTTGGTCTCTTTTATCCTCTCCTCTTGCTCGAATACATAATCATCGCGGTTCTTATGAGCAGGTGGAACGTAATTCGGTTTTGCAGTTTCATCTCTAAACCCGGACATATCGAGAGGAATATCTTTTGGAGGAAGAGAAAATTGCGGTGCATTCCCTAAAGGTCCCTGTTCAAAATCGTAAGAAGGCGGGATAGACTGCGGAGGCATAGCACCGTTTCTGCCACTATACTCCGGCAATGGCATAGAATCCATTCGCTGTTGTCCCTGCAAATATGGATTCGGATGCGGATTCATTTGTCGGTAAGTGGTAGGGTCCATGTCCATACCACCACCTCTCGATTGGTCCGAAAAAGCATTCATCGTTATATTCTCCGGAAGGTCCATTATGTGTGTACTCGAGTTTGCCATTTTGTTTATATCATAAACCGCATTATTTGTCGTGACTATTTGAACGACAAATAATATTTAGCATCTGAGCTCCCTACAGTGTTTACCTAAGGCGGGCAGTCGTGTCTGGACATTAGAATTCACCAAACCCCATATTGAATTCACCCTCTTTTGGTTTCACTTTTATGTCTAATACGCGTTTCGTTTCATCGCATTTACCTGACGATTCTGATTCATATTTGTAGCATTTTTCACCGTGTTTGTATATTTTGCCGTCGACTTCACTAATAACAGGTCCTGCAAAACGAATACAATTCTTCTCTTCACATACTGATCGAAACATTGTTGCTAGACCTAGTCCGAGAAGAATCGATATGAATATCTTTCCCATTGGCGAATTTAATAATGCTTTTATTTGCATACTGAGACTATATGTTATTATTGCATTATTTATCCTACACCATATTATCGTTTAAATTCTGTCCCATTATTCTTGTGCAGGTAATTTGGCGATTTTACTGTCTGCGGGACATTTCACTTCTGTCTGTTTGAAATGAAAGCAATTGCCGGTGGCGTCGCGGTACTGTAACAAATCGACTGATTCCGGCGTAGGATAAACATAAACGACTCGCTTATCCGGTTGGTACAAATAAACGAATAAAATACCTATCGCAAAACTGATAATGAATACAGGAATATTAATATACTTAGACATCGCAATATATATTCTATTTACTTTTCGTTTTTTTCTTGTCTTTTGATTTCTTCTGGGTATTCTTTTTCTGGTCATTTTCAAACATTGCTACTAATTCCGCATCTGTAGGAGGAGGACCAGCAGAATATTCCGGTTTCGCATCTTCTTCGTTCAATCGAAACACCGCACGATTCGGGTCATCGGTTCGCTCAATATTCTTCGTCATTTGCGCCTTCTCCTCCATTTTCGCGCGCATCCGATCTTTCGTTTCCATCTGTTTTTGCATACGATGCAAAGCACCCATATTGATACCGCCTTTTCCGCCTTTCCCTAATCCTTTTGCCAAATCCTTGAACATATCATTCATGCCACCCATTCCCTTCATATTCTTCATCTTCCCCATCAACTCTCCCGCCTCTCGCATAATCTCTTCTTCCGAGATTTCACCCGACTTCATCTTTGTCTGCAATTTTCCACTGATGGTTTTCATCAACGACATTATTTTCTTCGGATTTTTAATGAGTTTATTGATTAAATCGCCAGTACTTCGGATATCAGTCGGGTCGACATTCCCCATCCCTTCTTCGGCGAATAAATGTTCGACATCGTGCGATATCTCTTCCGCCAATTCTTTTGCTAAAGACCCAATCTTTCCGTCGAATAACCCTTTCAGATGTTCATGCAAATCATTCGCGTTTGGAATATCTTCTGCGTTTTCTCTCGGAGAGGACGCAGATTCATCCCCACTCATAGTAGCGAAAGTCTTCATAAAATCCTCCATATTGGGTTCGAATCCAGAGGAAGGAGCAGACCCGTCGCTCACATTTCCCCCTAAATTACGGAAAAAACTACCAATTTCTTCTAAAGTATTGTTTAATTTTTCCTGCAATACATTCTCGTCTACACCTTCAAATAGATCTGCTGCATCACCAAACGCGGACTTGTCGCGAACGGAATTCAATACAGTCATCAATATCAATTGCAGGTATTTCCATATTGCTCCTCTCGTGGTTTCCGTAACGCCTTCGCAATTGTAGAGAAGACGAAATTCCACTGCTGGCAAGAAACGCGTATTTACCTCGGAATCCTCTTTAAACATCTCATCATTTTGATACAAAATGTCGAAAAAACGCTCGGGATATACTTCCGTGCAATACTTGAACAACTTATCGATTTCACGCTGTGATTGGTCTTCCACGGTCCACTTTTTCCAGAGAATACTGTACTCTGGGAAAGTCGTTGTCAGGTCCGTAGCAAAATCACGTATAATAGTTCGAAAATTAGCAGGAACAGTTACTTCTTCGGGTTGCTTTGACATCTATTTATCTGCCGCAAAATATATATCTGGCACATATTTGTGTTTATACTGTTACACCGCAATATCAATTGTTGACTAGTATCTGCGATTAAGATGCAACCGAAATAATATAAACCTTGCGTCATATTATTATAAACCCGATCGAAAGACACGATGAATACTGAATTAACGAAAATAGAAGAGGATACTATGTATGATAAAGATATGGATGACCTTATGAACGAATATATGTTTGGGTGTTCTTTCCAGAGAGTGCAGGTAGAATCCCCCGATACAAAAATATTCGAGGAATTGGACAATACGATTGCTACAGAAACACCGTCTAGTATTGAATCGATGTCTTGCCGAATTATACATCAAGGCAAAATCGTATTGAAAGAACTCTTGTGCTCGACAAGAGAATGCGTATATAAGGAAATTGGGTCGGAAGGGTCGGGATACATTACATACGGTCTATATAAGGCGAAAAATAAACAGGTATACTTGACAAGGTATAGTTTCGGCGGACTGCAAAAAGATATGTTGACCTATACTCCGGTTGAACAATCGGTATTAGCGCAATCGGACAATTCCGGAGAGAGGATGTAACGAAGTAGAGACCGTAGGGTATTTCGTAGGTAGAATATGCTACATAAACATGTAAAACATGAATGCAATGAATAATGCAAATAATACGACTAAATAACTCAAAAAATATAGTGAAATCGAAAAATACGATGT
>Ga0214917_10008042_pt1 | contig 10479 bp, 11 predicted proteins | sample LL_1208_BB_MetaG_FD_177983 | JGI IMG/M metagenome (GOLD analysis project Ga0214917, IMG submission 177983) | Freshwater microbial communities from Lake Lanier, Atlanta, Georgia, United States - LL_1208_BB | ecosystem: Environmental > Aquatic > Freshwater > Lake | place: USA: Georgia | collected...
AAGTCGAGCGTACCGATGCGCCTCAAATTCGGCGGTCGAGCCGTCGCGAAGATCTCGGGGTCATGGTCGTGGTCTTGTTGTTCTCGGCCATCATCATAGGCTTCTTCGTCGCCGGTTGACGGGTTCAGCGAGCGCCGCCGTGAAGCTGCGCGCGCCACAACCAAAAGAGCCCCAGCATCGTCACGCCGACGTGCAGTGACCAAAATGCGATCGGCCCGGTGGTGGGTTGCCGCCCGGAATACGTCGTCAAACCAATGCTGGCGAACGAGTAAACGAAAAATACCAACAACGCGAACGGCAACCGGGCGTACGGACCCTCGCGGGGCTTGGTCGTCGAGAGCGACAACGCTAACAAGGCCAAGATCAACACCATCAATGGTAACGCGAGTCGATTATTGAACTCGGCACGCCACTTCGGGTCGTCCGAGGTAAATAATTCCACCGACGGTCGCGCATCCGCACGATTACAACTCGACTGAATGACCGGCAACGGCAAGTTCGCCTCGTAATTGCCGAAACTGACCAATCGGTAGGCGGCGCTGCCCGGAACTCCCTCGTACCTTTTACCGGCGTCCAAAGAAATACGAATCACGTTGTCCGACGGGCGAGGCTGCACCGTGCCGTGCGCGGCGACGATCACCTCGACCGCTTCTGCCGCATCACGCTTGATGAACACGTTTTGTAATCGACCGTCGGACGATACCGATTCGACGAACAACACCACGCCCGGCCCATAAGATTGGAATTTTCCGGCAGCGATCGGCGCGAGTGCGGCCGTGCGTGCCGCCATGCCGCGCTCCATGGCGGCATTACACAAACTCTGCGGCGCGAAATACAACGCAATGAATGCTTGTAGCGCCATCACCGGCACTGCTAGCCAAAGAATAGGCACCAACAGAAATGTCGGCGCGCAACCACTCGTGCGCATCGCCGACAACTCGCCGTCGCTTCCGAATCGGCCATACGCGAGCACGGTAGCAAGCAGAACCGTCACTGGTAATACGGCTGGCAAGTTAGCAACGGACACCCAAAAAACGAACTTGGCGAGAATGCCCGGTTGAATCTCGTGCAAAGCGGCGCGATTCAGCGTAATCGGCAACTGCGAGAACACCAAGATCGCGACCAAGACCGCCGTAACGGACAGCCACGAAGCCAATAGTCCGCGAAATAAATGTCGCTGCAGCAAAGTCACGACGACTGCGCCCCTCGAACGGCTAGCGTTCCCGACCGACCCGGCACCTCACCCGCGACGATCGGGGCGATCGGCAGCTTCGCACCATCGGTATCGGCTGCATGCTGCGCGAGCGTCACAAGCGCGTAACCCTGCTCGCGCCAACCCCGTAGCAAACGTGCGAACGAATCGAGATACGCCGCGCCTTCCAACTCGGCATGCAGCGTATAGACGTGATCACCGAGCGGTGCTCCGGCTGTCAGCCCTAATAAGTGATCGACGGGATCACGGCCCTCGAGTTGCGGATGCCCGACCAACTCGTCGAGCGTCGGCAGGGTCGTCGGCCATTGCGGAACCGCCGGTCCTGCAGCGCTCTCGTCGCCGATCAAAGGCACGAAGGGCGATGAGCCGCGGGTGTCGGAGGTGTGCGTGAATCCGAACTCGCGCTCGAGTCGCAGCAAGTGTACGTTCGTCTGCCAACCAGCAGCACCGTGAACACGCGGCGCAATTTGAAACACGTCTTCGAAGATTTCACAGGCGCGGACGAACTCGCGGCGCGTCCAGCGTTCATCGGCTGTGGCTACACGGTCCTGCCATTCCACGTGATCGTGCACGTGAACGCCGACTTCATGGCCGCGACGTCGCGTTTCGCGCAACACGTCGCGACACCGCGCGGCGATACGTGGGCCCGGCAGCAAAGTTCCATAGAGCAAGGTTCGCAAGCCGTAATTAGCAACGACGCTGGTGCGGCGCACCTTGGAGAGAAACCCCGGTCTAAAGACGCGCCGAATCGCTCGCCCCGTATGATCCGGACCGAGCGAAAATAAAAAGGTCGCCGTAACCTGCGCCCGTTCGAGCACTCGCCATAGCGCAGGCACGCCGTCGCGGGTTCCGGCGAAAGTGTCGACGTCGATTTTGAGCGCGAGTTGCGCCATGGTCCGCGCTCAGCCCCGCAACTCGAGGCGATCGAGCCCGCTCCGGCGCATCCAAGCCGCAATCGTCTCGTCGCCCACCTTGCCTTCGAGCACACTCAACTGCTGACCATCTGCGCACTGGACGATCACTTCGTCACCGTGCCGCTGCAAACACGCGATGGTAGGCGGTGTCGCTCGCGACGCACTCGGTCGGCGTTGGGTTCGGTGCACGAACAGACGCACGCCGTCGACGTCAGTGAAGGCACCGGGGTACGGTGGCGCAACAGCACGCACGAGATCGTGTATTTCTTTGGCGCTCGCCCGCCAATCGATGCGCCCGTCCTCGGGCGTGCGACGCCCGAAGTAACTACCGGCGGTGAGATCTTGCGCGATACGCGGTGCCGTGCCGGCGGAGAGTTTCGGCCACGCGGTCCAAAGCACGATTTCCGCAGCTACGACCACCTTGTCGAACACCTCGCGCGCGCTATCGTCGGCGAGTATCGGCACGGCCTGCTGCCCGACGATTTCACCGGCATCGGGTTTCTCGACCATGTAGTGCAACGTCGCGCCGGTTTCGGTCGCTCCTTTCGCCACCGCCCAATTCACCGGCGCACGGCCGCGAAATTTGGGCAGCAGAGACCCGTGCATGTTGAGCGCCCCCCGGCGGGCCGTCGCCAACAATTGCGTCCCGATCATGTGCCGGTAGTAGAAAGAAAATATGAAATCGGGTCGTAGCGCCTGCAGACGCTGTAGCAACGCAGGGTCGGCAGCAGAATCCGGCTCGATCACGGGGGTTCCGAAGCCCGCAGCCGTCTCGGCGACGCTTCCGTACCATCGATGCTCGTTCGGATCATCACGGTGCGTAACGACGAGTTCGATCTCCGCGCCCATCGACTGCAAGACCTTGAGGCAACGCACTCCGACTTCGGAATACGCGAATATGACGCAGCGACCGCCTTTCACTGCGCGGGATCTCCCAAAGATTCGGCGACCACGTACCGCGGTCGACGGCGCACTTGATGGTAGATACGACCGATGTACTCACCGACGATCCCGAGCCCGAACAGTAAGACGCCGAGCAAGAACGTCATGATTCCGAATAGCGTGAACAGCCCCTCCGCCTCCGGTCCGAGTAACAAGCGTCGCACCGCTAAATAACCTACGAATACCAGCGAAGCGATCGAGACCAGCAGGCCGAGCAAGGACACGAGCTGCAACGGCACCAAAGAAAAGCCGGTCATCAAATCGAAGTTGAGTCGGATCAACCGATACAAAGAATATTTCGTTTCACCGACCGCGCGCTCCTCGTGCGCTACCGGAATCTCCGTGCGGCGCGAGGCGAAGCCGTAGGCCAACGCCGGCACGAAAGTGCTGACTTCTTCACAGGCGTTGACCGCATCGACGACGTTACGGCCATAACCACGCAACATGCAGCCTTGATCGGTGATGCGAATGTCGGTGATGCGATCCCGAATACCGTTGATCAGAGCCGAGGCTGCGCGTCGCCACCAAACGTCCTGTCGTAGCTGACGAACGGTGCCGACGTAGTCGTATCCTGCATCCATTTCCGCAACGACACGCGCGATTTCTTCGGGCGGATTCTGTAAATCGGCGTCAAGCGTCACGACATGGCGACCGCGACTGCGTTCGAACGCCGCGAGGATCGCGAGATGCTGGCCGACGTTGAACCGCAACAACAACACGCGCACGACATCGGGGCGCGCAGCCTGCGCTTTTCGCAGAGCAGCAGCAGAGCCGTCACGACTGCCGTCGTCGACGAAAATGATTTCATATGGCCTGCGTAACGCGTCTAGTGCCGGAAACAAACGCGCACACAACAAAGGCAAGCCCTGCTCTTCGTTGAACACCGGAATCACGACCGAGATATCGGGCGTCATGCGCCACTCTCCTGCAAAACCGCGTGCACGGCCTGAATCACGCGATCGATGTCGGTATTTTCCATCGACGGAAATAACGGCAACGTGATCGTTTCGCGTCCGATGCGCTCGGCGATCGGGAAGTCGCCCTCTTCGAAACCGAGGCGACGGTAGGCCGCAAATAAATGGATGGCCCGGTAGTGGACGCCGACTGCCACACCACGCTCGGCCATACGACGTATGAACTCTGCGCGGTCGAAGCGCATCGTGTTCACCGGCAACAGCGGCGCAAACATGTGCCAGCTATGTCCGTCGTCACCGCGTGCCGGCAGGCGTAGCGGCGAATCTTTCGGCCAACGTTCAAAATAGAGGTTTGCGAGCTCTCGACGACGACGATTGAATTCGTCGAGTCGGCGTAATTGCCCCAGACCGATTGCCGCAGCGATGTCGGACAGGTTCGCCTTCATCCCCGGAAAATGAACCTCGGTACCGTCCGCGCCGATGCGCTCGACACCGTTAAAGCGATGCAGCTCGACGAGTTTTGCCTCGGCTGCATCGTTGCAGACGATCGCTCCGCCCTCACCGGACGTGATGTTTTTATTAGGGTGGAAGCTGAAGCAGACGAGATCGCCCGTCGCGCCGATCCGTCGATTACGCCACGCAGAGCCTATCGCATGCGCAGCGTCCTCGACGACCCGCAGACCACGCCGGTGCGCGATTTCGTAGAGTCGATCGAGGTCGACCGACAACCCCGAGAAATGTACCGGCAAAATCGCGCGCGTCCGCGGGCCGATGCGTGACTCGATCGTATCGAGATCGATGTTGCGGGTATCCAGATCGACGTCGACGAAAATCGGTCGTGCACCGAGACGAAGAATGACGTTCGAGGTCGAACACCAACTCATCGGCGTCGTGATCACCTCGTCTCCCGGTCCAACGCCGGCGATGGCGAGCGCGATCTCTAACGCTGCAGTGGCCGACGTCATCACCCGCACCGGTCGACCGCCGACATGCTCCGACAACGCTGCTTCGAAACGCTGCACGTTGGGGCCGCTCGCCAGCCAACCGGACTTCAGTACTTCGACCACCGCGTCGATGGTGTGTTGATCGATGCTAGGCTTGGTGAACGGTAGCTTTTCCACGCAACACTCCCGCCCTAAATCAAGAACGCGATACTAGCCAAACACCGACGATGATGACGCCGATTCCCGCCCAGCGCATCGCAGAGATCGGTTCGTTCAGCCACTGCCAAGCGATTAACGCCGTCAGCACGTAACCGAGCGAGAGCATCGGATAGGCCTGGCTAACCGGTACCCGCGAAAGCCCGACGATCCAAGTCAGCACCGATACCCCGTAGGCGAGCAAGGCCAACCAAAAGGCCGGCACGAGCATCAACTTTTGGGCAGCCGCAAGTGCCGACAGGGTGTCGGTCCGAATCGGACCAGTCACGGCCGTCGCCGCTTTTAGGCCGAGCTGGGCGCCCGCGTTGAGCAACACACCGAGCAGCAAAAATGCGAAGTCGGTCAATTTCATCGTCTTGCCACCACCACCGAGCGCGGATCGTCGCTCGCCAAACGTCGGCCGGAAAAACCGAGTGACTGCAGTTCGGCAAGCACTTCGGGCTCGATGAACGCCACGGCGTCTCGCTCGGCATTCCAAGCCTCGACGAACGAATGCAGATCGTCAATGTAGCGCGGCGGAGTCGTCTCGCCCACCCGACGCAAACCTTCCTCGAGCTCGCCTTTGTAATCGACCAAGGTCAACGTGCGACCGAGATAGAAAGATAACGAATGACGATACTGACGGACGCTATATAAGCGGGTCGCAGGGCGGATCTCCGCGCGGACGTCCGTCACCAAGCCTCGACTGCTGCGTTCGGGAGGCAAGATGGCATAGGCCGCGAGCAAGCCTTGCCATGCAAACATCGCCGCCAATGCCACGGGCATCCACGCTGCGTGCTGCGTCGTCGGTTGACGCCACCAGCGTAAGGCCCACGCAACCACGATGGCCGTGACCGACACGCCACACGCCCAGTACACCGGGGGATCGACGATGCCGTCGCGTCGGCGATCGAACAACAACATCGCCACGACACCGAAAAAAATGATGGTGGTTTGAATCAAGTGCGCGCGCCGACTTGCCCGCGCATCGTCATCGACCGCGCGCGCCAGCAGCAATGCCAGCGGCGGAATCACCGGCAATAAGTACGGTGGTAGTTTCGACTGTGACACGGAGAAGAATACGAATACGAACGCACACCACAACACCAAAAAGCGTAACGCCGGGAAGCCGGGCGTCGCGTGCGGCTCGCGCCACGCTCGCAAGAGACCCTCTCGCCAAGAGCCGAACATCGGCAGGACCGCGAGCAACAATATCGGCACGAAATACCATAGCGGCCCGTCTCGACGGTGCACCTTGGTGAAAAATCGCGCAAAGTGCTCGTGTAAGAAGAAAAATTCCGAAAAGCCTGGATTACGCTGCTCGACCAGCAGGAACCACGGCAGCACGATTACCCAAAAAATTAAAAATCCGGGCAGTGACCAAATACGTGCGAGAAAAACTCGATCGCGATGCACTAGTGCATGCAGCAACAAGGCGCCACCAGTGAGCACGAAGGCCGCGACGCCTTTCGATAGCACCGCAGCCGCTAACGCTACCCACGCGACGACGAGCAACTGGCCACGCCGCGCGGGCGTGGTGTTTTGAGCGTGCAGAAAAGCAGTCAACGCGATCAATACGAAGAGCGTGAATGCTTGGTCGAGCAAATTGATGTGCCCGACCAAAACGAAGAACGGACTGACTGCAAGAAAAAATACTGCGCGCCAAGCGATCTCACGCGATTGATTCAAACCGCGCGCAAGCCAATAGACGAGCGGCAGACAAGCGAAGGCCGTCGCAAAAGCGAACAGGCGCGAAACGACCTCGGAAACACCGAACACGGAGTAAAGCGCGGCGGTGGCCCAGTATTGGAGGATCGGCTTTTCGAAATACGGCAAGCCGTTGAGCATCGGCGTGATCCAGTCGCCGCTCGCCCACATTTCGCGCGGGATTTCTGCGTAGCGCCCCTCATCGGGATCGAACAGACTGTACGCGCCGATCGTGGCGAACCACGCCAACGCCAAGAAAAACCAGGCGATTCGAGCGTCTTGCTTACTGCTGCTCGATGGCGCTCGAGCAGCCTCGTCAGCGGTCACGCGACCTTGCCGCCCGCCGAGTGCTTGCGCTCGAGCGCGACGTAATAAGCGATGGTTTTACGCACGGCCTCACGCAGCGCCGTCCGCGGCGCCCAACCCAAATGCTCGGCAGCCGCTTTGATGGCCGGAACGCGAATCTGGATATCTTGGTAGTACTTGCCGTAGTAGTCGCCCGCGGTGACCGTCGTGATTTCCGTCGCGTTGGCGCGTTCGGCGAGTTCGGGAAATTCTTTGGCGACATCCACCATCACGCTGGCAAGCTCTTCGATCGACACGCAGTTATGCGGGTTGCCGATGTTGAAGATCCGGCGCGACGCGCAGCCTCCACGGTTTTCGATGATTTGCAGCAAGCAGTCAATCGCATCGTCGATGAAGGTGAACGAGCGCTTTTGACTTCCGCCATCGACCAAACGAATCGGCCGACGGTACATGATGTTGGACAAAAACTGCGTGAACACACGCGAGCTGCCTTCCTTCGGCTCGTCGATATTGTCGAGGTTCGGGCCGATGAAGTTGAACGGGCGGAAGAGTGTGTAGTCGAGACCCTCGGCGACACCGTAAGCGTAGATGACTCGATCGAGCAACTGCTTAGATGCCGCGTAGATCCAGCGCTGCTTTTCGATCGGCCCGTAGACGAGCGGGCTGGATTCTTCGTCCAGCACGCTGTCGGGCGACATTCCGTAAATTTCCGACGTCGAGGGAAAAATCAATCGTTTCTTATATTTGACGCAATGCCGCACGATCTCGAGGTTCGCCTCAAAGTCGAGCTCGAATACCCGCAGCGGGTTCGTGACGTACTGGGCGGGATTCGCGATCGCGACCAACGGGATGATCGCATCGCATTTTTTGACGTGATACTCGACCCACTCCCGATTGATGGTGATATCACCCTCGACGAAGTGGAATCGCGGCGACTGCGGCAGATCGCCGAGCTTGTTGTCTGAGAGGTCGATACCGAACACCTCCCACTCGGGACGCTCGCGAATGATGGCGCTGGTCAACGCGCTGCCGATGAAGCCGTTGGCTCCGAGGATCATGACTTTCATGTGCGAATTATAAGCCGCCGACCGGAATGATTGGTTGCGGTTTCGAGACGATCCGTGCGCGAACGCTCAATCCTGACTTGCTCTAACCGGATCGGCGCAGTCGGCCGCCGCTGGTGCCGTTACGAGTTCTGCACGCGCTGCCTCGAAATCACTGCGAAACGCCGGCTCCGCCTGCAGACGAGCAAACACCGCCGCGGCCACCACCCGACCCTGCTCGACGTCACTCGCCCAATGGACGTTGCAGACCGCGCGGCTATCCCCGAAATCGATGCCGCGACGCATCAGGGCGTCGACCCGTCCCGGAACTAGACCCGCTAACACCAAGCCCCAGCCGAAGCCGATCGCGCTGTGTCCGGACGGATAGGAACCGTCGGCCCGTAAAGCCTGCTCTTCGTTCGGCGTACAAAGCGCGCTGCCGTTGGACATGAAAGGCCTCGGTCGACGATACCGTTGCTTGGCCGCATAGGTGCCGAGACCGAAGTCCAGCAAACTCCGGCGTAGCAAACGGTAGGTGTTGGGAGTGCCTTTCTCGGTGATCTCGATGGCGGCTGCGCAGCCAAAACTTTTGACGGAAGGATCACCACGCAGTTCGGCGTCTCGTCGTGCGAGATCCCAGCGCGGCGTCGCCGCAAGTTTGCGGTCTGCCGCCGCGATCGCGACATCGCGGGCCTCCTCCGCAGAACCGGGCGCGGGCGGCGGCGGTAACAACGCAATACTGTTCGGCAGTGCACGCGGATCGAGATAGCCCGCATAGCCACCGAGTGCCGCAACTTTGGCGCGATATTCGGCGTCGTCAGCGGCCGTCGCAGGCCTCACCATCGACGACGACATCAAAAATAGCACCGACAACATCGCGCCAACCTTACGCATCATCGCACCGTATACCCGCGCGCTTCGAGACAGGCCGTGATGGCCCGTCGATACTCGGCGCGGCGTGTTTCGAGCGTACCACCACCTTCGTACCGCTCGGGCTGCACGGGGTCGAATCCGGTCTGTCCGCTCGCCCAACGGTGACACTCGTATCGATCACTCGCTTGCTTGTCCTCGGACTGACCCTCGCGCGGATAGACGTATAGATCGTCTGCCGAGTAAGACACCTCGCCACGCGCAACCGAGTTACGCGGCTCCTCTACCACCTCGTAGCGTCGAGCGCGCTCACGCCAAAGAAAGTATGTGCCGTCAGCGTAAAAATATGGAATGCCGCCGATCCACAGCGTCGAATAATACGGCGGCAGCACACCGACCATCATGCCGATCGGCGGCGGCACCACGATGAACCCCGTACCGCGATCGCGATACCAACGGCCACGATCAAAGAAATAGCGCGAACCGCGATAAGCGCCTTGCAAGCCCGGTGGCACAGCATAACGCGGCCCGCCGCGGTCGAAGCCACGGTCGAAACCGCGATCGGGGATGTGGTCTGGGCCACGGTCGCGCCCGCGATCGCGATCCCCGTGCTGGGCGACAGCGACGGTTGCCAATGAACCCCAAAAAATTATCAGCGCAAAATATCGAATGGCACGCACGATGTGCTCCTCGTCCATGCAAAACGTCAGCGAACCGTGTAGCCGCGCCCCTCGAGACACGCCGACAGCGCGCGCGTGTAACCGCTGGCGCGCGGATCGGTGGACGTTGCCACTCGACGCTCGCGCTCGGTCGCCGTCGCCGTGCCAACTTGCGATGCCGCGGCGCCGATCACGGCGCCCGCCGTCGCGCCGACGATTGCACCTTCGCTACGTTCGCGGGGTGAGGACACGGCGGAGCCGATGATCGCGCCAGCGACTGCGCCGCGCATCACGTTTTCTGCCGTTTCCGGAGCGCGTGACGTCGTCTCGCGAGCGGTTCGCTCGCGTCGCTGCGGTGCAGACGACTGTGCAACGCTAGGGTCGAAGCCGGTTTGCCGTACCGCCCAAAGATGGCAGTCGTAGCGGTCGCGATCGAGCTGCTCCTGCGACTGCCCTTTGGCCGGATAGACGTACAACTCGCGCGGATCATTGGCGCGCGTGCGGGCGTCGGTCGACGAGATGGTGTCGGACCAAGCAGCGCCGGCGAACGCAATGGCGAAGACGGCGAAGATCGATATGCGCAGATTCATGACGAGGACTCCGGTACGCGTGGCGGCAGCCGACAGTATTGTCGCTGGTTTCAATTCATCGACGATCGAAAATCTATTACGAATTGTTTCGTGGTAGGCGCAAGGTAACGGCGACCGTAAAACGCCCGGCCTCTCTCAAAAAAGACAACTCACCGCCGGCTCGACTAGCCAACTGTTGCACG
>Ga0214917_10008044_pt1 | contig 10476 bp, 10 predicted proteins | sample LL_1208_BB_MetaG_FD_177983 | JGI IMG/M metagenome (GOLD analysis project Ga0214917, IMG submission 177983) | Freshwater microbial communities from Lake Lanier, Atlanta, Georgia, United States - LL_1208_BB | ecosystem: Environmental > Aquatic > Freshwater > Lake | place: USA: Georgia | collected...
GTTCCCCAATACTGCATGACCCACCTTGGAGTAAGATTAGGAATATTAAGCCTAGAAGACCACCATTCGTCTACTTGTTCTCGCCATTCTCTGCTTTCTTTCGTCCTACCTTCCATTAGGGTTCTGTCCCAACCAAACACATTACTAATAGCATCTTTAAGAGAATTTGCGAAACTGTCTCTTCTAAAACCATGAAAATTTACAAGATAATCTGCGGCTGTGTCTTTTCCAGAGCCTATAAAACCAACGAACCCTATAATCATAGCAACTCCTGAGGATGTGCTAATTTATACGATTTTTTTCCTTAAGTCAAAACTTTTTTAACCAATTACAAATGTAAGCGGAGTTCCACCATCTTTATAATTAATTAAATCTTGCTCTAATAGATCTAGTTCTGCCTTGGCTTCTGATTTCAGCGCAGCCCCATTAAGTTGAGTTCCGCCTTGCGGACTTGCTATCTGTGCGAACTTTTCTCGTGCTTCGCCTAACATTAACTTGCATGTTGCCAGAGAGTAATCTCTTAACCATTGTGATGCAAAGTTATCTTGAAGGAGATTAAAATCAGGGCGTTTATTATAAATCCAAATAAGCACTTCTTCTTCGCTACGAGGACGTTGGAATAAGGTAAGTTTTTTATTTGTTCTATTATATGTAAAGTTTATATCGCTTCCAAACATTTTGCCAACTTGCTTTTGATAACTAGCAAAGGCATAATAGGTTGCTAAACCGCCCATATTAGTCGCTGTGAGCAAATAGGTATTGCTATAGGCCAAATTAAATGGTTCAAATAATGTGCCACCCTGTCCGCCTCCAGAACGACTGCCAACGCTTCTTCTAAAAATTTGTCTAACATCCATGACCTCCGAAGGCATAAAATATTCATTTCTGTCTACTTCTACAGTCAAAAAAGCATAACTTTCTTCTACAGCATTGCTACTTCTTTGCCTAAATTTACCTAGAGCACGATCTATAGCAATGTGATAATCTTTAGGATCTAGTTCGACATCAACCATAGATCCACCTAACATGGCGTTGATGTAATCTATAACTAGTTGTCTTTCTTGTTCGTTTTCAGTCATAGTAATATTTACCATAAATATAAGACTATGCCACGCTTATCTCTTTACCGTCCTGAAAAAGGAAACGATTTTAGGTTTTTAGATCGTGTTATAAACGAACAATTTCAAATAGGTGGAACTGATGTCTTTATACACAAATATCTAGGTCCTGTAAGTCCTCTTGAAGGTGAAAGTTCCCCTACTCAACCAAATCAAACCAATAGTATTCCAGAATTAGGTATTCAAGATTTACTACTTTTAGAAAATAGAGATAGACATTATAGTGAAGATGTATTCATTGTAAGAGGAATATACACACTGCAAGATGTAGATTTTAATTTAAGCCAATTTGGATTATTTCTTCAAAATGATAATATTATGATAACTTTTCACCTACGTTCAAGTTTTGATGCACTAGGTAGGAAAATTATGGCAGGTGATGTATTAGAACTTCCTCATCAAAAAGATGAGTATGCTTTGGATGATAGTCTTGTGGCATTAAAACGTTTTTATGTCGTGAGCGAAGTCACTAGGCCCGCTACTGGCTACAGTCAAACTTGGTATCCTCATTTAATTCGTGCGAAATGCCAACCTCTAGTAGATAGTCAACAGTTTAAAGAAATTTTAGATAAAGATGCAGGAGCAGATGATGGTTCTACACTTCGTAGTTTGATATCAGAATATCAAAATAGTATTGATATCAATAATCAAGTTATTTTACAGGCAGAGGAGGATGTACCTAAAAGCGGATATGAGACTAGACATCTATTTGTTATACCGACTGAAACAGCAGATGGTTTTGTAGACATACGAGACGCAAGTGAAACTGTAAATGTTACTGAAACATCGTTTGATGCCTCTGCGGTATTATCTACACCAAACAAAAATTATTATGTAGGTTGGTTAACAGGGGATGGTATCCCACCAAATGGATCACCTTATAATTTTGGAATAGTATTTCCTCCTACCCCGGTTGAGGGTGAATTTTTCCTTAGAACCGATTATCTACCCAACAGAATGTATAGGTACAATGGAACTCATTGGATCAAATTTGAAGATAATGTTAGAATGACAACAAGTATGCTAGGAGTCACACAAACTAATGATACGAATTTAATTAGACAAAAACTCAAGGCCAGTTTTGTAAACAATGAATCCACTACAACCATTGCAGGTAGTGTGATAAAAGAAAAGCAATCTTTGAGTAAAGCATTAAAACCTAAGGCAGATATCTAATGGATTATTTTTATGACGGGCAGATAAGAAGATATATTGCTCAATTTATTAACATTTTTAGTAACTTTGCTTATAAAGATGCAAAAGGTAACCTTGTGTCTGTACCTGTAAGATATGGAGATATAAGTAGACAAGTTGCACAAATATTAAGGAAAAACAGCGAGAATACTGTTCCAAGTGCCCCTTTTATTGCCTGTTATATAAAAGATTTACAGTTTGATCGTCCTAGGTTACAGGATCCAACTTTTGTTAGTAAAATTAACATTAGAGAAAGAGAATTTAATACGTCAACAAATTTATATTTGAATAGTCAAGGACAAAACTATACAGTTGAAAGAATTATGCCAAGTCCTTGGACAATTAGTTTATCAACAGACATATGGACTACAAGTTTAGATCAAAAATTTCAAATTTGGGAACAGATTGTTGTATTTTTTAATCCAAGTTTTGAAATTCAAACCACAGACAATTATATAGATTGGACAAGTTTAAGTTCTGTTACATTAGAAAATCAAGTTTGGACTCAAAGAACTGTTCCACAAGGTGTAAATGAAGATATTGATATTGTAACACTTAATTTTACTGCACCTGTATGGATCACACCTCCTGCTAAAGTTAGAAAATTAGGAATAGTAACAAAAATTATTAGTAATGTATTCGCTAGTAATGTAGAAGGTACTATACAAAATAGTTATAGAATTGATGGAGCAAGTGGTGTATTTGAACAGGTAAGTCCAGATGAATCTATTGTAGTCACAAGCGGTAACTTCAGTTTACTTGTCATGAATGGTACTGCTAGAATTATAAATTTAACAAGCCAAGGTGATAATATAGATGTAAGTGATCCACGAAACTCTACTTCATGGTTAAAATTATTAGATCTGTACCCAGGAAAATTCAGAGCAGGTTTAAGTCAATTGAGATTCACGCAGGAAACAGGATCAGAAATTGTAGCAGCAATTAGTCTTAATCCAAATAATGAAAATGAAATGATATTGAATATAGATTCTGATACTATTCCTTCAAACACTATCATTTCAGGTAGAGGTACAGTTGATGCAATAGTAAATCCTTTGACCTATAATCCTAGTAATTTAACTGCCGGAACAAGATTTTTAATATTAGAAGACCTTAACTATAACAGTCAATTTGGACAAATTGGGTATAATGGACCTATTGCTTGGAAGAATTCTAACGGTACAGATTTTCAGGCAAGGGCTAATGATATAATAGAATGGAATGGATCTTCGTGGTCAAAAGTGTTTAATTCTACAGCAACAAATGCTACAATTTACATTACTAATAGTTTCACAGGTGTTCAATACGAATACACTCAAGGAGATTGGACAAAAAGTTATGACGGCATTTATGATAGGGAATTATGGAGATTAATACTGTAAAATCAGAAATTGTTTGTAGTGGCGGTTTTATTTTATCTGAAAAGACAAAAAAATTTTTATTATTGTTAAGAAATCATGGTAAGACATCAGGTACATGGGGTTTCGTCGGAGGGAAAAAGGAACCATTAGATAGATCATCTTTAGATATACTTACAAGAGAAATAGAAGAAGAATTAGGTAAATTACCTACAATTAGAAAAATTGTTCCGTTAGAACTGTTTGTGAGTAATGATGGAAAATTTAAGTATAATACTTATGTTATCTTAGTTGAAGATGAGTTCATACCAAAATTAAATGATGAACATTCTGCATATGCTTGGTGTAATTATAGGTCATGGCCTAAACCATTACATCAAAGAATAAATCAAAGTTTAAATAATAAAATTATTAGGGCGAAATTAGAACTTTTGCTAGATTTAATCTAAAAGATCTGGACCAAAAGCCCATGTTCCTAGATGTCTGAGTTCATGACTTAGAACAGTATCAATTTTAACTGTATATCCTGCTGCTGCTATTTTTTGGCATAACAACATATCTTCTCCTAAGTGATCATTACTTTGAGAACTCCATCCAAATTCAAACCACGGCTTAGGTAATTTTTTAAAGATTTCTGTTTTAATAAGGATACATCCCATGCCTACACCTTGTACCTCTACTAATTCATCCTGTACATCAAATGAAAGAGGATTTTCCCAATCACCGATTATTTCATAGGCAACTCCTTTTGCAGGTAATTGTCTTCTAATGTAATTACAGGCCACTACTGGTTCGTCATGTGACAATAATCTAAGTGCAACACTACTTGGAAATGTTATGTCACTATCTAACCAAAGAATATAATCTGCATTTATGTTTAACGCTTCGGTTGCCAGCCTTTCTCTTTGCGTTAGCAAAATTGTACTAGCGTCCATAAAAATTTCTGTATCTAATTCACGTTGAGTATTTAATTTCATCATTTCAGTTAAACAAAGAGCATGTGCAGAGTGCAACACGTCTCTAACCGGAATACATACTGCTAACTTTATTTTTTTTGTGTCCCAACTTGTAGATGAAAATACTGATTTTTTCTTTCTCATGCGCCCGCCACATCTGTACTTAAAGTTTCGCCCTTGATAACTAATCCCTGAATACTGGTAATTATGTCTTGTGTTCTTTTAGCACACAGTATAAAGTCTGTAGGACTTAACTTGCAAGCTGTTTCCATAGTACTAAATTCTACTCTACCCATTGTGATCACTTGAATGGCGCTCATCCTGGCAAGATCTTCTATAAACGCATCTTTAATTTCATCTTCATCTTGTTTAAGAAGTTCTAAACATTCTTTCAAATCTAGTTCCGCTAAAAGTTCAAGTAACTTTTTATACTCGTGTTCTTGATCTTTTGAAAGTTTTTCAGTAAATCTTAAATCATTTATTCTTGTTAAAAACCTCACAAGAGTCTTTGGATTTGTTGTTCTGTCCCAATATATTATATTGTCAAGTTCCCACTTATTCGGACTTTCATCTACTTTGTCTAAAATTTTTTTAATGTCTTCAATTTTCATATTTTATGGTGGATAAGCGAATGGTGTTACTTTACCGCCAAATGTCGCTGAAAACTTTATTTGAGTTCCTGCGGCTTGACTAATTCCATAGGCAGCATTTGCACCGAGAACAGCACTTAATTTAATATTTTGACCACCAGCAGGAGCATCTCCAGCACTACCTCTTACCACATTAGTAAAGGCTTGGTGAACCTTTCCAAATGCTATTTCTGCACCTGTTGCCGGTAAAATAGCCATATTATTCCTTTATGGCACCATTATTTATAGTAGTAGATAATGGTTGATAAAAAATATGAAAAAGGTTCATAGATATAGACTTTTATAGTAACAATATTTATGTGTTAGTCTAACAGTCGGTTAACTACAAAAATCTACTTGGAAATTGCTGTTCTAAATATTTTAATAGTTTTCGGAATAGTGTCTGCTGCAATATAATACAGACTTACCACTGTATCTGTGCCTATATTTGTCATAAGAGCACTGAAATTACCGAGATCAGCAGTAGAAAATACTGTTGCATATTCTACCACACTTGCAGTCCCTGTATTAAAGGCAACTGTAAGTAATTCGCTAGTTTGACATCTATGAGTTATTAAAGTTCCTTCATCGACTTGAATAATATATTTCGCTGATCTAAACTGGCTGAAATAATATTGATCAATTACAGTAGGAGAAGTAGTTGCTACATTGGTAACTGTAGTATATTGGCTAGCATGAGGTAGACTAAATGTATTTGCATTTATAGACCCGTTAGAACCGATACCTCCTGAAACAATAAGGGCCCCTGTGTTTGTGCCTGTTGATACAGTTGTATTTGTGATAGTGATTTGTCGATTTGTAGTACTACCTCTAACTGTTACAGATTGTAATGTAGAAATATTATTAAATTCTAAAATACCTCCACCTATATCAACAACATCAATATCAGTTCCGTCAGCAGGTGTATTATTAAAACTTGCAGTGGTTAAAACAGGAGCCCCTTGAGAAAATAAGGTTCCACCTATGTAAAGATTTCCACCAATTCCTATTCCTCCGGTAACTGTTATATCACCTGTTGTTGTGCTAACAGATTGGACACCTCCGTTAACTACAATTTTTGTAAAATTACTGGTACTTGTGCTAGCAATTCTACCTATTATATTTCCACCGACATATAAATCTCTGCCTATAGCAGCACCACCTACCACAGTCATTGCACCACCTGTATTAACGCTAGTAGCATTCGTTGAAGTTGTGACCAATAAGGATAATACTGAAGTTGTATTGAAAGTAGATGGTTTTGAATTGATTAACCATGCAGACCCATTCCATTGGTAAATGGTAGTTCCTACTGCATAGGTTGTACCAATTGTGGGGTTTGATGGAAAATTATAAACTGGCATCTTTTATCTCTTTATAATTGAATAGTTTGTAACCAAAAAGAACTGGTTCCATCTTTAATATATTGGAGGTATCCGTTGATTTGGCTATTGATCCAAATGTCTCCTAGTCTGGGATTAGTAGGCGCTGTACCTGTTGTTAGTGTTACGGCAGGAGTGTATAATTCATATCCCTGATCTACATTTCCCCCACCACCACTATAAACTTTACCTGCTATGCCTAATCCTCCTAAAACTAATAAAGCACCAGATGTAGTAGAAGTAGAGTCAGTTCCAATACCTATTCTTGCATTACTGTTAATATCAGTGTTACCACCTCCATCATAGTAAAATACACTTCCGATATTAATTTGATTATCTTTTAAATCCACAAGATTGTCTGCACCTATGGCTATAATACCGCTAGCACTTGTTAGGTTATTAAATTGGTTGTGTCCAATAATTGTATTATTAGAACCTGTTGTTAGATTTATTGCAGTATTATTACCGAAGAAAAAGTTTGAACTGCCGTTTATTAATTTGGGTGCAGCATTAACTCCAATTGCAATGTTATCATCATTAGTAACATATCTAAAAATTGTTCCACTTGATACATATGTTCCAAAACCTGTTCCATTTGTAGGTAATAAAAGAGTAGAATTACCAAATAAAGAAAATGTTGAACTGGATAGTCTATCAATGAAATAATAATTTTGATTAAGTTGAGTAGTTCCTACAATGCCATCAATATATATTGCTGTACCTGTGCCAAGATTATGACTAGGAGAAGTTATAATAACAGGACTAGTTATAGTTCCTCCACTGGTATAGGTATTGAGAGGATAAACTACAGTTCCTATAGTGGCAGTTACACCATTCGCTGGAGTTGTTAAATTTTTATTTGTATATAGTGCTAAGGTGCTAGAAGTTAAAACATCAACCCAATATTTTGTAACATTTAAAACACTTGTAGCAGATGTAGCGGTTGCTAATCCTACTACTCCTGTGACATAAATTTGGCTACCAGTACTTAAACCATGATTAGAAGCAGTCAATACAATTGGTGTAGCATTCGTAGCACTTGTAATTGTAGAAGAATTTACTAGTGTTATGTTTGTAATTGTTGCCAAAATAGGAAAATTATTTGTTCCTACTAGCGTTAGAGCAGTGTCACCAATGGCAATACTATTACTGATATTTGTTCCGGTGCTTAATGCTTTCCTACCTATTGCAATTACTTTATTAACCGCTGATAAGCCTAATAATGTATCGTACCCTATTGCAATACTATTTTGTCCTGTTTCGAATCCACTTGTAGCGGTGCTGGCTATTCCTCTGAAAACGATATTGTTTATGCCCTCATATCCTCTACCGATTGTTAAACTGTTAACTGTAATATCTCTTGCAACATACATGTTGCCGCCTACACCTACACCCCCTGAGATTACCACACTGCCAGATGCGGTAGATGTTGACAGATAACTTGTACCTGTATGTAATATTCGTATAGTACCTTCAGGCAATAAACTATACATTGTAGAAGTATAGATTTGAACAAATCCTAGACTGCTTCTATATGAAGTTCTTAATGCTGCATCTGTTGCAACGGTAAAACCTGAAGCGGTGGTCTCAGTTGCAGGTAACTGAGGCTGGGCACCTGCCAGATCAATGAATTCTCCGCTTGTACCTCTTCTTAATAACGAGCCGCTTAATAATGATGGCATTCTGTTTCTCTAATTATGTATTGGCAGTTTCTAATATACTTAAAATCAATTGGACACTGGCCGTATTACTGGTAAATGCCCTAATACTATCTAAACTTTCTATAACCAACTTTCCTGTCAGCACTGCTCCTGCATCATTTGCTGGAATAGCGAAATTCTTTACTAAGAAACTATCTACGTTGGCCGCTTGGGCACCATTTCCTTGTGCGTCTGCTAAAACTGGTCTATTTCTATGATGAATAACATTAACGTATTGTGTGCTAGATGATGTTAAGTTAGCTAATTGCGCCATTAGAACAATACTAGTAACACCAATTGGTGCTGTATAAACTGTAGTCGTGCTTACACCATTAAAATTATAATAGGTGGTTGAAGATGATAATACAGTTGTTTTTGTTAAAAATTTATTTAATGGTAGTTGTGCCATTTTTTATTCCTATAGGCCTCCGCCTTCAATCGCTAAAATAAACGGTGTCATATTAGCATATAAAGATTGAACAAATGTTCTACCACTTAGAACACCAGTGGCCTGACTAATAACTAGTCCTGGACCAATTCTAAAATCACCGTTTTGATCAGTGCTGGTAAAGAACACCTTTCCTCCATCTAATTGTACTGTTTCTCTCTTTTGAACAGGATCTGCTCTACCAACCTGAGGTAATGCACCATAGTTTGTTCCTGCACCCACATATTCAAACAAGTATCCACTTGCACTTATATAGCTTCTTTGATAGAAGTTCACTGTAGAACCGTCTGGGAATAGGTCAGTTCTAGTAACCGCTTCTCCTAGTTCTACGATATGATGAGCACCTTGTCTGCCCCAATAACTTAGACCAGAATATACACTGTAATATGTTCCACCTGTTTGTAAATCATAGACAATTTGTCTTGCAATTAATTTAATGTCTCTCTTACATTTCTGTTTTACAAATTCTTTTTCATCGGCTGTAAATCCTGTTACCAGTGTAGAAAAATATGAATCATTAAACACATAATAAGAAATTTCCTCTGCAAAGAAATCGTAATTTGCTTCTATTAAAGTTACAGCACTACCTGCCCCTGGAACAATTGTACCTGTTTTAGTTATTGCTCCCGAAGGTACAACTGCCTGTGCTGCTGTAAAGTTTGTAGCAGTTAGAATGCTTCTAATTATATTAAATCTTAGGTTAATAAACTCTTGTGCCTGAGCACCGCCTGAGACCAAAGGTAATATAGTTTGACTGGTTACAGTATTAGTAGCAGTGAAAACTTGATTAGCAATGACTCTATTTAAAATAGTTTGTAAACGTCCGATTGCTTGATTATGATATACAACTTGACTAACACTTGGATTTTGGTATAATTTAGGTTCTACTGAAATAGGTACTGGATCCAATATGTTAATACCTGGATAATAAGGCGGATTCGAAACTGTACTAGATAATACTGTATAATAGGCATTACCGCAGAAATATAAAGTAAAGTAATTGTTATTAGTTACATCTCCACCGCCACTTGTAAGAGCCTGGTTTAATATAATGCTGTTATATCCTAGATCACTAACCACAGTTCCTGTGGCAGCATACCAAACGCCGTTATCATCATATTGACGACCAAATTGATCTCTAATATATAATATATTACCTATAGCAATGTCTGTGGTATCAATATCAACTAGGTTAATAGTTGATGTTGTTAAAGTAGCTGTACTAGGTGTAGCATTCAAAAATCCAGGAAAATTCTGTTCATTCAAGTGTCCATCTGGAGGTTCAACCTCCATTACCAAAGCAATGTGTGGTCTATTTACTAGATCAGGAACAAAAATTTGAACTCTTCCTGCCTGTGGCCAGTATCCATTTGGATAATATTGGTCTAGTTCATTACTGCCTGCAACTCCTGTGGGACTAAACGGATATGCTCTGAATGTTGGATTAAAAACTGTTCCGCTGAAATCTCTTCTACCATATCCTTTTGCCAATAGAGAAATGTTGCCAAAGTTACAGTTAGAGTTAGTAATAGAAGCAATACCACCGTTATCAACTTGAACACCCACTGAACAGAAGATTGTAAACACAGATACTAACTGTGCGTAACCATTTCTGGTAATACGCATTCCTATTCCGCCTTGATTTAACTGCGTAAATGCATCAAACACAAAAGATTGAATTGGACTGCGAT
>Ga0214917_10008045_pt1 | contig 10476 bp, 11 predicted proteins | sample LL_1208_BB_MetaG_FD_177983 | JGI IMG/M metagenome (GOLD analysis project Ga0214917, IMG submission 177983) | Freshwater microbial communities from Lake Lanier, Atlanta, Georgia, United States - LL_1208_BB | ecosystem: Environmental > Aquatic > Freshwater > Lake | place: USA: Georgia | collected...
TTTTGACTATAGGTGCTAGGGGAGTTAATAATACATCAATAATTCCTCATTCTTCTGGATCTGTTGTTTATAAGTATGAGGCAAATGGTGTATCCTTAACAAGGATAAATACAACATTTACACTTCCAACAAATCAAACCTTAGTTAGTTTAAAGACTTTAAATAGATATCACTTAGAAATTGACAGAGGATCTAGATCTTCTAATTATTCGCAGCTGAGCTTCTCAGATGAAAAATCTTTAGGTGGAAAAAATATTCAAATATCACAAAATCATCAGTTTAGTAATATTACACCACAGTTCAATGTTATTACTCCAGGTCAAGGAACTCGTATTTCCGCAAACATTAGAACAGTAAGTGGAACTAGTGCTGGTGGATCTGAGCTTTCTTTCATTGATCAAGGATATGAACCAGTAACATTAAATAAAACTACATTTTTCCCAACACCAAGATTAGTTGCAGCACAAGTAAATGAAACTACACGCCTATCCACATTACCATTAAATAAATCTTTAACATTGAGAGTTAGTTTAAATTCAACTGATTATAATTTGTCTCCAGTTTTGGATATGCAAAACGCAATCTTTGTTTTGGGGAGAAATAAGATAGATAAACCAGTTCTTGATTATACAACAGATTCTCGCACTAAACTTATTTCTGGAGACCCACATAGTGCGGTTTATATTTCAAATACAGTAAATCTCGAACAACCAGCGACTTCTATCAAAGTTTTATTAGCTGCATGTAGACCACCAGAAGCAGACTTTAGAGTTCTTTATAGATTATTCAAGGGAGATTCTAGTGAAATTTCTCAATCATATATTCTATTCCCTGGATATGATAATCTGAGAGATGAAAATGGAGACGGTTATGGTGATGTAGTAATTAATCCTACAAAAAATAGTGGATTGCCAGATAAGTTTGTTAAACCAAGTAATAAAGATGAGTTTATTGAATATCAGTTCACTGCACAAAATCTTGGACCATTTACTGGATTTGCGATTAAAATAGTTATGTCTTCAACTAATGAATCTGCTCCTATCAGATTTAAAGATTTTAGAGCAATTGCTTTAGCGTAAATTTAAACTATGTTACCAGTAGAAGGACACAAAGATTTTTATAGAGATGAAAAAAGCGGAGCCATAATCAATTGTGACTCCGTGGCATATTCTCAGTATATTAGGATTAAGAATGAAAAGCAAAGACAAAAAGAAGAAATTGAAAAAATGAAAAGTGATATTGATGAAATTAAATCTTTACTTAAGGAGTTGGTAAATGGAACCAAATGAAATTGAACTTTCCAGCATCGTCAAAATGTTTGAATATGAGAAACATGCTAGATCTATTGATCAACTAGATTTAATGGAGGCAAGAAAGTTTGCTAAGTTATACTGCAAATTATATCTAAAACAACAAGAAGTAGTTTCTTCTTTGGGTGCCTTAGGTTCTGTTTAAATTTATTTTTTGGATTTAAGTAAATATAAATATATTTTAGATCCCAATAATATATCCTAAATGGCGGATATTAAAGTAAGAGTCGGCCAACAAAATGCTGTAAAAGTTATATCTTCTTTAGCAGGAGCCCAAGGTCTTTCTCTATCTGAGTTAATTGATGTGAATGCTGATCCAACTACACTACTTAATGGAATGGTTCTTGTTTACAATGGAATAACAAGAAAGTGGGATGCTACATTATCATTAACCCCAGGAAACACTCAAAACTTAGATATTAATGGAGGTAGCTTTTAATGGCTAGTATTATTAGGATTAAAAGATCCGCTGGAACTCAGACACCTGCATCATTAAACTGGGGTGAACTTGCTTACGTAACTGGGATTGGTTCTTACGGTGGTATAAATCAATATAAAGATAGGATTTTTGTTGGTGATGACGGAACCAACGTGCTCCCTGTTGGTGGTTATTACTACACCTCTATGATGGAGCATTCACCAGGAGCAATCGCTGGTGTTACAAATACAAGAAATGCTGATGGTGGATTTGTAGCTGTTCTAGATTCTTCCAGAAAAGTAGATCAATGGAATGTAGATAATCTTAGATTAGATGTAAATACGATATCATCAACTAATAGTAATGGTGATATTATTTTAGATCCTAATGGGACTGGTCAAGTCAATATACCAGATAATACTTATTTGAGTTTTGGTGATTCTAAAAATGTACAGATAAGATATGATCAGGCAGTAGATTCTAGATTAGAAGTTGAAGGATCCCCAATTTACTTTGCAAATTCAACTGATTCGAGTTCTTCAACAACTGGATCTGTTACTTTTGAGGGTGGTGTTGGTGTTAAAAGAAGTTTGTTTGTTGGGGCAAACTTTACGGTAACATCTGAAACATTACTCGGGGATGTTAGAATAAAAAACAATGTCATTTCAACACGTTCTGGATCTGGAAATGTTCTGTATTTGGATCCATATCCAGATTCATTAGATAATGCTGGAAAGGTAGTTATCAAAGGTGATTTGCAAATAGATGGTACTACAACTGCGGTTAATTCAACATCAGTTACCGTTAATGAACCTATTATTCGTGTTGGTGAAGTTACTAGCGTAAGAACTGTTACTCAAGCAGCATTGTCTGGTGTATCTACAGTTAGACTAGATTCGATTGTAGGAATCAACACTGGAGATGCTGTTAGTGGAAATGGTAGTTTACCTGTAGCTGCAACTGTTACGGCATATAATATTAGCGAAAAGATTATAACAATTAGTGGAGCATTAAGTTCTGGAATATCTACATCATCACAGTTAACTATAACTCATCAGTATGATACAAATACTGATAGAGGTATTGCATTCGATTACTATTCTTCTGCGACAGCAAAAGTTGGATTTTTTGGTTATATTGATACTACCAGCAATGTAAATAGTTATGCACCAGCAACTGCATGGACATATATTCCAGATGCAGCGATTGCAAATAGCACAGTAACTGGACTTAGAGGATATCTTGATGTAAAAGGAATTTATTATCAGATTGGAGATTACAATACAAATGGAGTTGTATATTTTGATGGTTCTGGGTTACAAACATCCACTAATAATCCAGCTTCTCCAGAAATATCATCAAAACAAATATTAACGGCATTAACTGAAGTTAATTTATCTTTCTCGACAAGTGTTTCTGTTACTGCTGGAGATATAATAAAACAAGACACTTCTAATGCGTATGGTATAGTTAAAACTACTGTAACTTCGACAACCATTGCACTTATTGGCGTTGAAGGTACATTTACGAATACATATAATATTAGTAAAAATAGCGTAAGTTTATCAAAAATACCTTCAGCTACATCTACCATATATACTAATAAACCATCATGGACTTCAACTCTTGACGGGGGAACTTTTTAAAATATGCAACAGTCTAATAGTGAAGTTGATGTGAATTTACTTATCAATTTGTATCACCAAAAAATTTCTCAACTATCAAATCAAAATATTTTATTAGAAGCAAAACTGCAAACTTTAACTAAAGATTTTGAGGATGAAAAAAATCAGTTACTATCATCAAATCTTGAGTTACAAGAAAAATATGATGCTTTAGTGTCCTCCAACAAAAAATCTGAGTAGGAAAAAATGGCACAACCATCAAGTAGACAACAACTTATAGATTACTGTCTAAGGAAGTTGGGTGCCCCTGTATTGGAGATTAACATAGATGATGATCAAATAGATGATGCTGTAGATGATGCCCTACAATACTTCCAGGAACGCCATTTTGATGGTGTAGAGAGGATGTATTTAAAGCATAAAATAACTCAAGAAGATATTGACAGGGGTAAAGCAACATCTACTCCTCCAGTTGGACCTGGAATAGTTACAAGTACGGCAACTTCTACAACTGGTATTCTCAGCAACTGGTACGAAAGTTCAAACTACATTCAAGTTCCAGATTCCGTAATTGGAATTGAAAATGTATTTAAGTTTGATACTAGTTCTATTTCTGGAGGAATGTTTAGTATTAAGTATCAGTTATTTTTAAATGACTTATATTATTTCAACTCGGTTGAACTTCTCCAATATTCAATGGTAAAGTCATATCTTTCTGATATTGATTTTCTATTAACTACTGATAAACAACTTAGATTTAATAAAAGACAAAACCGTTTATATCTTGATATTGATTGGGGAGCACAAAGTGTTGGAAATTATTTTATTCTAGATTGTTATAGGATTTTAGATCCAAATCAATTTACTAAAGTTTATAATGATAGTTTTTTAAAAAAATATTTAACTTCTTTACTCAAAAAGCAATGGGGTCAAAATCTCATTAAGTTTAGGGGAGTCAAACTTCCTGGAGGTATTGAACTTAATGGTAGAGAAATTTATGAAGATGCTGAAAGAGAGTTAGATAAACTTAAACAAATAATGGCACTAGAGCACGAACTTCCACCTTATGATTTTATTGGATAATGGCACTTAATCCCTTTTTTCTACAAGGTTCATCATCAGAACAACGCCTTGTACAAGATTTAATTAATGAACAGTTAAAGATTTATGGTGTTGAAGTTACTTACATACCAAGAAAGTTTGTTAATAAAAAAACAATTATTAATGAAGTTCAATCATCAAAATTTGATGATAACTTTTCAATCGAAGCTTATGTGAATACTTATGAGGGATATTCTGGATCTGGAGATATTTTAACAAAGTTTGGAATGAGTCTAAGAGATGAGCTAACTATTACCATTTCAAAAGAAAGATTTGAAGACTTTATTGCTCCATTTATGGCAGGTTTAGATAAAGGAACTGAAAAGGGAGAAATAGTATTATCAACTCGTCCAAGAGAAGGAGATTTAATTTATTTCCCGTTAGGACAAAGAATTTTTGAAGTTAAGTTTGTTGAACATGAACAACCATTCTATCAGCTAGGTAGAAACTACGTTTATGAACTAAAATGTGAGTTATTTGAATATGAAGATGAAGTTATTGATACGTCAATTGATGAAATTGACACTCAAGTGCAAGACCAAGGATATATATCAACTCTAAAATTAATTGGGATTGGAAAAACAGCATCAGCATCGCTGATTCTTAATACTGGGTACATCAAACAAATATTTTTAAATAATGATGGGTATGAATATAAAACACCACCACTTGTAACAATTTCACCACCTCCAACAGGTAATATTGGAGATAGGGCAACGGCAGTCGCATTTACCATCAAAAAAGGCAACACATATTCTGTGGAGAAAGTTCTTCTAACAAATCCTGGAATCGGATATACTGTTCCACCAACTATTACCTTTGTTAAACGGGGAAGTGGTACTGGTGCGGCGGCAACCTGTTCTATAGAAACCTCATTGAGGGGTGTTCAAAGAATATTTATAGTTGATTCTGGAAATGGGTATGTCGAACCACCATTAGTATCAATTTCTATTCCAAAACATGTAGGAGCTGCTGCAACAGCAATCATAGCAAGTCAAGTAGTTGGTTCTGGAGTTAGTGTTATTTCTACAGTTATTAGTCAAGGAAATCCAAACTATCTATTCCCAGGTGGAACAACTGGAGGAGTATTTTATAAAACTCCTCCGATTGTTACATTTAGTCTACCAACTGGAGCAGTTGGGGGCGCTGCTACTGCATTTGCAGTTATGGGAGATTACCAAACAACAGGTGGTATAGTTTCCAGCATTACCCTTCCACCAGAAACATCTGGAACTTATTATACTTCGACACCAGCAGTCACAATAAGTCATCCTGGATATAGTTTTGCATCGGCAACAGTTGGAATTGCAGGATCATCGATTAATCCTTCTTCGATAGTTTTCAACTCAAAAGGTAGAGCATATAGAACTGCACCAACAGTTGCGATTAGTACAGGTGGAATATATGGACAAAATCTTCCCCAGATTATTGCAGTTGGAATAGCAACAATCGATATGATTACGGGAGTCGTAACTGCAATTGGATTTAATCCTACAAATGATCCTTGGTGTGTAGGAACTGCAGCAACTGTTGGATTGGGATATACAGTTGCACCTTTAGTTACATTTAATGGATTTACAAATCCTATAAATGCTGCAGCATCTGCGGTTGTTGGTACTAATGGTAGGTTGACAACTATTAACATAACCAATTCTGGTTATGGTTATGCTCAAGGAACAACTGCTTCTGTGTTTATTGAATCTCCAACTGGAGTTCCAGAACAATTTAGAGCCACTGGAATAGCAACTTTAAGAACTAACTCGGTGAAAACGGTTGGTACAATAGGAATAAGTTCTAATATTATTAGTGGAATCAATACATCAAGCATTCTTATTGGAGATAGAATAAGAACGCAATATAGATATGATTATCCAGATCCTGAAGTGAGTTTTATTCCGAGTGGAACGTATGTTTCATCGATAGGAGTCGGAACGATTTATATGTCAAAAAATGCAACTAATATTAGTGTTGGTACAACTTCTTTTGAGTTTGGAATCAATCAATGTGGTATTGTTACTGGCATTATATTGACATATGGTGGTGGCGGATACTTATTTCCACCAACAATTACAATAACAAATAATCCTTCGGAGAAGAATTATATTAATTTAAATCCTGGTATTAGTAGTGCAATTGCATCCTCAAGAGTTAATTCTTCGGGAGAAGTAGATTTAATATACATCAATGATCCTGGTAGAGGTTATATTTTAGATCCAGTAGTAAATATTGCACCACCACCAACTATAACTGGAATAGGAACTTACATGTTTAATGAGATAATTAGGGGGAGCAAATCTCAAACTAGAGCAAGAGTTAAGGATTGGAATAAAGAAACTGGCACACTTAAAATTTCTTCTGTTGGTATAGGATCTACAACTAGAGGATTTTATCCTGGAGAAAATATTATTGGAGAAGATTCTAATGCTATTTACACTATTGAAAGCTATGAGCAATATGATTTATATGATAAATATAGTCAAAATGATGAAATCGAAGAAGAAGCAGATCTAATCTTAGATTTTTCAGAATCAAATCCATTTGGTGATTATTAATGTTAGGAACTTACTATTATCACGAAATCATTAGAAAAACTGTTATTTCTTTTGGTACACTATTTAATAAAATTCATATTAGACACACAGATTCTAATAATAATAGCATTAGTGATATACGTGTTCCTCTGGCGTATGCTCCAGTTCAAAAGTTTCTGGCAAGAATACAGCAGCAACCAGATCTGAACAAACCCATTCAAATAACTTTACCCAAAATGTCGTTTGAAATGACTTCTATACAATATGATCCAACAAGAAAAGCAAATTTAACTCAAACATTTAAAGCTTCAGATGGTCAAAACTTAAAAAAAGTTTTTATGCCTGTTCCATATAATATTGGATTTGAACTTAATATTATTTCAAAATTAAATGATGATGCTCTACAAATAGTTGAACAGATTATTCCGTTTTTCCAACCATCATTTAATATAACTGTCGATCTTGTTGATTCGATTGGAGAAAAAAGAGATATACCAGTAGTTTTAAATAATATTTCCTTTCAAGATGATTATGAAGGAGATTTTTCTACTAGAAGAGCACTCATTTATACTTTAAGTTTTACTGCAAAAACTTATCTGTTTGGTCCAATAGCAGATACTACAGATGGATTAATTCGTAAGGTTCAGGTTGATACATATACAAATACAAATATTGCAACTGCAAAACGTGAAATGAGATATACCGTAACTCCAGATCCAATCGATGCAAATCCTGGAGACAATTTTGGATTTAATGAGGAGTGGGATTTCTTTGGAGATTCTAAAGAATTTAGTCCAACTCGTAGTGTTGATATTTAATCGATTATGACAAATTATGATAAACTTGACCAATCTCTTAATATTCCGAGTAATATAGTAGAGGTTGAAAAGCAATCATTAGAGATTGAAATATCATCACAACAAGAAATAAAAAAAGATGATATCAAAAAAGATTATGATTATGTAAGAGCAAATCTTTATTCTCTGATTGAAAAGGGGCAGGAAGGAATCAATGGAATTATGGAACTTGCTGCAGAAAGTGGGTCACCAAGAGCATATGAAGTTGCTGGACAATTGATCAAAAGTGTTGCTGACACAACAGATAAGATTATGAGTCTTCATAAAAACCTAAAGGATATTGAAGAAATTTCAAACAAAACACCAAATACTGTTACAAACAATGCTGTATTTGTCGGATCAACATCAGATCTCTCAAAACTACTAAAACAAGGTTTTCTAAATAATAAAGAGTAAGTTTATACTTTAATGAGTTGGTCTGACAAATATAAAAGATCAATAGATTGTGATTCCCCCAAAGGGTTTTCCCAACGTGCTCACTGTGCTGCTCGTAAAAAAAGAGCAAAGGGTGAAAAAACTAAATCAAAATCTCCTTTTAATGAGATGATGGAACATTGTGGGTGTGAAGATGATGCAGTTAATGAACTTGAATCTGGATTAAAAAAACTAGATGATACTTCTTACGGTTCTATTGACCATTTAATGCGTCGTATTATGAAAAAACATGATATGACTGCAAAACAACTTCATAATGCATTTGTTAATAAGCATCATAAAACTCCTGATACTTGGATTAAAGAATTAGATGAAGGAACTCTTCATCATTGGTTTAAAGGATCTAAATCTAAAGGAGGAAAACCAGGATGGGTTCAAGCAGATGGATCTCCTTGTGCTAATGAACCAGGAGAAACTAAAACACCAAAATGTTTTAGCAGTGGAAGATTAAGAGCATTAAAAAGAAAAGGTAAAAAAGGACTTGCTCTAATTCGTTCAGCAGTTCGTCGTAAAAGACAAGAAGATAAAGAACAACAACAAAAATCTGGAGCAGCAAGACCAACAAATGTTCCAACTTTTGCTAAAGGCAAAAAAGATAAAAATTACATTAAAGCAGAACCAGGAATTAAAGAACAAATGGAACTCAACGAAGCTCAAAAAGATAAACCTGGAAAAGGTAGTGGCAAAAAAGATGCTTGCTACAATAAAGTAAAATCTCGCTATAGTGTTTGGCCAAGTGCATATGCATCTGGAGCATTGGTCAAATGCCGTAAAGTTGGTGCTGATAATTGGGGAACAAAATCGGAAGAGGTAAAAATGATTAGATATTGCCCAAAATGCAAAAAAGATGAAACTCGTGATGAGTGCAAATATGGAGCAAAATATTGGGATATCTTTTCAATGCCAATTAAATTAAAAGATTATACGCCAAATACTCCTCATCCAGGCAATTTTCCAGAATCCTATGACCATGAATATTCGATGGCTCGTTCAGAACTTTCCACAATTATTAATGCCGCAAAGAGATTGAAGAAAAAAATTGGTAAAGGTGAAGGTAATCTTGAAGCATGGGTTCAATCAAAAATTACTAAAGCATCAGATTATATTGATACTGCGGCAGATTATGTTGATAGTAACGAAATGAAAAAAGAGCAAATTAGTTTTGAAGTCGGTCATACATCACAAGATACAAGAAATGCATTAAGACAAGACAAAATTAGAAGACTTGCTTCTCAAGGTTCCACTGAAGGTGAAAGAAATGCTGCAAAGGAAAAATTATCAGGAATTAAACTTCCACTAGCAAACTCCATAGATATGAAGAAGTTTGGAGAATTTATGTCCGAAGCAACTCCCGCTTGGCAAAGAAAAGAAGGAAAGAATCCTGAGGGTGGTCTAAACAAAAAGGGGATTGCTTCTTACCGCAGAGAACATCCTGGATCACACCTCTCCCTTGCGGTCACAACAAAACCTTCAAAACTTAAAAAAGGTAGTAAATCTTGGAAGCGTAGAAAATCATTCTGTGCTCGTATGAGTGGAATGCCTGGTCCCATGAAAGATGAAAAAGGTCGCCCAACAAGAAAAGCATTATCTTTAAAAAAGTGGAACTGTTAATAAAAGTAAAGTAATGAAAAATTTTCAACAGTTTATTTCAGAAAGCATCACCATTAATGGTGACTTTAATGGAACTCTAAATGTAGGTCCCTCTCAACCAGAGCAAAAAAACGAGTCTTTTTTTGCTGATGTGGTTTGGGAAGGAAAGATGTATCGTTTAGAAGTAGAAGGCAAAATGCTTTCTAAAAATCAACTCACAGAACAAATTCAAGGAGAATATCCTGGAGCAATTGTTCATAACATTTATCCTGGTCAGATAAATACTTCAAGAATTAAAAACGCACAAAGATATCGACCAGAAAGATTATCGTGGAGTGAATAATTAATGGCTCAGTGGAATAAGAATGAACAAGATTATCTGAATCAAGAGAGATCTCTTTTTGAGGTTTTTAATATAGCAACAAAAAATGGACAACAGGTAAGTTTATCTAATCCATTTCCAGTTTCATTAGGTTCTTCTAATATTACAATCACTGGAGATGTAAATGTTGGAACAACAGTATCAGTAACAAGTTCTCCAGAAAATCCAAATCACGTACATCTTACAGAAGTTGGAACATCGGGAATTCTTACAACACCATATCTTCC
>Ga0214917_10008046_pt1 | contig 10476 bp, 10 predicted proteins | sample LL_1208_BB_MetaG_FD_177983 | JGI IMG/M metagenome (GOLD analysis project Ga0214917, IMG submission 177983) | Freshwater microbial communities from Lake Lanier, Atlanta, Georgia, United States - LL_1208_BB | ecosystem: Environmental > Aquatic > Freshwater > Lake | place: USA: Georgia | collected...
TAAATCTTCTACAACAACAAATCAAGATCTACCAAACTTTGACAATAGCCGACCAAGAAGTGATTCAATAATTTCAACAGATTCTGTTTATGAAGATGCAGCGGGAAGCTCTTTAGGAACTATAGAAAAAGAAGAAGCAGAAAAAGCTCAAAAAGAAAAAGCGATTAAGGAACAACAAGCTGAATCTCAAAAAGAAACCTTGGCTAAAGAAAAAGGAAGCAATACATGGACTGAATGGCTACTTGGAGGAAAATAATAATTTAAAAAGCTATACGCAAGAAGTTTGAAATTTTCTTGTATAGCTTTTTAAATATAACTGAATAAAAATAATTATTACTTAGTAGCAGCTTCTATTAATGGCTTTAGTGCTTTTAACCTCAAGGCTGCTTGAAAAACAGTAATTTTCCCAGCCAATCTGTCAGCTGTTATTTGTTCTACTTCTTCTCGTAATGCTCTCAATGGTTGCAAAGCTTTAGTGAGCCCTGGTTCTTCCCTTTGTTTTTCAGCCGCATTAACTGAAGCTCCAAATAAAGTTGTCAAAGCTACTACTAACAGTGTATTTTTTGGTGACATAATAACATCCTTTACAATAAAATTTTTATGCTTGCTTATCCGCACAACAAGCTCTACATCAGATCTTTAACATATACCAAACCTAGTAAAATACAAATGGATAGGACAATAAGCTCGAATAAGCTATACTTAAAAATCACCGTGTAAAATCTCTTACTTATTAAAAAGCTAACGAACTCTTTTATGACACCTGAACAACTCAAATTTTTTACTGCCCTACCTGCTTCATGGCAAGCTCCATTACAAAAGGTCTGTGCTACCCCAGAAATTGACTTACTCGTCAAATTTTTGCAACAACGGGAAGCTGCCGGTGCAGTCATTTACCCGCCAAAAAAGTCTATTTTTGCTGCATTACAGGCAACCCCTTTTGATAAGGTGTCTGTAGTTATTGTTGGCCAAGACCCTTATCATGGACCTGGGCAAGCTCATGGGCTCAGTTTTAGCGTTCCAAAAGGGATTGTGCAACCGCCATCGTTGCGTAATATTTTTAAAGAACTCAAAGGGGACCTTGGCATAGCAACCCCTTTTTCTGGGACATTAACCAGTTGGGCAGAGCAAGGTGTTTTACTGCTGAATGCACTGTTAACTGTGGAAGAAAATAGCCCTGCAAGCCATGCCGGAAAAGGCTGGGAACAGTTTACCGATGCTATTATTGCAGCATTGATTAAACGCAACCAACCAACAGTTTTTATGTTGTGGGGAGCTTATGCACAAAAAAAAGTTGCTCATGTAGGACTTGCTGTTGACCCATCAATCCATTTAATCTTAAAAGCAGCGCATCCTTCGCCGTTTTCTGTAACCAAATTTTTAGGCTGCAAACATTTTTCACAAGCAAATGCATTTCTTAAAAAACATAATCTGGCAGAGATTGATTGGATGATTAAGTAAGCCAAATCTTGCGGATATAAGCGTAAGAAGTTTGTCGTATTAAAAAGCCCATCCTACGCATAAAGCTACAGAGGGCACTTTTTTGAAAGAAAAAAGTGGTGTGCCCGGCAGGATTCGAACCTGCGACCTACGGATTAGAAGTCCGTCGCTCTATCCAACTGAGCTACGGGCACAAATGAAGAATTTTAAGTATACGCTAAGAATCAGCCTTTTTCAATCTTAAATCTCTGGGGCAATAAAGAGTGTTTTAAATTCTTTAATGACTACCAAAAGTTCAGTATGCGTTTCTGGGCTCAAGTCCTGAGAAATTTCAATTGCTTGATACAAATGGTCATAAACCGATTCAACATAGCTGGCAAACTGTGTTACAAAAGCATGAACATCTGACACCGGAACATCATCAAGCGCACCTTCTTGCAAGACTAATAACATTAATGCTTGTTGCACAAATGAATAGGTAATAAATTGAGCCTGCTTTAAAATCTCAACCGCTCTTTGCCCTCGAGCAAGCTGCTCTTGAGCATTAGTGTCAAGTTCTGTACCAAACTGAGAAAAATCTAACAGTTCACGATATTGCGCTAGTTCAAGGCCTAATGTTTTTGCAGTTTTTTTAATTGCCTTAGTTTGCGCTGCTCCACCAACTCGTGAAACAGAAAGCCCAATATTAACCGCTGGGCGTATACCACTTTTAAATAATTGATCATCTAAAAAAATCTGCCCGTCGGTAATAGAAATCAAATTAGTTGGAATATAGGCAGTGATGTCGTCACTTTGTATTTGCACAAGGGGTAAAGCCGTTAAAGAGCCCCCATTAAGTATTTTTCCTGCTCGTTCTAATAAACGAGAATGCAAATAAAACACATCACCTGGATATGCTTCACGTCCTGGCGGTCGACGCATCAAAAGAGACATTTCACGATAGGCAATTGCATGATTACTTAAATCATCGTAAACAATTAAAGCGTCTCTGCCTTGTTTTCTAAAATATTCACCAATGGTGCAACCAACATATGGTGCCAAATATTGGCATAAAACAGAATCTGCTGAATCAGCACTGACAATGACGGTGTATTCAAGTGCTCCATTTTCTACTAATAATCGAATTTTACGTGCTAAATTTGCTTGGCGCTGACCAATAGAAACATAAATACATAAAACATTTTTACCTTTTTGGTGCAAAATTGCATCAAGTGCCAATGCTGTTTTACCGGTATTTCTATTGCCAATAATCAGCTCTCGTTGCCCTTTACCAATCGGGATCAGTGAATCAATTGCCATGATTCCTGTTTCAAGCGATTCATTAACAGGAGAACGTTCAATCACACCCGGAGCAAATGCTTCAATAGGTGATCGTTCTAAATTTTCTAAGCCACCTTTTCCATCAATTGGCTTACCCATTGCATTTAAAGTTCTGCCTAAAAGTTCCATACCTACAGGCGCTTTAAAAACTTGACCGGTTCGGCGAACTACTTCAAGTTCAACAACCGTAATGGAATTGTATAATAAAAACACTGTTACGTAATCTTGCTCTAAATTTAAAATAATTCCTCGATTGCCTCCTTCAAAATCAACCAATTCATTATAAATTGCTTTTTCAAGACCATGAACCTGGCAAATACCGTCCCCAACCTGGATAACTTTTCCGATTTCATCAAGGTTTGTTTGTGGTTGGCCAGCTAGTGCCTTTTCAAATAAAGAAACTAAATCAGTATTTTTAATATCCATTCTTTTCCTAACGCTTGAGTGAGCATCGTATCCGGTCTAATCGCCCTTTTATTGAATCTTCCCACAAGAATTGATCACTTTGCAATCGTATTCCTGCAATCAGATTTGGGTCTTGTTTATATTCACACACTACAAATTTTTCTGTCGCTTGTTCTAAAAACAACTGTATTGAATCTTTTTCTTCTGTAGTCAGTTGCCCCACAAAAGACACTACAAAACTTATCTGATTATTCCTCTTTTTAACCTCTTGAGCAAGTATTGCAAATAAATTTTGCAACAATGATGTTCTTTTGTGCTGCATTAAAAGGTTGATAAGGTTATCAAATGATTCTGGTAGCTCAAGCGCAAGACGTACCTGTTGTAAATTTTTAAGTTTATATACCTGATCAAGCAATGGGGATTCAAGCAAGAAATAAAGATTTTTTCTGCTGTTAAAATAAAGATGAGCCTTTTTTAATACATCTGTATTGATTGTCTTTAATGTATCATAATAAAGATGCAAAAATGCTTGAACATAGACTTGAGTCAACTGCTCTGTTTGCATTTTTGTGCTATTATTCATGCGCTTCCTTTTTTAAAGCAATAATTGCTTTACTCAGAAACTGCTTTTGCTGTTCAGGAGCCCTAAAAAAATCTTGTAACTCTTGCTCTGCCTGTTCAAGTGCATGCGGTATAATTCTTTTTTGTGAATATAACTGAGCCAAGCCCTGCATCTGATTGCTTTGATACTCTTTTACTCGTTCTTGAGAAGCTACTTTTTCTTGTTCTCTATTGACCATCCGTTTTTTTACCGCAGAAGCCCATGTTTGCACATGCTTTAAAAGAGATTGCGTTTCTTTTCGTTTAAGAAACCCTGTATCAAAAACAGTTTTTTTTTGCTGCTTAATAACGTTTATTTTTTCTTGCAGATGGTGCAAAAACTGCTCTTGCTGCAAAACCCCATCTTTTAAAAAGCTTATTACGTAAACCTTAAAAATTTTTTGGATGCAATAAGCTAAAAGAGCAAAACAAATAAGATGAAAAATTCCATGAAAAGAAAAAATATCAATCATGCTTTACCTGTTTTAGAATAGCTTTTTTAGTATTTTTAATTAAAAGCTCTTTATCAGTTTTATTCATTTCTGGAATCATAGGGCAAACAATAGCGGAGTAGGACAAAATAGCATGAGGGTCATAAGCAGGAGCTTCTTTTTTCAGTTGAACATGCCGATTCTTCCAAAAATTTTTTTGTGAACTTTCTTCTTGTTCAATAGTTAATGCTTCTTGCTTAAGAGTCTTTTGATAATCATCTATAACCGCTTTTTCTTGTTCAATAAATTTTACAAAGGGGCGCAATAAATAGTTATCTAAAAAAAACCACGCAATTAAAAAATGAGCCATTTGAATGAAAATTGTAGCATTAACCTCAACCATAGCAGCATCCTTTAAACGAATTTTTATCGATTAAAAATAATTAAAAGAAGCGCAATCAAAAAAGCATAAATTGCAGACGATTCAATAATCGCCATTGCAATCATCATAGTCATTCGGATTTTATCTGCACTTTCTGGATATTTCCCAATACTCTCACAGGCTTTTGTTCCCACAAGACCTTGTCCAATTGCTGGACCAACGCTACCTAATCCCATCGCAATTGCTGCACCAAGAAATGCTGCTGCTTTTGCATAAAAGAGACCTTCCATATGGATTGCCTTTCTGTATAAACAATTTTTATTATGTCAGTCTATCTCATTTTTTCTAGTTTTTACAAGTGGTTTATGATTCTTGAGCTGATAGCATGGGATCCTAAAGGAGCTACCCCTATAAAATGAGCAATTTTTTCTACGTGCCCCTTAAGCAATTCCGGAGAATTTTCAAAGTCTTGATTACAATCTAAAATAAGCACCGGAGTGTCAATTAAATAGTCTGCTATGTTTTTTTTATAAATCAGCCAATCTTCATGTTTGTTATGCAATGATTCAAGATAACTGAACGGAACTAATGATTCTTCTTTGCGAGCTCGTTTTTGCAAACGTTCAAAACAAATAGCAGGGTCTGTTTGCAAATAAATAAAACCTGAGGGCTTAGTAGTGTAATTTTCAACCAACCAACTGAACCATTCTTGATACAGTGTCCACTCAAGCTCAGTTAAAGTTCCCATTTCAAAACAGTTTTTTGCAAAACAGTACCGATCAGAATAAACCGACCTTTCCAGTACTTGATGCAGCCAAGGGTTCAATTTTCTATCTTTTTCTTGTTGCATAACTCTTGTTATAAAAGCATATGATTGAAACGTATAGCCCCATCTTTGCGTGTCTTGATAAAATTTATCAAGAAGACTTTGGCCATTAATTGCCTGCCATTGATCAAGCGGCTCATAAACAATTGAAACCGGAAGATGATCTTTAATAAGACGTAAAAAAGTCGACTTTCCTGCCCCAATATTACCTTCTACAATAAAAGATTTTTGATGATCAGCCTGATGAACCATGAAACCTCCCTGAATCTAAAAGTAATACTATTAAAAAAAGCTGTTTTAGGCCAAAAAGAGCTTACTTTGTCAGAAATTTTAAAATAGTTTATACTCTATATTTCTTAAATAGAGTTTTAGCATAACTTATTAAAGAGTAAATGTTAACGAAAAACCTTAAAAATTTGAAATATTCAATATGATTATAAAATATGTAAAACGTGTTTTGATTATCTGTTTATTGATTCAACTACCTTTTATCCAATCTGCTGAATTTGATTTTGATGGCCTTGATGGCTTTGCTGATGATGTAGCAGGCCTTGCTCATCAAAGAGTTGCATTCACTCCATCAACAACTCTTTACAATATAAAAGAGTACTCTCTCCACCGCTTTCTGGCTGTCCCCTTTTATAATTATACCGCACCAATTAAATCAAGAAGCTATTTTGACCTTGAATGCTTACAATTTACCTGTAGTCTAAGCGATAATTCCAGCTTTCACCCATTTTTTACACAAACCTCAAGAGCTGTGTTAACACCAAACAACAGAAAACACTTGGGTGACCTTCTTGCTGCAAGTTCTTTCCTAGACGGCTTAGATATAAGCACCTTTACGGCTTTTGACTTACCGCTTGCTCTTTCTATCTTTAAAAATCTGAAAGTCCAAGACCGGCAATTAGGAGTAATGTTTCAACGGTCTACTACTGTTCAAAACTGGAACCTTTCATTTTTATGGCCTTTCTTGTACCAAGAACGTAACTTTTTCTTAAACAGACAAGAGGTCAGAACGTTAGAACGACTTGGGCTTAACACTGATAATTTTACCTTTGCTCAAGACCATTTAATTAGTGATAAACTTGGCTTTGGTGACTTACGAATTCAAATTGAAAAAAACATACTCAGCACCTATAGAAATCAATTGAATATTGGGTTTGGTATTACCTTACCTTTGGCTTTTTCAATGATTAAAGGTTGCATTGGTAGTCACTTTAGAAAAAATAAAGCAAATCCAACATTCCACTTGCAAAATGATTTTATGGGTTACTTTGATTCCACAAAACTTGATCCTAATGAAGGAGGCAATCCTATTATTATTGCAAATGCCTTAAGTCTTGGCCTTCAAGCACTTGATCGCTTTTCTGCTATACTGCTTGAAGCTCCCTTGGGAAATGATAGGCACTTAGGGTTGCTTACCTTTTTAAAACATATTTTTTATATTACTCCGGACGTATTCATTTCTTCAAAATTAAATTTTGAAATACTCCTGCCAAGTGTTGAAAATAGATTTTTTACTATAAAACCGGATCAAACCTATCTAAGTCAACTTGAAGCAATGCCTCTAGAAGATCAAGGGGATGAAAAACCCTTCGTTGATGATTTAACAGACAATGAATCAGCTGTATTTCTTGATTCATTTAGTAGAGTCTTAGTCAATAGCATGTTCCCTTCAAGCTATCATACTCGTGTTTTTCCAGGTGTTTCTATTCAATCAACCAATCAACTCACTTTTGAAAGAATAAATTGGAATTTTCATCTTGGTACCGATACTTGGTATCGATCCAAAGAAAAAATAGGGAAAATATGGGCAAGTGATGAGCTTTTGTCACAGCTTGATATTAAGGCCGGAACAATTGGACATGCTTACCAATCAAGAGTTTTTACAAAAATAGAAAGAGCTCATCAAGAAGGTGCATTTTTTGATTGGAATGTTTTTGCGTCAACCAGCTTATTAAGTTACGGAATCGGCGATAGTTTTAGTTTAGGGCTACAATTTTCACGTGATTTTTAAAAAATAAGGAATCTATAATGACTAAACAGATCTTTTCTCTTGTTTTATTAATATCTTTTTTTCAGCAAACACAGACCGAGTCTCATATTTTTGTTAAACTTACTGACCCAGTTCTTAATGCTATTGATGGAAGATCTCCTGGAATGAACGGCGATTCTCTGATCGATTGTTTACAAGTTCGTGGACTTATTAATGAGTTACTTTATGGAAAGCCTGATCAAAAAACAAAAACTTTTAAAAAGGTTTATAATTTTAATAATCAGTTAGTTTCTTTAGAAGATTTAGTAAAATTTGAAGCAGATAATAATCTGACACCAAACCATCCTCTTTATAAAGAGTTTCGTGATTGCTTAAAGGCAATGCGTGAGACTTTTGTAAACTTTACCAAACCATTATTGGGAGAAGCTGAAATAGCTCGTCAAACTAACATGCATTTGATTGAGGAATGGTCCAAAAAAGCAAATCGTGAAAATTCTTTACTGTTGCACTGGGGAAAAGTAGACGAAAAAGAAACACTTGAAAAAGCTTGCGCAAAAGAATTTTATTTGTTCTGTATAGACCTTAAAAGTTTCTTACATGACTTAATGTTTAATTGCCCAAAAGCACGCGAACTGTTCAAATCACAACGTCTTTCTCTTATGGCACTTAAAGAAACATTTATTCAGTTAACAGGGCAAACAGGTTCTATTTTTGAAACAACACTTAATGGTGTTATTAAAACAATGATTGAACATGAAGAAAAGAATCATTCCGCTGCAGGATCGATAGAACAAAAAATTGATCGCCGCAAAAAACAGATTTATAAATGCAAAACACTTTCAGAAGATATTTTTGAAGTTCTAAATATGATTGCTCCTGAACTTGACAAGCAGCTTTTTACTGAAAAATTTGAGCAAAATTATCATAATAAATGTGCTAAGTTTGATGCTCAATTTATTGCGCAACATTAAAATAATATGACTGAAGAGCTGGTAGGCACCATTGAACGATTCCTGTTTCAGAATAATCAAGATGGCTTTTCCGTTTTTGTTCTTTCAATAACGGCACAAAAAACAGTAACGGTCAAAGCTCATGCTCCAGCTCTTCAAGCAGGTCAGCAAGTAGTTCTTAAAGGCACTTGGATTGTTCACCCAAAATTTGGGAAACAATTTGCAGCAGACCATTGCACTGTCTGTTTGCCTACTTCTGTTATTGGACTTAAAAAATATTTGGGTTCTGGAATGATCAAAGGAATCGGCAAAGTGTATGCCGAAAAACTCGTTGATTATTTTGGAACTAAAGTTTTAGAAATTATTGAACAAGAGCCAGATCGCTTAAAAGAAGTTTCTGGTATTGGTATTAAAAAAATTGAAATGATTGTCCATGCATTTAAAGACCAAAAAGAGATTGCATCTATCATGGTTTTTCTGCAAGACAAAGGAGTTTCAACTGGGCTTGCAACAAAAATCTATAAACGTTATGGTCAAAATTCAATTACTTTAATTAAACAAAATCCTTACAGAATAGCAGAAGATATTTGGGGCATCGGTTTTAAAAGCGCAGACCTGATTGCCCAAAATATGGGATTTCAAGTCGAATCAGTACAAAGAATCACGGCTGGAATCTTATTTACCATTACTACACAAACCAGCAATGGCCATTTATATGTTGAACTTGAAGCATTAAAAAAAGAAACCATCACATTATTAGAGTTAACTGACTCGCCTGAAATTCAAGCAACGATAAAACAAGCGCTGCATGCTCTTTATAATGCCGATAAAATTAAATTAGTTTCTTATGATGCTCAACATTTCATTACATTGTCAGCCTATTACTTTACCGAAAAATCTGTTGCCTCAAAAATCTTAAAATTATTAGAGCACTCAACAAATCATCATTTTGATATCCAAAAATTATATACTCAATTACGTGTTCAACAGCCAGGCGAAATTGAACTCAATCAAGCACAGCAAGAAGGGATTATGAGCTGTTTGCAGGATAAAGTAACGGTGATTACCGGTGGACCGGGAACGGGAAAAACAACGTTAATCAAAAAATTATTACAATTACTTGATCAAGAAAAGATAGAGTATCGCCTTGCTGCGCCAACGGGACGAGCAGCAAAACGAATGACTGAAGGAACTGGCCGCTATGCAGTAACATTGCATCGCTTGCTTGAATTTAACCCTCAAACCATGTCATTTACCCATAACGAACAAAATGCTTTAAAGCTTTCTTATTTAATTATTGACGAAGCTTCAATGATTGATATTTTTTTGGCACACAGCTTGCTCAAGGCGCTGCCTCTGAATGCGCACCTTATTTTAATTGGCGATATTGATCAATTGCCTTCTGTTGGTGCTGGTAACTTTTTACAAGATTTAATTAAAAGCAAAAAAATCACTACCACCCGTTTACAGTATATTTTTAGACAAGCACATAACAGTTTAATTACCTATAATGCGCATCGCGTCAACCAAGGTGAGTTTCCAGTTTATAAAGCAGACAACACCTTACAAGATTACGAATTTTTAAAACTTGACGCCCCTGAACAACTGGAACAAGCACTTAATAGTATCTTTACTACAAAATTAAAACGATATGGCATTAAAACTCAAAATGCCTTGGTGCTTTCACCAATGAACCGTGGAACAGCTGGAACGCAACATATTAACCATTACTTGCAAGGCATTTTAAATGGTTCCCCAAAAGAACAGTTAACGAGAATGGGAACTGTTCTTAAAGTTGACGACCGAGTGATGCAGATTAAAAACAATTACGATAAACACGTCTATAATGGGGACATGGGACTGATTGAATCGATTAATCATACCGATCAGATAGTTGAGGTTAATTATTACGGAACCGTTGTTACTTATGAATTTTTAGAACTTGATGAACTGGTCCTTGCGTATGCTGTTTCTATTCACAAAAGCCAAGGGTCTGAGTTTGATGCGGTTATTATTCCCATTTTTACACAGCATTTTACACTTTTACAGCGAAATTTAATTTATACCGCCTTAACGCGTGCTAAAAAATTCTGTATGATTATTGGGCAACCTCGAGCGCTTAT
>Ga0214917_10008047_pt1 | contig 10475 bp, 11 predicted proteins | sample LL_1208_BB_MetaG_FD_177983 | JGI IMG/M metagenome (GOLD analysis project Ga0214917, IMG submission 177983) | Freshwater microbial communities from Lake Lanier, Atlanta, Georgia, United States - LL_1208_BB | ecosystem: Environmental > Aquatic > Freshwater > Lake | place: USA: Georgia | collected...
TACCGGGGAGCTTGCTCCTCCCGCCTCCGATGCCCTCTGGACTCTGGCCACGGAAATCTACTATCGCTTCTGAGAAAGTTCTTTTTTCCAGATTTCCACTTTGGCCAGAACATCCTCCACGGTAATGCGGGACATTCGTCCGAGGCGGTGGCGGAAAGTCATCTGAGGTTTTTCTCCGGGTTGGTGAAAGGCATCCACCAGCAGCCTGGGATCCTGGCGCCATGGACCGACCCGGGCGGGGCTGTTGTATCCATAAAGACCGATGACGGGTTTGCCCAGGGCTCCGGCAAGGTGGAGGGGACCGGTGTCCGGGGAGATCACCAGATCGCAACCATCCAGCAGGGCTACGAGCCGCCGCAGTCCGGAGCCCAGGGCGTTGACGGGGGGATGACGGCACTCAGCAGCCATTTTCAGACCCAAGGCAGTTTCGCGGGGTGAATTGGCACCCACCAGAACAGTCGAGAGGCCGAATTGCTCGTGCAGGGCGTCATTGAGGCGAACCCAGTTCGCCGGGATCCAATCTTTTCGGGGATTGCTGGTACCCGCCACCAGGGCAACCCGGGGAGAGGGGATGGAGCGGAAAAAACCTGCCTGCCAAGACCGTTCCCCGGGCCACGGGCCCAGATTCCATTCGATCGGTTCCCGGGGAATTTCCAGGTAATCAAGAAACTCCAAAAAATGTTCCTGTACGTGATCGACCGGTTTCGGAGGCAGATGGCGGTTGTTGGCCAGCCAGTTGAACTCCCGTGCCCGGGCAGGATCGAGCCCGATTTTGATCGGGGCCCGGCATAGGGCGGTCAGTAGGGTGGCTTTGAAATAGCACTGCAGGTCGAGGACCACGTCAAAAGGGCGTTCCGCAAGTTCCGTGGCCATTTTGACAAAACCGGCAATCCCGGCCTTGCGCTGGAAAAGAAGGATCTCATCCACGGCCGGATGTCCTTGAAGCAGGGCCGCTCCGGCGTCCTGCAGAAGCCAGGTGATTCTGGCCTGGGGTCGGTGGCGCTTGATGGCATTGACGACCGGCAGGGCGTGAACCACGTCCCCCACGGCGCTGAGGAGGACAATGCAAATACGGGGCTGTGGGGAAAGCTTCATCCGACAGGGAACAGTTCACGCCATAAAATCCGGACATGATTCTCCCCGATGCCGAGATCTCCCATGCGGGATCGCTTTAAAAGCGAGCGGAGGAGGCGATTCCGGTTCGCCTTGTCGGTTCGGGGATCGTCCGGGGTTTCGATTCGCACCGCGTCGACATCCAAGAGCCACGCCCGCCAAGGACCCTTCGGGTTACGCGAAAGGAGGATGTTGCGGGCGTTCAGGTCCGGGTGGAGAACTCCGTTCCGATGGAGCTGTCGAAAGAGCGAGCGAATGGCGGCGAGGGCTCCGCTACGCTCAGACTTGGTCGGCTCGTTGGACAAGAAAGAGACGAAGTCCCGGGACTCCGGAATGGCAGAGGTGACGACATCGATACGAAGAAAAAGCCCGGCAGGATAGAAGAGGACAGCCAGGATTTCCGGCGTGGAAATTTTTCTGGAAAGAAGCATTCGGGAACGTCTGACCTCACGGGATGCCCTGGAAGGACCAAGGTATAAATCGCGGGCCCATTGTCCCCAGTAGCCTCCGTGCCGGCAGGAACGGACGACAACCCTTCCCAACCCGGGGCAGGGAAAGGAAACCACAGGTGCACGACCACGGAAAATTACGGCCTCGGAATGGCGGTGGGCGGCGAGGCGCAGCGGAACGCGGAAGTTGAGCTTTTGCCAGCCTGAGATCAGGGGTTTTCTGGCACGGGGCAAGATCCAAGCCGTTCCGGTCGGGACACGAACGCTTTGGTATCCTTGTGGAGGAGGAGGGAGTTTCACGGCTGAAAGGGCGGAAGATGAAGGGGGGGGTCCGGTTCCCGGCCTTGGCGCATACCCGGCAAATCCTCCTGGGAGATCTTGTTGGATATGGTGTTCCAGCATTGGAGGATGTAAGCGGAGGTCTTTTGGGTAACCGATGGATTGATCGAGGATTTTTTCATGGCCTTTTCCAAGGACTCCCCGGGATTCATGTTGTCGTTTAACAAATCGGCCAACGCGGCCATGGCTTGCAGGGTTTGGGCGGGACCCGTTGGTCCAGTCAGGATGGACGGGTCCAGAACGGCGACCAACAGGCGGATGTTTTCCTGGATCCGCCGCCGCCGACTGGATTCTTGGGCTTCAGTCTGAAGTTGTCGCTGGGCCTGGGCGTCGGTGTTGGCCTGTGCAGGCACCATCTGGGCGGGCAAGGGGAGGGTGCCCCCTCCCCACATAAGGAGGAGGACACATGTCAGGGAGAACGTCGGCATTCTAGGGTTGGAGTAAAATGATTTGGTATCGGATATCCACGCCGTCGAGCCGCTCGTTTTGGGTGTTCATGTCCAGGTTGGGCCGCTGGGAATTGATCATGGAAAGCACGATGGCGGCGTTGCCTTTGCGGGCCAGAACCCCGCGGGCGATGTTGATCTGGGCAATTTCAAGGCCGGGTTGCTTGACCAAGGTTTCGTAGCCGATGACCGTAAAGGTGTTGGTGGGTTTACCTTTTTTCCAGATTTTCACTCCCTGGCATTGAATCACTTCCCCGGATGATTCGGCAGGGGGATTGGCGACCTCCCCGGCCACCAAAGAACGGGTTACGGAAAAAACCAGGAAGGTCAGGGTGGGGAAAATCCATCTCATATCCCCAAGATACGCTTTTGGAAAAACGAATCGAGTCGTGTTTTTGCCGAACTCGTATATGGGTCAGTCATGAAAAACAAAGCAATTACCCTGCGAACGGATCCGGTGACAAAACTTCTCCTGGCCTTGGTGGCCGGAGGTCTGTGGTGGCATGCCTTCCAACCTTGGATGGGAAATCACGCCCAAGCCGAGGCGGGACCCACGAAGGTGGATGTGGTTTCCGTTGGCGGAGAAAAGGTTGGCTTGGTCAGCCAGTCGGACATCAACACCGCCGAACCGGACTCGTTCAGACGGCAGGGCATCCCGGTCTGCAACGTCAACACGAAGTAACCGCCTAACGGCGTCTGCGCCCGCCCCGGTATCTGCGCCGATGATGGGGGAAGTGTGCGGGACGGCGGCGACGTAACTTGCGGGTGACTTTTCCGGCAGCTTGGACAAGTCCCCAGGCGAGTCGTCCCACTGCGGAAAGAATCTCCCCGATCGGCAGGCGGGGAAGAACGCTTCGTTTTCCCTGAGTGATGCCATGCTTGCCCTCGCGAGCGGCTCTTTTTTCAAGCTTCTCGTCCACCTCATGCCCGATCCGGCGGGCCTCTTCGATGGCCTCCCTCATGGTGAAGACAAAGCAGGGAATGGGCTGTTCGGGGAGATGGGCCAGCGATGAACCCTCCAACCGGGTGGCACGGACGCCAAACCGTCCCCCGGGCTTGCCGAGGTCGGGATGTCCTTCGCCGGCATGAATCAAAACCACCGCGATTTTCGGAGTATGACCATACCCCTGGCGGATCATTTCGGCGGCGGAGCGGAGCTGTTTGGCCGCACGCGAAACGGCGGAGGCGGATCCCAATCCGCTGAGCTTGAATTCAAAAACCGCGGTGGCTTTGTCTCCGGAAAAGGCGACGGCATCGAGTTCGCGAAAGCGGTGGCGTCCCCGAAGCTGGTCTCCGTGCTCGGGATCCTGATACCGGATGATCCGGCGATCGCCCAAATGAAAGTGGCGGGACAGGATGGAGCGAACCCCGATTTCCGCCGCCGCGCTGATAATGGAAAGGGCGGCCGGCTCGATCCGGACCTTTCCCGTTCGTTGTCTTTCCCTCCGGCGGCGAAAGGCGAATCCTTCCGACCAGCGTTGGTATTCACGATCATCGTATCGGACCAGATCCACTTTCCCGTAATCCGGCGGGCCTGGCGGGGAGTGCGGATGGATGTTCAGGATCCGGACTCCGGCTTTTTGGCGCCCACCACGCAACAAATGCCGGCGTTGCAGAGGATCAGAGCCAAGGTTCCCGGCCAAAACCACTCCCCTCCCGCGGCAAATTTCTGGTGGGCGGCCCATGCGAGGAGGGAGAGGCCCGTTCCATTCAGCAGGAGACCCAAGATGACCAACAGGAGCCAACGAAACATAGGGCGAGAGTAGGGGGCGAATCGGTGGGGGCAAGAGGGGAGGCGGAGTTGCAAGGTTGACCCGCCTGCCAAAAAAAGGGAATCTTTGATGCTGTGAAATTCCCGGACATCGAAAAGCATCTTGGAGCGGAGGCCAAAAGCCTTTTGGGACACACCTGTCAAACGGTGGCGAAGACCCGTCTGCATCTTCCCGGACCGGATTTTGTGGACCGGGTCTGGCGTGACAGCGACCGTTCCATCACGGTGCTCCGTAATCTCCAGAACACTTTCCGGCATGGCCGTCTGGGGGGCAGCGGGTATCTTTCCATTCTGCCGGTGGATCAGGGAATTGAACACTCGGCCGGTGCCTCCTTTGCCCCGAACCCGGACTACTTTGATCCGGAAAACATCGTGAAACTGGCCCTGGAGGGTGGGTGCAATGCCGTGACCTCCACCTTGGGGGTGTTGGGAGCAGTGGCCCGCAAATATGCGCACAAGATTCCCTTCGTGCTCAAGATCAATCACAACGAACTTCTCACCTACCCGAATCTGGCGGACCAAAAAATCTTTGCCGGCGTGAAGCAGGCGTTCGACATGGGGGCGGTCGGGGTGGGGGCCACGATTTATTTCGGCTCCCCCGAATCCGGCCGGCAGATCGAGGAGATCTCCCGGGCTTTCGCCATCGCGCACGAGCTAGGTCTGTACACGATCCTCTGGTGCTACTTGCGGAATCCGGCCTTCAAGACCAAGGAGAAAGATTTTCATCTGTCGGCCGATCTCAGCTCCCAGGCCAACCACATCGGTTCGACCATTCAGGCGGATATCATCAAACAGAAACTCCCGGAGAACAACGGTGGTTACAACGCCCTGAAGCTGGCGGGGAGCGACTATGGCAAGACGGATCCGCGGATCTACTCGGAATTGACCTCCGATCATCCGATTGATCTCTGCCGCTATCAGGTGTTGAACTGTTTCGCCGGTCGGGCGGGTTTGATTAATTCCGGTGGAGCGTCCGGCAAGAACGACATCGCGGAAGCCGTGAAGACCGCCGTGATCAATAAACGTGCCGGTGGGATGGGGCTGATTTCCGGGCGGAAGGCCTTCCAGAAGCCCTTAAAAGAAGGGGTGGAGATTCTGCATGCGATTCAGGACGTCTATCTCGCCAAGGAGATCGACATCGCCTGATGTCCCAGCGCGGAGTTCGCATCCGCCCCCGGGTCTGGTGCTTTACGCCCCATCCCGTTTTGGAGACCAAGTTCGAAACTCCCGCCGGACGGATCGTTTCCTCGGCAGGGGGAAAAGCCCACAACGTTGCCCGGCAATTACACCGATGGAGCGTTCCGGCCATTTCCGTGGTGGGGTACGATGGAGGGGAGGGAAAGGCGTGGTGGGATCTTGCCCAAAGAGAGGGGTTAAAAGTTTGGCGGATTCCGGTGCGGGCTGGAGAGAGACAGGGATGGGCCGTATTGAAAAAGGGGGTCGGGCGGATCGATTTCTTTACCCAAGACCTGAGAATCGAACCAAGGGATTGGAAAAAGGTCCGAGATTTCTGGATCCGGAATCTCAAGCAGGGGGACTGGTGGGTGGTGGCGGGGAGTTCAGCGACCGGTTGGCCCAGGGGTTGGTGGAGGAGATTAATCGCAGATGTGCAAAAAAAAGGAGTCTCTGTTTTGGTGGATAGTCGGGGGGCGATTTTGCGGGAAGCGGTCGCGGCCGGGGCGGATTGGATTAAATGTAATCTCTCCGAGGCGGAGCAGACCACGGGGCGGAAGGGAGTCGGGGGGTGTATTCCGAAGCTGGCCGGAAGTGAAACAACAGGGGTGGTGATTACTCTGGGGCAAAAGGGTCTCGTGGCCGTGGTGAACGGGGTGCGGCTTTCCATTCCGGCGCCCACGGTCAAGGTTGTGGATCCGACCGGATCGGGTGATGTGGTCACGGCAGCTTTAATTTATGGAGAAATCAACGGATGGAGCACCGTCCGCACCTTGCGAAAGGCCGCTTGGTTGGGAAGCATCCACGCGGCTTGCCGGGATGGCAAAATGTGCGGCGGTCCACCTTGAGGGATTGAGTCCGATGGGGGAAGTAGACTAGGGTTTTTCCATGGGAAGACAGTGGTTGCATGCAAAACGGGAGGTGGCTTCGCTCAAGAAGTCGAAGACGACAAGCAAGTTTGTCCGTGAAATTACCCTGGCGGCGCGGCAAGGGGCAGATCCGGCTCTGAACGCCCGCTTGGCGGCGGCTTTGGAGAGGGCGCGAAAGGAGAGCGTTTCGAGGGATATCATCGAAAGGGCCATCCAAAAGGGATCCGGCACCGGGGGCGGCAAGGACAGCCTCGAACACATGGTTTTTGAAGGATATGCCCCCCACAAGGTTCCGCTCATCGTGGAGGTCTATACCGACAACCATAACCGCACCGCGCCGGAGATCCGGGTCCTCTTCAAAGCCGGTTCGCTGGGCTCCTCGGGAAGCAACAAGTTCCTCTTCGATCAAGTGGGCATCGTGGAGGCGCATCACCCCAAGCCGGATGTCGACCGTGAGGCAGCCGCCATCGAGGCGGGAGCCAACGAAGTGGAGACCCTGACCCATGCGCAGAACGACGACATTCCGGAGGATGCCTGTGGGGCCAAGTTCCTCAGCGAACGTGCCGCCGTCCACGGTGTGGCGGACTGGCTCAAGAAGAACGGCTGGACGGTGGTGACGAGCGAACAGGGATATGTGCCCAAGAACTACCCTGAGCTAACCGACGAGCAACGGGGTGAGGTGGGGGCGTTTTTACAGTCGCTGGAAGATCACGACGACGTGCACCGGGTCTGGGCCGCAGTTCGCTGAACGTGCGCCGTTCCGGTCGATCCATCGCCAAAGCCGACCTTCCCCGAAAAATCTGCCTTCATTGCGGGAGGCCGTTTGCCTGGCGAAAGAAATGGGAGCGGGTTTGGGAAGAGGTGAGGTACTGCAGTGATGCCTGCCGGAGAAAAGTCACCCCGATAAAACCTGTTTTCTTTCCGAAGGGGTAAGCTCCCGCCAAGATCCGGATCGAAGTTCGCCCAGCTCGAAAACACCGATCCGGACACGGATTAGGCGGAGGGTGGGGTGGCCGACGGCGGCGGTCATTTTGCGGACCTGACGGTTTTTCCCTTCGGTTAACTCCAGGGCGATCCAGCAGTCGGGCACGGTTTTTCGGACCCGGATGGGGGGATCTCGAGGAGCGATCCGGGGTTGGGGATCGAGAAGCCATGCGTGGCAGGGAAGAGTCTGCAGCCCGTTGGTGGTGATCCCTTGGCTGAGTTCCGTCAAAGTGACAGGGGCGGGGATGCCTTCCACTTGGGCCCAATAACGGCGGGGGTGGGCGTTTTTTGGATCGAGCAGACGGGTGTTCAGTCCGGGTTCGTCACTGAGTAGGAGGAGCCCCTCGGACTCGGCATCGAGACGACCTAACGGATAGACTTTTTTCGGGAATCCAAATTCGGACAAGGTGCGGTTGGGGGAGCCATCGGGGGTGAACTGGGAGAGAACCCCAAAGGGCTTATGAAAAGCGAGGATCATGGGAAAAGGAACGGGAAATTACGGCAAATAATTGCGGGTGAAGTTGGCGGCACCAACCGGATCGTAGCGGCGCCAATTTTTCATGATGATTTGCATGGCATTGTCCCGAATTTTCGGATCGGTGATAGAGGAGGCCGACTGGGCCGCTGGAAGAGGATCGTAAGAAGAAAGGGTGCGGGCATAGGAACTCAGAGCGTTATCCCGGGCGGCCCCATTGCCGAGGGTTTGGATCCAGCGGGCGGCCCCGGTCGGATCATTCCGGGTCCAACTCGAGGCCAGAGAGGCAATGGCTGAGTTTCGTGTTTTGGCGTCCTGAATCTGCATGGTCCAAGCCAAGGCTTCCGGAGGACTGAAAGATGCCCATCGTCCAGCCACCGAAGGGGCGGCATCATTGAAATAAGTGGATCCTGACGGGGTGGCCAGCCATGTTGCCGCACCTCTTGGGTCGGAACTGATCAAGGTGTTGAGTGCGGATTCCATGAACCTTCTTTGGATCGGTCCCAGTCCGAGTTTCGACCCAAGCGACGATCCCGCGAGGGAGGTTCCGTAGGCCAGCGCGGTGGAAGGGTCTTTGCGCACCCAATCGCTGGCCAGTCTTTGGACGGCGGACCATTGAATTTCGTAACCCTGCTGAACAATCCATTTGGCGGCTCCCTGAGGGTCGGTTTGGGTCCATTTCCCCAGAACTGCCCGAAGGGCGCTGTTGCGGACGGCTCCGGTAAGCGTTTTGGTCCATTCCAGCGCCTGGGTCAAATTGGTCTGGGCATAGTTTTCCCCGATGGCCTCCGCGGCAATCGTTTGCGATGAACCCTTGGGCAACCGGGAGAGACTGGTCGCGGCAGTCCCCGGATCGGTGGCCGACCAAGTGCGGTATATTTGGCGAACCGCTTTTTCCCTTAAATCCGGGGAGGATAAAGACACGGCCCAAGCCGAGGCCGCCACAGGATCGGATTTGGCCCAAATAGCCATGACGGCCTGGAGCAGCTTGTCGGGAGCCCCGGCATCCACAGCCTGGGCTGCATAGGTAGCCGCAGACAAGGGATCCAGTTCTGCCCACCGTTCCACCAGGCGTTGTTCCATGCGATCGGACTCCGGAGTGACTGGGGCCCCATGGAGGGTGTCTAATTTAGCCTTGATCTGATCCAGAGTGAGTTTTTTGAATTCCTTTGGTGTTGGCTGGGTTTCCCTGGTCTCTCCCCCCGAATCCGTGGGGGAATCGGAAGTTGGGTGGGAATCGGAAGTGTCCCACCTTGCAATCTCGTTGGTTTCCACGATCTCGGGAACAGCGACAGGACGGAAGAGTTTGGCCGTCCCATACCCCAGAACCATCCCCAGTCCCAAAGCCGATAAGCCAAAAAAAGATGAAGTGGGTTTCATGATTGGGCTTCCAGATACTTCCGGGCGGCCAACCGAATCTTGCCCTGGTCGGCAGGTGTTTTCTTGCTCCACATCTTCACCATCATCCCGATCCGGGGATTTCCCCGGAAGGTTTCGGCATGGTTTCCAAAGAAATTCCAATAAAGGAAATGAAACGGACAGGCATCGGGGCCCTCTTTCTGTTTGGGGTCAAAACGGCAGGAGGCGCAGTGGTTTCCCATCTTTTCCTGATAGGCGGCACCGGCAGCGTACGGTTTGGTGGCGAACCACCCGCCGTCCGCGAAGAGAATCATGCCCAGCACATTCGGAACCATCACCCAGTCGTAAGCGTCCAGATACATCTCGGTGTACCAACGAAGGACGGCCATGGGCTCGTATCCGCCCAGCAAAAAATAGTTCCCGAGAACCATGAGTCTCTGAATGTGATGGTTGTAAGCCCGGTCGATGGCCCCATGGATGGCCTGCGAAACGCAGCGCATTTCCGTTTTTCCGGTGTAAGCCCATCGAGGAAGGGGGCGATCCGCTCCAAGAAAGTTAACTTTCCGGTAGGCGGGCATCTTCAGCCAATAGATCCCATGGATGAATTCCCGCCATCCGAGAATCTGGCGGATAAATCCCTCCACCGAATTGAGCGGGGCTTTTCCATTCCGGTAGGCTTTCTCGGCCGCCTGAATGCATTCCATGGGGGTGAGCAGGCCCAGGTTCAGGAAAGGGGAGAGCACGGAGTGGAAAAGGACGGGCTGACCCTCGACCATGGTGTCCTCCCATGGGCCGAACTTTTCGAGGCGTTGTTGGATAAAAACCTTGAACCACTCCAAAGCGCCCTTGCGGGTGGCCGGAATCCATAAATCCTGTCCCTTTCCCGGATGATTTGGAAAGAGGCGGGCCACTTCTTCGGCTACTTCCGCGACCACGGGATCTTGCCCCGGACCCGCCAATGGAGGGACGGCGGGTTTTTCCTTGGAAAACTCACGGAAAGTTTTTCGGTTTTGGTCGTCCAGATTCCAATCCCCGCCTTCCGGTTGGCCGTCCCGGGTCATGAGGATGTTGTGTTTGGCCCGGAGTCGGCGGTAGTGGGCCTCCATAAGGAGGTGTTTTTTGCCGGCGGCCCAAGTGGTGAATTCTTCCCGGGAGACGATAAACTGGGGGCTGCGATGATGGAGGACAGGGATCCCGAGTTTTTGGGAGAGCCCCGGGAGGGAGTGGAGCGTGTCGTATTCATTCGGATCCAACAGATGGATTTCCCGAATTTTGTGTTTTCGGATCCAAACCGCCAAAATGTCCGCGTAACCTGCAGGTTTGGGATCGTCGGAGAGGGAGTGGTAGAGGACCCGATGACCGGCTTTCCCGAGGGATGCGGCATGGTGGCGCATCGCCGCGTATAATAGAGTCAACTTCTGCTGGTGATAACGGAGATGATTGGCGCGGGGGGCGGACTCAATCATTCCAACGAGTTGCTCTTGGGAGCCTTGGCGA
>Ga0214917_10008048_pt1 | contig 10475 bp, 4 predicted proteins | sample LL_1208_BB_MetaG_FD_177983 | JGI IMG/M metagenome (GOLD analysis project Ga0214917, IMG submission 177983) | Freshwater microbial communities from Lake Lanier, Atlanta, Georgia, United States - LL_1208_BB | ecosystem: Environmental > Aquatic > Freshwater > Lake | place: USA: Georgia | collected...
GTCCGATCCTAACCTGGATGCGGAAGAACGGATTCCGCGTGCCGGACGACGTGTCCTTCGTCCATCTGAACTGGACCCCGGAAAAAGGAGAACTCAGCGGAACCAACCAGCAACCGGAGGAGATCGGAGCTGCGGCGGTGGATCTCCTCGCCGAACAGATCAATCAAAACCGGCGCGGCATCCCGGAAAAACCGAAAACCATCACGCTCGAAAGTATCTGGCACGAAGGCACCACCTGCCCGGATCGAAGGTGAAATCACCGGTAGGGACGGCTATCCTTAGCCGCCCATGTGGTGAGTTGAATGAACAACGTTCGGTATGAAACATGGACGGCTAAGGATAGCCGTCCCTACCAATTCCTAATCTTCCTCAGGGCTTCGGCATCTTACGGAGTATAAACTGCCTCCAGCTTGAGGAACCGCTTGCTGTCGATTCCCCGTTCCACGCTGTACACCTTTCGCACTAAGCCCGTTCCCAATCCTGTCTGATCGGCTGCATTGACCACTGAGATGACTGGATCCGTTGCGCTCCAAGTTCCCAGAGTGCTGGCTGATTTGGGTGTGATGACCAACCTCGGATCATCCGCCCGCACCACCGCCGTCAGGCTCAGCGTCGTCGCCGTGATGCTAGTGGTCATTCCCTTAGTAGCAGAGGTCGTGTCAGTAGCACCAAAGGCGTAACGGCTCACGAAGTCGGAGGTTACTGTCGCATTTCCACTCCAACTGGCAAAGGTCGTGCCGGAAGATGCGCTCACCGTCAAAATCACGCTCACCGGCATGGCCGCCTCATAGTTTCCATCACCCGTTTGCGTGGCTGTAATGGTGGCTGTCCCTACTCCCACGATGTTCAGAGTATTTCCGCTGGTGATCGTCGCCACATTGGAAGCCGAACTGGCCAAGGTCACCGACAACCCGGAAGAAGAAGATGCGATTAGCGTCCGAGCGACATCCCCGACTTTAGCGGTGGCCGGATCCAACCCAAAGGTAATCGTCTGGGGAATCTTGGCGACGGATTGCACGGTAAGAATGACCTGCCCATCCGCTCCGTTCCCGCCATATCGCTGGGTGGTCGAAGCCGCCCTTGCACCGCCCCCACCCCCGCCCGGCGCCCCCGTGGGACTTTGTCCATCACCAGAGCTTCCGGCGCTCGCATTCGCATTACCCCCACCTCCTCCGCCGGCGACCGCCAGGGCTCCCAATCCGTCGATCGTCGAAGCAGGCGTGTTCCCAGCCGATGCGGTTCCAGCGCTTCCTCCTCCGCCTCCCCCAAAGGAATTCAAGGTGGATGTCGCCCCACTGCCTCCCGGATAAACCAAACTGCCAATACTTCCGACAGCAGTCCCTACTCCCCCCAAACCAAACGTATCCGCATTGTTATTGACGATGCTCTGACCTCCCGCCCCGCCTTTCGCTAAAATCTGGGTGGAAGGCACATTGTTGGCGTTGAACCACGAATCGCCTCCTGGAACGGTCGCAAGATTACTGGTTCCACTCACGCCTCCCTTACCGACATTAATGTAGTAGGTGTTTCCAGGGATGACTGGGAAGGAGTTCAGCTTGGCATAGCCACCTCCCGCTCCTCCGCCGCCCATGGCGCTTTTCGATGTACTCCCCCGAACTCCGCCTCCACCCGCACCTCCCGCACCCCAAGCTTCCACTTGCACTGCTGTCACATTGGCTGGGCAGACCCAGGTCGTAGAACCCCCAAAGGTCGTCGAAAGATTCGATAGGCTCGTCCCAACTTGAATCGTCAAAGTCGCATATCCAGTTCTATCCGAACCATTGGTGGCGGAGAGAGTGACACTGTACATTCCGCTTCGGGTCGGCGCTCCCGTAATTGCCCCCGTTGCCGGGTTCAGCCTTAGTCCCTCTGGCAAACCGGTTGCCCGTAAGTTACCCCACTGGCGTCAGAAGCGATTTGATAACTCACTGGCGAGCTTGTCACCGCCACCAGGTTCAGATTGCTGTTGATCTGCGGAGCCACAGCCAAAGAAAATGTGGCATGGATGGTCTTTCCTCTCGCTCCACTCACATTGGCAGTGAACTGGATGGTCGGAGTGGTGCGCACAATCGAAACTTCAGGATCCTTGGAGAAGAGCGTCCCTGTCCGGTTCAACGTCACAGTGATCAATCCTCCGGGGCCCGCGAGACTTTGACTGGGATCGGAAAGACCAACCGAGATGGAGTTATATGTTTCCCGTGAAATCACCGAGCAGGATTTGTTGACCGTAAGTAGATCTGCTGTTCCTCCGATACTCCCCCAGAAGTTTGCCGCCACAACGCCAAGCGCGGAATTTTTTACAGCTTGGACTGTCTCCGTGTTGCTTAGAATCGTGGTCTGCGGATTGTAGGCGTACCCTCCAACTTCGCTGGGGGTCATCGTCGGCAACAAGGTGTAGGCGTAGGTGGCTCCGGATGGCCTTGCCCCGTGATTAAAAATCAGCCGAAGATAGTTGTCGGTGTAAGTTGCCGTATCCGAATCGTAAGGATGGATATCCGTCCATTTGCCGGAGGACGGAACAAATTCGGCCCGGATATTATTAGGGCTATCCGGAAAATAATACCCACCGACCCCTTCGATGGCGCACGACTTGGGGCTCGTGAGAGTCGTGTTCCAATTGAGTGCGCGGGAGGTCGCAACCCCATCGACCCATAGATTGACAGAAGTCGTACCGCTTCCCATTCGCCGATTTTCCACTGTGGTGTCCACGCTGTTCGCGCTTTCGCAGTTAATTCCAGCACCCAGACAGACGACTTCTTTCTCGAGCATGAAGTAGGATTTTTTTCCGTACAGGGTTGAACTCGCGGTTGAACTGTCTGTGGGATGCAGGGACATACCGGCCACTCCGTAGCCCGAGACCTCGGCCCCTCCCGCCCAATCCTCCGAGGGAAGTCCGGGTTGAGCTTGGTAGTTTTGTTCCGCCGTCGTCCCGGTCATGTGAAACCAATCCATCGTCGGCCAGATGTTGCCGGTAAACTGGGTGTCTTCGGATCCTACGTAAAGGGAAGTCATCCCATCCGCTGTATTCCACCCTTTGTCGTTGTTTTGGGTGCTCGGAGTGTTGCGAATCGGATCGAAGTTGCAGGTGCGACTAGAAGAGAGGCTAAGCCCCAACGAGAAATTCGAACGGTGGGCGACTACCCGGTCGATGCTCGGGAACATGTATTGTCCAACCGCGGGATGGGGAGAATTCGCAAACGCCGTCAGGGAATTGGCCTGACTGCTTGGCGAAAAGAGGGCGACATTTCGGATGGTATCGATTCCCGATTTCCCGGCGACGACCTCGGTCGAACCCGACGTGGTATAAGACCGCCCCCGGATCAGGTGCATCATAGACCCGTGATAATAAAAGGGGATCAGCCCCTGCGGGATCCAGTTGTTATAAGCCTGACTTGCGTCGGCATCGGCCACCGCCCAAGCGGTTCCATATAACAGGTTTGTTGCAAGCGATACGGCATCAATCAAGTTCAGTCCGTAGTTTCCATTTTCGACCGCATAGGTATGAAAGATATATCCTCCATCCGAATAAAAGCCGTCTCCGGAAACAACCGATGCAAAGACTTTTGCAAGATTGGTTTTCGCCTCAGTCAATTTGTCGCCGGTTTTATTCAGAATTCCATTCAAAGTCATGACCAGCGCTGCTTCCGCGGTGTTGGCGCCCGTTAAAGCCGCCCATTTGAAGTCGTTTGGCCAGAGCGATTGCCCGCCGGGGCCACCGGAAGGACTGTAGTACTGGAGTTTGGTGTAGTAGCTCGTGATCTGCGCCTGGCTTAACGCGGGGTAAACCAACAGGGCGGCATTGGCAAAATTTTCTGATCCGGAGATCATCCAGTGATACCAGTTGTCGTAGATGTTCGTACCGTTGTAAACATTCGCCACCATCCAACTGAGTCCGTTGATTACCGCATTCGCTAAAGCCGCATCCCCATAATAAGCGGAACCTGGTGTGGCGTAGCCAAGGGCCATCGTTTCCAAGCGCCCGAAAGTGTCCCTCATATTTCCCGAAACACCGGTATTGAGCGGCAGATCGCTCCATAGATAGAAAGTTGCTGAAGAGAAAGATGTCGAGGGAGAGGCATTGATAGGAGAATTTCCAGTCCAGTATTTCAATGCATTGGAGTCAATGGATGCGATTGTTCCGGCGGATGCGATCAGCGTATCCCTCCACTTCAGACGCAGGGCATCGAACTCGTCGGCAAAATTCAGCGTCAAGGGTAAGGATCCGGTGCCTCCAGCGTTCGTAGCCGAAATCGTGACAGAAAAAGTACCCCCCACCATTGGAGTTCCAGTGATGACTCCGGTGGAGGTGTTGAGATTCAAACCTTCAGGTAGTGGGGGCGTGACGCTATACAACGTGGGGGAACCGGAGGCTGCGATGGCGTAACTGAAGGCCGCCCCCTTCTGACCACTCGCAGTGGCCGAGCTGCTGATAACAGGAGCCACCACGGGTGCCACCACGACGAGGGAAAGCGATGTTTCGGCATAACTTCCATTTGCATCGGTCAACCGGATGACAACGGGATAAGTTCCGCCGGTGGTGGAGGTGGAGGTTCCGGAAAGAAGTCCACCGCTTGTCAGACTGATCCCCGGAGGCAAGGTTCCGACATAAGACCAAACGACGGGTGCAGTGCCGAATGAAGCCGTCAACTGCTGGGAAAAAGCGACTCCCTGAGTGATGCTGTTCACCTGAATTGCGTTCGGGTAGGTCGCTGCAACCACGCCGACTTCCGCTCGCCGAAGCGGTCGGTTTCCAGCACCAACAACCTCCACCTCATAGTTGCCAATATCCCGCCCTGCTGAGGGTCGAGAAAACCCACGCATATCCAGAGCCCCATACGTGGCCACCGTCCCCGCCAGATCAAAAGGCGTGCCGGTGGAAGAAACTGATGCGGACGTGTCGTTAACGGCAGGCAGGGCCGAAGCCCTACCGAGAAGAGGGCTGTTTCCCGCCGGAACCGTCAGCACATCGTATGTGCCGCTCAAGAGCGGGTTATCCTTGGAGGCACTGCTGATCGTGTTGTCAACATCCCCCGCAAAAATGTCGTCTACGGAGAAATCTGCCTGTCCAGTTGAGCCCGTCAGAAACGCTATTTTCCCGATATCCAGCGTGGCCGTTGTTGGAGTGGTCAATGTCGAACCCGAGGCACTTGGTGTTTTCAAGGCTCCACCGACATAGACGACATAGGATTTGGCAGCCAAAGTCTGACTGGCACCTAAAGGATCCACATAGCCCATTGCGGAGGTCGTATTATTATACCAAATCTTTACCGACTGAATTCCCGTTGATCCGATTGTTTGATCTCCGCCGATTTGAGTTCCGGCGGATAAGATTCGCAAAGTTCCGACGGAATCCTGCGAGAAACGCAGATCGATAAATGCATTCCCCGCCGTCGAAAGATTTCCCGTGTCATTTTGACCAACTCGAAAAAAAAGCTGGTTGCTTGTGGCAACTGCCGCATTCGCATTTTGCTGGATTTTGAATGAAATAAATCCTTTCGGCCTAGCCGTCGAATTTCCCGAAGAAAGGCTATACTGTAGATATCCTCCACCTGTTGTGGTGGTCTTAGAGTATCGTGCCATTTTTCCGGAATTTCCGCTGGCCACCGTTGTGTACCCAGCAGAAACCAACTGCGGGGAGGTCGTTGAATTGGGGGTTGCCCCGGCAGAATAGGATTCAAAATTATCGCTCAGCCAAGTGCTGCCGAGAAGAGCCGTTGCACTTCCCAGTTGGGAAGAGGTCGCCGAATAGACATAGTTTCCGGCCGACCGTCCTCCGTGCTCGCTCAGAAGAAGACTTCCGTAATTGGAGTCGGTGTTACCGATCAACCCACTGGCACTAATATTGGCGCTGTAGTAGACCAAATTATTGAAGAAGGTCGTGCCATAGACCGGATAAAGTTCGCCATTCGGATTATCCAAAGTGAGCACTTTGCAATCGATGAAGCTGTTCCCGATGACTTGGGCGTAGTTGGCCGTCTCGTAAGCCGCCCCATTGCTTCCGTTCGTGAGCCCCGTCAATGTGCCGGTGGCGGTAGCCCCGGAACCCAGAATCAGCGCGGAACGGATTCCATCCCCGTTCAACTTGTAAAAATAGTTGTTCGCAATGACATGCCCGAAACCAAAGGCCCGAACTCCTCCCATCTGGTTGTTCTGAGTCTCCGTCAGAACGACGTTCCCGTTGATGTCATAGGCTCCCCCACTGAGAAAATAGTTTCCTTGGACCACACAGTAGTCGCCCTGGCGAAGGCACAGCTGCCCATAATTGTTGAGGATCGTGTTATAGCGGTAGGTGTTCCGACGGGACTTGTTTGAAATCATTTCCGGCTCCCCCGTATTATCGTCCGGACCACCAATCACCGCAGTTCCCCTTGCACTACTACCCCCTCCTCCAGAAAAATTCACCGTCGGTGCACTCGTGTATCCCGATCCCCCGCTGGTCATTGTTACACCGATTATTTTTCCCGCAGAAACCGTTGCGGTTGCTACCGCTCCGGATCCCCCACCCCCACTAAAGCTGACGATAGGAGCAGTAGTATAACCAGAACCCTGGTTGGATACGGTTACGCTGGCTACTGCCTGAAAATCCACCGACTGGATCGCCTGGTAAAAAGTGTTTTTCTCGATGGTATTGTTGAAATCCACATCCACATAACTGCTGCTTCCGTTTCGGATACACTCCCATCCATTCGAGTTATCGGCCGCGACCGACCCGTCTGCCGCCGTGGGCAGACGAGGATCCCCGCTCTTTGGAATTTTCCTTGGGCCAAAATAGTTGTGATGGATCCAGTGATATCCGTATTGCTGGTCGGCCGCATCGTCCTTGTAGATCACGACGGTGGCTTGACGGAATGACTTCCGCAAAATGGGGTCCGCGACATTGATGTCATTCGGATCAAAATCCCGCCCCGACATTTCACAATACTGGATGGTGTGGTGATACCCGTGGGCATAAATCCAAGCCCCGTAGTGATCGTTGTTGGCGTAATCGACTGTGTCCCGACCACAGTTGTCGAACTTCACATGGGAAATCGTCATATAGCGTGAGCCCGGATAAAGCCGGATCAAATAGGCGATCGTATCGTTTCCGCTGTAATCATTGTACAGGCCAGCTTTTTGCATGCCGCTCAACGGACTGAAAGTGACACCACAGAAACTGATTCCAGTGCCTTGAAAAATCATAGCGGAAAGCCCGTCCACGATTACTCCTCCTGGAGTCGGATTATAACTCGTGTCGCAGGCCAGGATCATGGCTGGATTGACCTGAGCCTGCGCATCGCTCATGGATCCGGTGAGGGTAGCGATCAATCCACTCCAGTGACCGCCCTTCAGATAAACTCGATCCCCCGATCTTAGTGTCGCAAAGCTTGCGCCATACTTGTCCACCTTGTCATTAAACTGATCTGCCGTATCCACATAATAGTTCGTCGCGTACGCGGAAGAAAAAGAGATAAAGGCGAAGAGTCCGCAGATACGAATCAGAGTTTTCAACTTAATTATAACACTAGCAATACACGAGAATTTTGCCTGTATTTTTTCCGTTTAACTCGTTATATTGAGAATCTATCTAAGTTTCTATTTGCTAGTTACTTACGCCATTTTGTTGGTGCTAGGCCAGTCTGTTTTCGAAACCACCTCGAAAAGTAGTTTTGATCCTGAAATCCTGCACGGTCAGCAACAACAGAAATTTGTATGCCTTTTTGTATATCAAACTCCACAGACCGAAGCAGTTCTCGAGCTCGCCACTGCCCCAAAGTCAGCCCGCAAGAGCGCCTCACTAACCGATTCAAATAGTCCTTTTGTAAGCCTACCCGAAGAGCCAGTTCCCTCGGCCTAGGCCATCTGCCCTGCTCATCTATTTTCCAAACTCTTTCCAGCCTTCGCACGGCCGATGATTTCAAAACGATCTCCTCCCTGCCTTTTCCACAGGCCTTCCGACATAAATCCAAAACCAGCAGAGCCGCACTTCCGGCCGAAAGCTCCAACCCCTGCGATCGCTCCGCCCCCATCCCAGCTACCCTCTGACGCACCTCCGCCATCCTCTCTGCCGGAAGAAACCCCTGTCGGAATCCCAACCTCCTCGGCCCATCACCCGTCAAATCCACCACCAGACAGATCGCTCTCCTCGGACCCGTCTCCCTAAATGCATGTTTTTTGCCTGGAGGGATGAAGAAAACAGCACCCGCTCCCACCGACCACTTCTTCTCATCGACCTGCTGCTCTCCACGCCCACGCAAATACAAAAGCAGCTGCCCATGCCCGTGTGTATGAGGCGCTACCCGGTCGAACGGCTGAAGGTGTCGGTTGACCCGAAGCGAACGGATCGACCAGTCCCCGCAGCGCAATTGAAGGTTCCTCAACAGCAAAGGCTGAAGAGGAGCCTCCCGGAACGGGCTTTTTCTCGAGATTTTCATTAGGACATAAAATAAAGTCGTTTTTATGCTAAAGAAAGCGGTTTCCTCCATCCCTTTTTCACCTGCTTGGGGTATTGTCTTCCTCATGTCCCGACCCGTCATTCTCATCACTGGAGCCAGCCGAGGACTCGGACGTGGCGTCGCCCTCAGCCTGGCCCCCGAAGGTTATGACCTCGCCATCCACTACGCTTCAAACCGCCAGGCCGCCGAGGAAACGGTGGCTGCCTGCCAAGCTGTAGCAAAATCCAAAGACCAGAAGTTTTTGGCCGTCCCCGCACAACTCGCTTCTTCCGAAGATCGCGCCAGCCTGATGAAGCGGGTTCTCGACGGATTCGGCCGTTTAGATGCCCTGATCAATAACGCGGGCATCGCCCCCCGCGAAAGAGCCGACCTCCCAGACGCTAAAGAAGAGATTTTTGACGAAGTCATCAACGTCAACCTCAAGGGCCCCTACTTCCTCAGCCAACTTGCGGCACGCTACTGGTTGGCAAACCCCGGAAAATCCCTTCTCCCTGGTGGCTACAAACTAATCTTCGTCACCTCGATCTCCGCTAACACCGCCTCCGTAAACCGTGGTGAATACTGCATCTCCAAAGCCGGACTCGCCATGGCTGCTCAACTCTGGGCCACCCGACTCGCCGCCGACGGTGTTCAGGTTATCGAACTTCGCCCCGGCGTGATGGCGACCGATATGACGACAGGCGTGAAAGACAAGTACGATAAACTGATCGGCGAAGGCCTCGTCCCACAAAAACGCTGGGGTAAACCCGAAGATGTCGGCCTCGCCGCCAAAGCCATCTGCCGGGGAGACTTCCCCTTCAGCACCGGCGATGTCATCTACCTCGACGGAGGATTCCACCTGCGCCGACTCTGATTTTATGATCAAAAACGACACCACTCTGACTCCGAAAAGCCTCGAAGCAGCCGCCAAAAAAGTTTTCGAGGCCTCTGCCCCGAAAATCCTCTCCCTCCAAAAACGTTGGAAGGAGTCGGACGGCACCCCTGTCTTCACGATTGAAGGCAAATATACCTCGCGGGGCTGGACCGAGTGGACCGAAGGTTTCGTCTACGGCTCCGCCATCCTCCAGTACGACGCCACCGGCGACGCTTCGATGCTCCAAATCGGTCGCGAGGGAACGCTCCGCCGTATGGCCGCCCACGTGACCCACGTCGGGGTACACGATCACGGCTTCAACAATGTCAGCACCTACGGGAACCTGCGCCGCCTTCTCCACGAGGGCCGACTCCTCTCCAACGAATGGGAATCCCACTTCTACGATCTCGCTCTCAAAGCCAGCGGAGCAGTCCAAGCCTCCCGCTGGACCCAGCTGACCCCCGAACTCGGTTACATCCGCTCGTTCAACGGACCCCAGTCCCTCTTCTCCGACACCATCCGCTCTCTGCGCGCTCTCAGCCTTGCCCATGTGCTCGGTCACCGCCTCATGGGGGAAAACGATGCAAATATTAATCTTCTCCACCGCTCCCTCCAGCACGCCGAAACCACCGCTCGTTACAATGTCTACTACGGCAAAGGCCGCGACACGTACGACGTGCCAGGCCGCGTCGTGCATGAATCGATCTTCAATGTTACCGACGGAGCCTACCGTTGCCCCTCGACGCAGCAGGGCTACTCCGCCTTCACCACCTGGACCCGCGGGCACGCCTGGGTTCTATGTGGTTTCCCCGAGCAGTACGAGTTCCTCGAGCTTCTACCCGAATCCGAATTCAAGGATTTCGGAGGAAAACAGAAAATTCTAGACCGCTACCTCGAAGTCGCCCGCGTCACCGCCGACTTCTATCTCCGCGAAACCCCGACCGACGGCATTCCTTACTGGGATACTGGCGCCCCCGGTCTTGTTCATTTGGGCGACTACCTGAACCGTCCGGCAGAACCTTTTAACGAGCACGAGCCTGTCGACAGTTCCGCCGCCGCCATTTCGGCCCAAGGACTTCTTCGTCTCGCCCGGATTCTGGAAAAGAAGGGAGACAAAAAAGCCGCGCAAACCTATCTCGCCGCTGGTCTCACCACGGCACGGACTCTTTTCTCCGAACCTTATCTCTCTT
>Ga0214917_10008050_pt1 | contig 10475 bp, 10 predicted proteins | sample LL_1208_BB_MetaG_FD_177983 | JGI IMG/M metagenome (GOLD analysis project Ga0214917, IMG submission 177983) | Freshwater microbial communities from Lake Lanier, Atlanta, Georgia, United States - LL_1208_BB | ecosystem: Environmental > Aquatic > Freshwater > Lake | place: USA: Georgia | collected...
GACCGAATGCAGCCCACCGCAAACCGACCTCAGACCGATCAGCAACAACCCAAGGAAGATTTGGGACGGTGACGTTTTATCTCTCGACAGGGTGCACTAATGGGCGACCCCTTTGTCGGGTGGCTACCAACTCACTCCCAGTGAGAGCGAACCGTAGGTGTCGAACGAGGGCTGGTTGTCATACTCGTTGCTTCGAACCACCTGCATGAGAGTCAGTGAAACCGCTCTGTAGGCAATTGTGGCACCCCCTTTGAACTCGCCCACCACCAGCTGTTTGTCGACCGAATGGCTGTCATGGTAGAGATTGCCGTCGAGCAACATATTCCACGCGACGGCCCGTCCCTCCATGGTGGCAAAAAACAGGGCCGACCAATGGGACGTTTCCCGGCCACTCCGGCCCCCGGTACTCGGCAGAAGATCCCCGATGTTCCGATGGCCGAAGTTTTCGGGAAGATTCCAGCCACCCCGGACCTGCGCGCCGGCTGCCGCCACGGTGAAAATGGTGCCCAAGCTGGCACCATAGTGAGGCAGGAACTGGGCCTCCCAACCGCCGGGTGTCCCGGAAGAATAGCGGAACACCCGGGCATACTTCAGGTTCACCGCCGGCTCGTTCTGAAGCTGGTTTCCCCAACCGAGCGCTTCCTCGAAATGGCGCATCCGGTGGACGGTGTTCTGCGCCTGCTCTGCCCCGGATCCCGGCCCGACGATACCGAGGTCTAGAGTCCACGAGTCCTGGACCGGACGCTTGTCGTATCCCAAATCCCCGCGTCGAATGAGATGCCAACTGGTGTACAGGTAGCCCGCATAGGGGCGGTCGTTCACCACGAGTCCGGTCGCCCGAATGTCGTCCGGCGTATAGATGTTCTGCCCGAGACTGACGCCCCATCGCGAAAATCCGCCCAGCAGCCCCATCGCCGGGAGATGGCTCGCCACACGATCGGGGCTGGAACCGTCCCCATCGACATGCTCATGAAAGAGATGGGAGAACAAGGTTCCATGCGTGTAGTGGCGGTCGGTGTTGACCACCAGGTCGTTCTCGAGCCAAGCCCCAGACCAAGACCCGAGCGGTCCCTCGGCGCGAACAGGGGGCTGGACGGCGACAACGAAGGCGGCCGCAAGAAAGAAGACGGAAACCGGCAGAATCGATTTCATTAGGTACGTCTGCCAGCCTAGGCATGCGAACCCGAGCGTCAACGCGCCCGGCAAATTCCACACCGAAGCCGCTTGTGGTGCCCGGCCCTTCAGCCAGCGCCCTTCCCTTCCGCCCTGACTGCCTGGGGACTTAGAGCCTGTCTGAAAATGGGTAGGAGTTCTGTTTGGGAGAGAAGGGTTCGATTGGCAAGGCGCGCGGAGGAAGCAGACCCGCAGCGGTCTGTGACCGACAAGCAACGCCGCCAGCGGGCCCTTCCCTCCCAAACCCTACGGGCGGCGGGTCTTTCCGGCTTGGACTGCGTTGGTTCGGGCGGAACAAACCGCAGGAGGTCTGCCCCGCCGCTCACCGCCTTGCCCAACCCAGAATTCCCCAGCCGCAGAACCCCTCCCCATTTTCAGACAGGCTCTTAGATCAAAACCAAGCATGGCCGGTGACCTTTCTCACGCGGAGTAAATCATGCCGGTCCTGCCGAGGATAAACCCGTTGGCCGGGTCAGCGGATTAGCTCTCTACTCGATCACACAATCCGACCGCCGGCGCTTGGGACGGAGCCTCGTTCCGACGATGTTGCCGCGCCGTTGGCCCCCCTCGCCGCTTCAAGGGTTTGCGCAGCCAATCGCTTTGATAACTCCGAGGCTTCCTGGATGCCCAAAAGAACAATTCCCGAAATGACCAAGCCAAAACAGAAAATGATAATGATGGAGGTAGCCATTTCAGTTGTTTTTCTTGTGTGCGATCACCCCAGACAGGAGAACGACACGCACGCCAACCCAAAGGCTAAGAATGCTCGGAACCCAAATTCCTACATAAGCACCATAGTCATGATTCACAAGGAACCACAGTCCGACACTCCCGAGGAAGCTGGCGAAGGCTGCGATTAAAAAGAAATAATCAATCTTTTGAAACATGGTCGAAGCCAACCTTGAGTGGCACGTCACCTATGTCGAAGCGAGCCTGCCGGCTGCAGAAATAGCGGGTGCAATCCGTCAGAAGCGAACTCGGGCCGTAGCCCTAAGTCTGGTGTATCCAAAAGATGATTCACGGCTGGAGTCGGAATTGGCGCTCCTGGATGATTACCTTAAGCCAGAAGTCGTGATCGTCGTCGGTGGACTCTTAGCCCAGAAATGGCCCCCGCGCTCCGGGTTGCTCTCCCTGAAGCAGGGTCCCCATGACTCCAATCGTTCGGTATAGGTTGATGACGAAGGGCATTCCTAGATTTGCACCCGGCAAGTTGGCCTCAGGAATGAGAGACCGAGAAGTCGCGAGGAAATGTCGACAGCAAACCCAAGGTTTTCAGCGAAGGTAATTCAAGAAGGCTCTGTGCGTCGTTCCTACAATGCCTCAATTCGGAAGGTGCCAGAAGGAGGTACACTGAGGGTTCACGAGTGCCACTTTCGTGGTCACACGGGGGTTTCTGAGGGGTTTTAGCCCACTGAGCCCGCGAGTTTCTTGGGAAAACGCACTGGAGGCGAGGGTCGGAATCGAACCGACGATGCAGCTTTTGCAGAGCCGTGCCTTACCACTTGGCGACCCCGCCCTCCGTTGGAGCCCGCCAAATAAAGGGAATGATGGACTCAAGCGCAAGTCGGGTTTTGGAAAATGTCGAATCGCTTGACGAAACGGGGCTGCGAAACGACGTGCGGGACGGCTTCCCCACCGCTCCACGACAACTTCTCTCCGGATCCTTGCTGGCTCAGGAGTCGCTTTGCTCCAGCCCTCGTCCGCTCATTCTCCATAATTTGTACGCTTCACGCCTCAGACGATCCACTCTCTCAACGCCACCCCCACTCACCCCAAGTCGACGTCATCCCAAGTCGACCTGAACTGCGCGACCTCGCGGAGTTCCTGGGCACGCTCCAGTAGCCCTCAACTTTCGCTGGCCAACCCGGGCGTCCTGAGATCCCGTCTTGCACATGAAGTTTCCCGAAGTTGCCCACATGGCCGCGCTGGCGCTGGCGCTCAGTCTTCCCGGACAGGCTGCCGAGCGTGCGCAATCACTCCCCGACCAGTGGCGGCAGGAACGCCGGATCATCGACTTGCACCAGCATGTCAACGCCACCGAGGAGCACCTGACGCGCTGGCTGCGCCTGATGGACCGGGTCGGCGTCGGCGTCGGGGTGAACCTCAGCGGCGGCACCGTCGCGGCCAAGCCGGGCGAACTCTCCGCCTTCGAGCGGACGCAAGCTCTGACCGAACGCCTGGCCCCCGGGCGAGCGGTTCTGTACTTCAACCTCGACTACGCCGGTTGGGACGAACCCGACTTCGCCTCGCGAGCCATCGAGCAGGTGAACCGTGCTCATGCTTTGGGTGCCGGCGGCCTCAAAGAATACAAGCGGCTCGGCCTGTTCCTGCGCGACAAGCAGGGGCAACTCATGCGCATCGATGATCCTCGTCTCGACGGCGTTTGGAAGCGCTGTGGCGAACTGGGGCTGCCGGTGAGCATCCATGTCGCGGATCCCAAGGCCTTCTGGCTCCCCTACTCCGCACAAAATGAGCGTTGGAAGGAACTCAAGGACCACCGGAGCTGGTGGTTCGGCGACCCGAAGCAATATCCGTCGCGCGAGGACTTGCTTGGGGCGCTCGACCGGGTCATCGGACGGCATCCAAAGACAACCTTCGTCTGCGTCCACTTCGCCAACAACGCCGAAGACCTGGCCTGGGTGGACCGCAAGCTCACCGAGCATCCCAACATGCACGCCGATCTGGCGGCACGAATCCCGGAGTTGGGCCGGCACGATCCGGAGGTCCTGCGGCAGCTCTTCAAGCGGCACCAAGACCGCATCCTCTTCGCCACCGATTTTCAAGTGTATGGGAAGTTGATCCTCGGCTCTTCCGGCGACGGTGAAAACCCTACCGACGACGACGCGGCCAAGTTCTACACCCAGGAGTGGCGCTGGCTCGAAACGTGCGACCGCGACTGGCCGCACATGACTCCAATCCAGGGCGATTGGAACATCAGCTCCATCGGGTTGCCGCCTGAAGTGCTCCGGAAAATCTACTTCGACAATGCGCGCCGATTGCTGGTGCGTTCCCTGCCCTTCACCACGGTCCGGGCCCATCGGATCGCCCGGGATTTCAAGCCCGACGGGCGGTTGCGCGAGCGCGAATGGTCCCAGGCTGAGCCATTCCGCCTCGAACAGGAGGCGGTGGATGGCCGGGCACGTCCGGAAATCAGCACCACCTGCCGGGCACTGTGGTCCGACCGGTTCCTGTACCTGGCCTACGAATGCCCCTTCACCGAACTCACCGATTTCGGCAAGGCACGCCCCGGCGAGCGGGTTTCCAAGGACGGTTCGCTTTGGGACAAGGACGTGGTGGAGTTCTTCTGCGCGCCCAACCCGTCGCAGTTGAATCACTACACCGAATACGAGTGGGCTCCGAACAACGAAGCCCTGGACCTTCGCCTGCGCCGTCCCGAGTCCGACTTCGCTTGGAGCAGCAACATGGAATGGCAAGTGCGTGTGAATCGCGGGCGCAAGGTCTGGACCTGCGAGGTCCGCATCCCCTTGTCGGCCCTCTCCGAGACCGCTCCCAAGGTCGGAACCCGTTGGCGCGCCAACCTCTACCGCATCGACCGGGCCCACCGCGCCTTCCTCGCTTCGAACCCGCTGTTGAGCGGCAGCTTCCACACCCCCGAGCGCTTCGGCTGGCTCGAGTTCACCGAGTGATACCGAAGAAGGCAGGCATACAGTGGATTCGGTGGAAGCGCTCCCGTTTTGAGTCACGGGCTGCCGGGCGAGGTAGGGACGGATCTCCGAGCCGGAGGGCCCTCAATGGACGCTTTCGGAGAAAGCGCCCTGCCTCATCAATTCCATCCGGCCACACCGCGACATCATCATCGGGCCTGCAGGACCGGCTGGAGCACCTTCCAGACGTTGGTGGCCACGCGGCGGTGACCCTCGGCGTTGGGGTGGATCTGGTCGGGGAGGTTGAGTTCCGGGCGGCCTCCCACGCCGTCGAGCAGGAACGGGATGAAAGCAACCCGGTTCGTCTCAGCGAGGTCCCGATAAAGGCCCTCAAATTGACGGGTGTAAGCCTCCCCCAGGTTCTCGGGCATCTTCATGCCGGCCAGCACGATGCGAACCTGGGGATACTTGGCACGGGCGCGATCGATGACCGTTTGCAAGTTGGTGCGGGTGGCTGCGAGCGGCAATCCACGCAGACCATCATTGCCTCCCAGCTCGATGAGCAGGGCTTCAAGGGGGCGACGCAGTATCCAATCCAGACGCCGCAGTCCCCCGGCCGAGGTGTCCCCACTGAGCCCGGCATTGACCAACTTCCAGGGCAGGCCGGCTTCACGGATCTTTTCTTGGATCCGTGCCGGCCAGGCCTCACCCGGATCGACACCGAACCCCGCCGAAAGGCTGTCACCCAGCACGACCAGGATCTTGTCAGACGGAGGCGTGCCGGATGGGTTGGAGGCGGTTTCCACCGCCGGCTTTCCCCAACCCAGCAACCCAAATCCCAACAACCCGAGACACAGCGCCGCGTAGAGCGCAATGGGGGAGCGAGGCCGCCGGTTCATGGATCAATGAGCCGTGGCGGAAGCGTCGGCCTGGACGGGCTTGGGACGGTACAAAACCACCACGTGGCCGATCACCGTCACCAGATGGCTGCCCGACTCACGGGCCACTTGTTCGCCGATCTCGTGACGCTGGTCCTTGAGGTCGTAGAGCCGGATCTTCACCAACTCGTGCTGGGCCAACTCACGATCCAGGCCGGCCAAAAAAGTCGGAGACACTCCCCCGCGCCCAAGGCGGACGGAGGCTTCGAGGCGTTGAGCTTGTCCCTTGAGCTTGCGGACTTGGGCATTGGAAAGCGGCGCGGCCGCGGGGGTCTCGGAAGACATGTTCAAAGCGTTTGAATTTTGGCCACCAATCCCGTGGTGGAACGGCCGGGCAGGAAGGGAATGAACACGATGCGGCCTCCACCGGATTCCACGGCTTGGCGCTCTTCCTGATCAATGGTTTCCAACGTGTAATCGCCGCCCTTCACGTAAATGTCCGGACGGGCGGTAGCCAGGAAGCGGACGGCCCGCTTTTCCGGGAAGATCGCCACAGCAGAGACACATTCCAGGGCCGCCAACACACGGGCGCGGTCGCCCTCGATATTGAGCGGACGGGTGGGGCCCTTGAGTTCTCGCACGCTGGAGTCGCCGTTCAGGCCCACCAGCAGCGCGTCCCCCAGAGAGCGAGCCGCCTCCAGGTAGGCGACATGGCCCGCATGAAGCAGGTCAAAGCAGCCGTTGGTCACCACCAAGACCTTGCCCGAAGCCTTCATGGCTTCGCGCCAAGCGGGAAATGCCTCGGAGCTGATGAGTTTGTGGACCGTGTCCATGCCGGGGAGACCTTCTCCCAGCCAACGCCTTCTGCCAATCCGGAACACCCTCTATCCGTGCAAACCCAATCGCGGCAACTGATCACGGTGGCTGCGACTCAGGGTGACCTTGGCCCCGGAGAGAAGCTCGATGCTGTATTCACCGTGGAAGAGCGGCTCGAGTTGGCGCACCCGGGCCACCTGGACGATGGCCGTGCGGCTGACCCGGACAAATCGCTCGGAGGGCAGTCGCTGCGAGATGGCGTTCATGGTCTCCCGCAACAGGAAGGTCTGGGAACCCACATGCAACTCCACGTAGTTGTCGGCACTGCCGATCCAGTCGATGTCGGCCACCGGCACAAAAACGATGCGGCCGTTGTGCTTCACCGGCAGACGGTCGGGAAGCTTGGGCTCCGGCGGGCTCGGTTCCGATCGGGCGACCGTCAGTCGTTTGGAAACTCGATCCAGCGCCGTCTTGAACCGCTCCCGGGAAACCGGTTTGAGCAGGTAATCCACCGCCTGGACCTCGAACGCCTCCACGGCGAATTGCTCGTGCGCGGTGACGAAGACCACGGCCGGTGGGACCAAATCTCCGAGGGCTTCCAGTACCTGAACCCCGGTCAACCCCGGCATCTGGACATCCAGAAAGACCAAATCCGGGCGTTCCCGACGCAGCACCTCCACCGCCTCGTTGCCCTGGGAGCATTCGGCCACCAAGACAACTTGCGGTTCGCGACTCAACCAATGACGGAGCCGCTCTCGGGCCAGGGGTTCATCGTCCACGACGATGGCTCGAATCGGGGGCATTGGGTTACCGTGCCAAGGGAATTGGCGCTGTCGAGTCTGCGGACAAGGCTTCTGGGCATCCATCCACGGGCCCAGATTCTGGAGCAGAAGAGATCGCTAGATCTCTGAATCAACGACTGAGCGGCAATTCAACGACCGCCAGAACACCACCGCCCGGGGATTTTTCCAACTGGAACCGAGCCTGAGACCCATACAGTTGGTGCAATCGGGCGAGGGTGTTGGATGTTCCCACTCCCAAGGTGGGTTCACGATCGGCAGGAAGCCCCTTCCCGTTGTCCTCAACCTCCAACCGTAGTCGCCCCGGAGCGACCTCCGAGGCGCGGATGGCGATGCGACCCGGAACCAAAAGCGGTTCAACCCCGTGCTTGATGGCGTTCTCAACCAGCGGCTGAAGGATCAGATTGGGCACTTGGGCGTCTTGAACCTCGGGAGAGATTTCTCGCGACACCGACAGCCGATCCCCAAAGCGCATCTGCTCCAGGGTCAAATAGCGATCCAGAAAGACCAACTCCTCCTGCAGCGAAACCAATTGCCGGCCCGATCGATCCAGAGCATGTCGGAGCAATTCGGCCAATCGCACCAGCATGGCATCGGCCGCATCCACATCCCGGAACATCAGCGTGCCGATGCCGTTGAGGGCGTTGAAGAGGAAGTGCGGGTTCAGTTGCATCTGGAGAGCCATCAACCGCGCCGAGCTCAATCGTCCCTCCAGATCCATCACGCGGCGTTCCCGATCTCGGAGACTCTCAGAATAGGCGACCACGTGAGCGACGGTCACCACGACCCAATAAACCAGCATGTTGAAAAAGAAGGTGGCCACGAGCACGTAGCGGATGAGGTCGTGGAGGGGCTTCTCGGAGCGGTGACCTGGGAAGAACCACTCTCCGACACCGGCACGTACGAGGATCCAGACCAGCGAAAACACCGCACCACCGACCCCGTGGAGCGCCAACCGCAGGCGCCAGTGATCGCCCCCGAGGTTGAAACGCCGGCCCAGCTTGAAGGCCGGTATCGCCAACACCGCAAAGACATACCAGTCGGCCAGAGCACCTTGAAGGGCCACCGTCCAAGAGACTCCATCTCCGAAGGTGGCTGCCTTGAGGTAGTGCTGCCCGGCGAAGGCCAGTCCCACCAAGGTCCAACTCAGTCCGTACAAGAGCGGAAACCACCGGTGGCGGCTGGGAGAAGACGGAACCTCGGAATCCACGCCCGCAACAGTGCCGCGCCCGCCGCCTCAGGCAACGCCCATTCCTCAGCGCACAGCACGGGGGGCCTTTCACGACAAAGTCGTCAGAAAAGGCCAAACGCAAAAAGCCCCTCTGGATTGCTCCAGAAGGGCTTTCAAAGTGGTGCGCACGGCAGGACTTGAACCTGCACACCTTTCGGCTCTACCACCTCAAGGTAGCGCGTCTGCCAATTTCGCCACGTGCGCGTGGTATCGTTCGATTCCTAAACTGATTTCAAAACCGATCCGATTTCGTCTTCAGATTATCATTCCCTCAGCTGAGTCGCAAGAAAACAAGGGCTGGTCTTCTTTTGGCAGCGAAGAAATGGTCGGGGCGGTGAGATTCGAACTCACGACCTCTTGTACCCGAAACAAGCGCGCTACCAGGCTACGCTACGCCCCGAACCAAACGAGGGCCGGAAAATGGGGAAACATCGATTGAGTTGCAATGGATTTCTCCTGAAAAGTGAAAACCAGCGCATGGCCCACCTTGGATCCGCGTCGTTGGGGCCGACAAGCACTCCTTCATGGGCTCCTGAATCACGCATCATTCCGACCACACCGCCCCGCAGGCTGCAACTTTTTGCCGGCACCTGGGCCCGGATCTTCCTGACGCTTGAATTGACCCGGAACGATCACCCGGTTACCTTGCATCCTTTCAAATGAAACTGAACCTTTCCGCGGGTCGTGCCCTCCGGCGCGGCTTTACGCTCATCGAACTGCTGGTCGTCATCGCGATCATCGCGATCCTCGCCGGGATGCTCTTGCCGGCTTTGGCCAAGTCCAAGTCCAAGGCCACCGGCATCCTCTGCATGAACAACCTCCAGCAACTCATGCTCGGATGGCGTTTGTATGCCGATGACAATTCAGACGCAACCGTGTCGGCCCAAGGCGGTGGCGATCGCCGCCCGAACTGGATCGAAGGCAACATCGACTATTCGGCCGACAGCGCCAACCAGCGCTACCTGACCAACAGCCCGCTCTTCAAGTACGTGGGCGGAGCCCAGGCGATCTTCAAGTGCCCCGCCGACCGCCAAACAGTCCGCGTGGGCCAACTCAAGGTGGCGCGCATCCGCAGCAACTCCATGAGCCAAGTCTGGGGCAACGGCGACTGGCTCGATTACGACTACAACCCGAACCAGACCAAGTGGCGCAAGTACAACAAGCTGGGAACGGTGGTCCAACCGTCTCAAACCTGGGTGTTGATCGACGAGCATCCCGACAGCATCAATGACGCGGCGTTCGCCAACATCATGACCGATGCGCACCGGGCTGGTCGATCCAAGGTGGTGGACCAACCCGCCAACTACCACAACGGCGCGGCCGGTTTCTCCTTCTCCGATGGACACGCCGAAATCCGTCGCTGGCTCGGCGCCAAGATTGGCCAGGCCAAGGTCAACTTCAACGCAACGGGCAACTACATCTCGCTCGGCGGAGTGATCCCGGCCAACGACCCCAAGTCGCTGCTGGATGTGGGTTGGATGGCTGACAACACCACGGTGTCCACCCAGTAATCCTCTCCGAGTCCCTTACGAATCCCATGAAACGCCGCCGTCCTGGCGGCGTTTCTGCTTTTCATGAGCCCCCGCATCACCGCCTCGCTGGTCCTGATCGGCACCTGCGCGCTCTGGGCCTTCAGCTTTCCGCTGCTCAAGTCCATCGAGCAACTGGGCCAACGCAATGCGCCGGGGAATTCCAGCCTGTTCCTCTCCACCTTGCTGGTCGCCTGCCGCTTCACCTGTGCCGCGGGCTTGTTCCTCATCGGCAATGGAATCCGCTGCCGGTGGCGGCAACGGGAGAACAGTGACAACTCCCATTCCATCCGACCCACGGCATTGGAGTGGAAGCAAGGTCTGGGCATCGGGTTCTTCGGCTCTCTGGGGCTCATTCTCCAGATGGACGGGTTGGCCTACACCGAGGGATCGGTGTCGGCGTTTTTGACGCAGGGCTACGCGGTGCTGATTCCGATCTGGGT
>Ga0214917_10008051_pt1 | contig 10475 bp, 7 predicted proteins | sample LL_1208_BB_MetaG_FD_177983 | JGI IMG/M metagenome (GOLD analysis project Ga0214917, IMG submission 177983) | Freshwater microbial communities from Lake Lanier, Atlanta, Georgia, United States - LL_1208_BB | ecosystem: Environmental > Aquatic > Freshwater > Lake | place: USA: Georgia | collected...
AACAGGAAGCCATCAAAGCGGCTAAAAAGATCGGCTATCCCGTAATGATTAAGGCGGTCGCCGGTGGCGGAGGCAAAGGGATGCGTCCCGCCCACAATGACGTCAGCTTGGTCAAAGGCTTCCTTGCCGCCCGCATGGAGGCAGAAAAAGCCTTCGGCAACCCCGAGGTTTATCTTGAAAAATACATCGAGGAACCCCACCACATCGAATTCCAGATCCTCGGCGACAAACGAGGAAAAATCGTGCACATCGGCGAAAGGGACTGCTCCATTCAGCGTAGGCACCAAAAACTCCTCGAGGAATCTCCTTCCCCTCTCATCAGCAGTGATCTCCGGAAACGAATGGGCAAGGCTGCCATCAAGCTCGCGGAAGCTGTCCATTATGAAAACGCCGGCACCATGGAGTTCCTCGTCGACGGCAGCGGAAATTACTACTTCCTCGAAATGAACACCCGTATTCAGGTCGAACATCCTGTGACCGAAGAGGTCTACGGGATCGATTTGGTAAAGGAACAGATCAAGATTGCCGCCGGCGAACGGATTCCCTCCGAATTTGAAAATCTTCGCCCTCAGCGCCACGCCATCGAATTCCGCATCAATGCCGAGGATCCGGCCATGGACTTTCGTCCCTGCCCGGGAACCATCAGCCTTTACTACCCGCCTGGGGGCATTGGCATCCGAATGGATTCGCACATGTACGGGGGTTACTCCATCCCGCCGTTTTACGATTCCATGATCGGTAAATTAATCGCCGTCGGACCCGATCGTGCTACCGCCCTTGCACGGATGCAACGCGCCCTGGATGAAACGATCATCCGAGGGGTCAAAACCACCATCCCCCTAGGCCAGCGGATCGTCCGCGATCAGGACTTCCGCCGGGGCAAGTACTCCACGCATTTCCTCGAAAGATTTTTCGAGAAAAAAGTCCCGAACGTATCTTGAGCATGCCTCCGGCTCTGGATCCTGCCCGCGCCCGTTCCTCTCTTCTCCAAGCTCACCTCTACGCCATCCTCGACTCCTCCTACGCCCCACCTTCCTCTTGGCCGTCCCTCGCGAACCAACTCGCCGACGGCGGAGCCGGAATCTTTCAACTTCGTGCGAAAAATCTCACGAAGGATGAAATTCTCGCATCTGCAAAAATCCTCGTCCCTATCCTCGCCCAACGAGGCATTCCTCTCATCCTGAATGACTACCCCGATCTGGTCGTTCCCTCAGGAGCATCAGGCTGCCATCTGGGACAAGACGACCTCAACGTTCCCGAGGCACGGCGCCTGCTGGGTTCAGCCGCAATCCTTGGGCTCTCGACTCACTCCCCCTGCCAAGCCGAAGCCGGCCAGGCCCTCGGTGCCGACTACCTCGGCTTCGGACCCCTTTATGCCACTGGAACGAAACCCGATTATACCCCGATCGGCCCCGCTAAAATCCGTGAAATCGTAGGAAAGATCACTCTCCCTTTTTTCTGCATCGGTGGCCTGAACCCCGAACGGGTCACCGAAGCTACCTCGTTTGGGGCGACACGGGTCTGCGTCGTCAGTCATCTCCTTCTTTCTTCCCATCCGGCTGACGCCGCTCGCGAAATTCTTTCCCGACTTGGCACCAAGCCCCCATTCAAGGATGCTGGTCACCCATGAGCGTTCTCGTTGTTGGATCGGTCGGCATCGATCGCATTGAAACCATTCAGGAAGACCGTTCCGATCTTCTGGGGGGCTCCGCCTCTTTTGCGGGTCTTGCCGCCAGTTTTCACGCCCCCGTCAGCCTGATCGGCATCGTCGGTGATGACTTTCCGGCCCACCACCGGGCGGTCTGGGAAAAACGGAAAATCGATCTTTCCGGACTTCAGGTCGCCCAAGGCAAGACCTTCCGCTGGCATGGTCGCTACGAAGAGAACATGAACAACCGGCACACCCTCTCGACCGAGCTGAATGTCTTTGCCGACTTCAAACCCCAACTTCCCTCCGCCCAGAAAAAACTCCCCTTCGTCCTACTCGGCAATATTGCCCCCGACCTCCAGCACCTCGTCCTCGACCAGATGGAAAAGCCCAAGTTCACCGTGGCCGACACGATGAACCTCTGGATCGACATCGCCCGTCCCCGCCTTCTCGAACTCCTTCCCCGGATCGATATGCTTATTCTGAACGATTCCGAGGCGGCTCAGCTTACGGATGAGCCGAACCTGCTCCGTGCCGCACGCTGGCTCCGCGAACGGGGTCCCCGCTACGTTGCGATCAAAAAGGGCGAACACGGCTGTTTCCTGTCAGGGAAAGAGGGAGCCTTCGCCGCCCCCGCCATTCCACTAGAGAAAGTCCTCGACCCAACCGGAGCCGGGGACACCTTTGCCGGAGGATTCACCGGGTATCTCGCCGGACAAAAGGAGATTAACCTTTCGACTCTGGCTAAGGGAGTCCTTGAGGGAACCGTCCTGGCCTCCTTTGCGGTCGAAGATTTTAGCCTAAACCGCCTGGCCTCTCTTACCCCCAAAGATCTCGAGACACGGCGACAAGAACTGGCCCGTCTGATCAATCCGAACCTCTGATTTCGTGCTACTCTTGGGGGCATGGAAGCAAACGAAGAAATCGCCCTCGTTCTTCTTCTCCTCGTCACCGTCGGCTCCGTAGCACTCACTCTCGCCCTCTCCGTTCTCCACCCCCGCTACCGTCAACTTCGCCCCCGTCTGGCTCTCTCAACCAAAATGTTGGGAATTCCCCTTATGACTTACGGACTCCTTCGTTGGTTGACCCCTCTTCCCTTGGCCCGGTTCGACTTCTTCCTAGTTGTCCTAGTGATCGTTTACGCCTTGGAATTCGTTTTTTTCTTCACCGTCATGCGCCACCCCCCAAGCCGACCTCGGGCTTAATCCACCCTCAAACCTCTTTTTAACTTCCTGCCAGCCATCAATTTGGTGTTCTTGGCTGGAACAGCCTTGAGAAATCGTTTTCTAGAACTTGCCCTGACGGAAATATCGAGCAGTCTTGTGAGATGTCTTCTTCCATATCGCATGCCCAAGCAACGACCCCTCTGACGAAACTGATCCTTCTCGCCCTCGTCTGGCTCCCTATCTTTGGTCTTATTTCCGCCATTGTCCTTCTGTGGAACTCGTATGTCACCTGGGTTGATCTCGCCCTTCTTCTCACCTTTTTCACCTTGTGCGGCTTCGGAATCACCCTCGGTTACCATCGAATGCTCACCCATAAGAGCTTTCAGGCACACCCTTGGCTAAAAACCTTCCTCCTGATCTGTGGTTCGATGGCCATGCAGGGACCCGCCCTTCACTGGGCCGCTACTCATATCCAACATCACGCCAATTCGGACGAAGAGGAAGATCCCCATAGCCCCCTCAAAAGTCTCTGGCACGCCCACGCGGGATGGATCCTCGACAATTTCAAGCCCGACATCCAACGCTACGCTCCGGCTCTTTTGAAAGACCCCATCATTGTCGCCATCAACAACACGTGGTGGCTTTGGGTCTTCACAGGTCTTCTCATTCCCACCGCCATTGGCGGACTGACCGCTGGTTTTTTCGGACAATCGATGCTCCTCGGTGCGTTCGGGGGGTTGGTCTGGGGCGGATTTGTTCGCCTTTTTGTGAACCAGCACATCACTTGGTCGGTCAACTCGATCTGCCACACCTTTGGAAAGCGCTCGTTTGAAACCACCGATGCCAGCCGGAACAACTGGTTGTTCGGTCTGCTCGCCATGGGCGAAGGCTGGCACAACAATCACCACGCCTTTCCCCGCTCCGCCCGCCACGGGATGCACTGGACTCAACCCGATTCCTCTGCCTGGCTGATCTGGATTTTTGAAAAACTTGGCCTCGTGAAGGATGTCGTCCTGATCTCCCCCAATCGGATCAAAGCCCGCATGGCCTCCCAGCCCGATCCCGAACCCGAATCGATCATTCTCCCCGTCCCCGCCGAACAGCGGGATTAGTTCGACAAGGTTCTCATATTCCCTTGCTACGGCTGGGTGACCGTTAGCCTCAAGAAGATTTTCGTCGCCCCTGGCACGTTTCTCTCCGTCGCTGTCACCTACCCATAACAACTCTTGCAGCCACCGCCTCCTGCACCCCACTTCCCCCTGATGGGCAAAAAGGAACCAAAATCTAGCGACAGGTGCTAGGGTTGCATCACCCTGAGAATCAAAAACTTCCTTGTCTCTCCCTGACCCTTCGGAACGGATGCAGTTCTTTCTTCGTAACTCCCGTGATCCACGGATGTTTCCGTTACCCCAACAGAACTCCAATTATCCCCGGATAGATCGTTACTCCATTCCACCAATCCGCCCACCCCGCTGATTTCTTTGCTTCTCCGATAAGTAAGCGAGACGAAATCGTCAGTCGGACTAGCCTGAAATGCGACAAGACTCGCTCCATCTCTTGTATTTGGGTCCAGTCCCATAAAATATTCCATCAGGTTCTTGATTCCATCCCCATCCGAATCCTGGTCCACATCCACCCCCGAGAGATTGCAACTCGCCAACCATTCCAGATAAGTCAGGGGCGAAATCAGAAAATTTAATGGGATGGGGGTCCCTGTTCCCACCGAGTTACTTGCAGTCACGGTGGATTCAAAAGAACCAAGAGAAGTGGGTGTTCCTGAAATCAGGCCACTTGGGGAACACTGCAACCCGGGAGGAAGCCCGGTGGCGACAAAAGAAGTTGGATTATCCGAGGCGGTCACCTGATACTCGAACGAAGTTTTAAGTTTCCCCGCTAAAATCGGCAGACTGCTGATCACAGGAGTGCGGGAGTCGTTCAGTACCGTAACCGTGATCGGTGCCGAAATCGCCTCTGCCCCTTCACTGTCCGTGGCTTTTGCCGTGATCACATAACCCCCGCTGCCGGATGGATTCCATGAAATCGAATAGGGGGCAGTGCCATCCTCCCCGATCTTTGTCCCGCCAACAAAAAATTCCACCTTACTAAGAACGCCAACACCTCCTCCATAAGCCAGATCGTTCGCATCTGCGGAAATCGGGATGATTGAGCCCTTAGGGAAAGAAGCTCCATTGCCCGGAGAAGTAACAAAGACCGAAGGAGAAGGATTGACCGGGGTTCCCACTCCGCCCGTGATAATCAAGGAATACGCCTGACTCACTCCCCGGCTCAAGATTCCATCCAACACCACTGAAACCGTGTACGTTCCTGCAATTGGGGATTCCAAAGAAATCTGCTCCACGTTGTCCACGTTGTTCTTTCCACGGATTGCGGGTAGTGACATCGAGGCTTGGGTCCAAGTCCCGACAAAAGGCATCACATAGGGCAAGTTTGTGGTTCCATTGGGCGAAATGACTTTCAAGTCCAAGTTCCGGACAAGATTTGGAGTTCGGCTGTCCGTCATCGTCTGTGCCGAGCCTGCGGGATCGGTCCAAGCCAAGGTTGCACGAATCGGACTCACCCCATCCCACACAAACGTGTAATTATTCGTATAGGTTTTTACCCCAGATACCGTCCGGGACAATGCACCCTCGATGAGCTTGGGGCGATTCGGATCGGCCTTATGAGCCAGAACGACATCTGCCGCCGCCTTCACATGAATCAGGCCCCAGCCATATTGATAATCAGGTCCTGGATTCCCCAAATCGTCCGCTGTGTGGATGATCAATGCCTTCAGGGTGCTAGCCCGCATGCGTTGCCCGGAAAATTCCCGTGCATAGAGTTGTTGAAGCAAAGCCGCGGATCCCACGGCCGAGGGAGTGGCCTGACTGGTCCCACTCTTGGAAATATAGGACGTGTCCGAACTCGAACTGGATGAGTAAAGATCCCATCCGTTGGCCACAACATCCGGCTTGATCCGACCATCATCGCACGGTCCCCAACTAGAAAAATAAGTCATCGAAGCGTTACTGAGAGATCTTTGGCCACCCGAAACCGCATCTTGAACAGCCCCGACTGTCATGATGTTTTTTGCCAAGGCATCGTATGTGATCGTTTGGTAACCACCCAGACTGGTCAGAACACCTTGATCGTTACCCGCCGCCCAAAAAATCAGGTAATACGGCAGACTCGTTGCCAATGCATCCGTGTTGCTTGGTTCGCTGTTATACACCCCCATATCATTCGCCGTCGCACCATACCCGTAGGAATGATTCGAAAGCGGAATCTTGGAACTATCGGTTGCCAAAGCTGCCCCAACCGAGGTCATCTCCGTGTAATCTGAACTCCAGTCGTAGGAGTTAATGCTCACCTTGGGCGCCATTCCCTTCGCATTCGTGACAACCCCGGTCGCACCGATGGTTCCACCCACATGGGTAGCATGGTCGCTGTCGGTCTTATTTGTGCTTGGATCCATCACGGTAACGCGACCGGCAAGCTCTTGGTGAGTGGACCGGACTCTCGCCTCATCCCAAATCCCCACCCGGATTCCAGATCCGTCTAACCCATAAGGCGCCGTGCCCAGAGAATTCACTCCGCTCGAAATCGCGGCGTTCACATTCAGAGTTTTTCGATAAATCGGCTCGTCCCCCCGGAAGTCATAGAGCTCGGACACATTTTGGCCCGGACCATCGACTCGCAGGGGAACATTCAATTCCTTGGCCTTGGCCAAAACGGCAATACGTTGCCGCTCCTCCAGCATCCTCATTTCCGCCACGGCTTGGGCACGAACGCCGGGAACACTAAAGTCTTTTCCCTCAAAAATTTTCTGAACCGTCCGGCCTGCCGCAACGCTTTCCCGAAGGGTGGGGAGAATCGGGTTTCCCTGATCCAAAACAACCATTCCCTGTGTTGTTTTTGATCCTGTTTTCGCATTCGCGGATTCCTCTGTGTCTTTTTCAGAAGAATTCCCAGCATACTCTTTTGCAGTTGCCCAGTTCTTTGATTTTTCATCCTGAGCCGACGAAGAAACATTTCTCAAAGAATTTTGCGTTGGACTTACATCAATCCCACGATTTCCCGAATCTGAAATTTCATCGCCATGATCTGCTGTTTTTTTATCCGCATGCGCCAAGCCATCTTTTTCCCTGGGAGCACCCGAAAAATAAAGTAAGAGAATCCCCAGGGCCAAGAGAGCTGTAAAAGCGGCCGCAATCACTAGTTTTAAGTACCTATTCATCATAGTCTTGAGTTTTTTAGCGACCTCATAAAACCCACAATTTTAAGTTTAGTCCTAAATTTCATTTTCGCCACTTGGAAGTTTAGACAAAATCTTCCTTTAAAAGTTCAATCTAAAATCAGGACATACCACGAAGAATCAATCACTTACAAAATAAACCCCCTATCCACCCGCCTCCATGAAAAATCGGCTCCATTCGCATTGCTTTTTTAGATATAAATTTATTACGCCAGATCTGCCCCCCCCACCCCAAACAAATGAACGCGAAAGAAACTGAAATCACCCCCTCTCAACCCACATCCCGGTTCTGGCAGTTCTGGGATTGGTTGGTCGTTTTGGTGGCGGTGTTCCGAAGCGTGGAAGTCCCAGCCATCGTCGCCTTGAAATTTTTTCAATCAGCCCCCGTTTTGCTGCTCACGGTCAATCTGACGACCTCCCTCCTTTTGCTTCTCGATATTCTGCTCCGTTTCCAACGCCCAGTTCATACCGCACGCGGGACTCTCGTTGGAAAGTCGGCCCGCATACACTACCTAAAAACGTACTTCTTCTTGGATCTGATCGGTTCCCTGCCGTGGGGTTTCATCAGTAATCACCTCCTTCTCGAAGGAAGCTGGTCCGAGCCCATCTCCTTCCTCTGCCTGCTCCGGTTGGCCCGCGTGATGGTCTTCAGCCAGAATTTTGTCCGTACCCCGTCCCGATTCTTCATCGCCCGACGACTCACCGTCTTTCTGCTTTGGATCGCCTTGGTTATCCACCTGCTCGCCTGTGGTTGGATCGCCGTCGGAGGAGTCACGCATGGCCTCACGGCCGGCCATACCTACATCCGGGCTCTCTACTGGTCGGTCACCACTGTTTCCACAACTGGGTTCGGCGATATCACCCCAAAAACCGAACCTCAAATGATTTACACCATGATGGCGATGATCCTCGGCGCAGGTCTCTACGCCACCGTCGTCGCCAACGTGGCTTCCCTCATCGCACGTGCCGACTACGCCCGAGCGGCTTATGACTCAAAAATTGAACGACTGAACACGTTCATGAAGTACAAGAACATGCCGGATCCACTCCAGAAAAAGATTCTCGGATATCATGAATACCTTTGGCAGACCGGCCTGGGACACGATCATGAAACACTTTTGGAAGATCTCTCCCCAAGCCTGCGACGTTCAGTCGGTGTTTTTCTTAACCGGCATATCATGGAGCAGATCCCCATGCTGCGGGGCGCCGAAACCGCGGTCCTCCACCGGCTGATCAGCGGGTTGACCTCCGTCGTCTACACTCCTGGAGATACTATCATTCACCACGGGGAAACAGGTTCGACCATGTACCTCATTAATCGTGGCGAAGTCGAGGTGGTTGATCCGAAACAGGGTGTGGTGGCTACCATGGGCGAGGGAGAATATTTCGGGGAACTGGCCCTACTGGATCCCAATCGTCCCCGTCTCGCAGATGTCCGGGCCAAGACCTTTTGTGCCCTATCCATGATTAACCGCGAAACCTTTGCCATGGTTCTGGAACAGTTCCCCGACTTCGCCGCCCACGTCCGAAAGGTCGCCGCCTCGCGGCTGGCCGAATCCGACCTCCGCGCCGCCCAAATCTAGCCACTCGGAGGCGGTTCCTTCCTTCTTTCGCCTTCCTTTGTTCCCAGTTAACCTCTTCCCGTATGCCCGCAGGCCCCCATCTCACCATCTACGACACCACTCTTCGGGACGGCGCCCAAGGCGAAGGGGTCCACTTCTCCCTTTCCGACAAACTCCGCCTCGCCGAACGGCTCGCGTCCTACGGACTTCACTATGTAGAAGGCGGTTGGCCCGGTTCCAACGACAAGGATCGGGATTTTTTTGCCGAAGCCGGAAAACTCCGTTGGGGTTCTTGTAAACTCGCCGCCTTCGGTTCGACCCGCCGACCCAACGTAGAAACCTCCGACGATTCCCAAGTCCGCCTTCTCCTCGAGGCCGAAACCCCCGTCGTCACCATCTTCGGTAAAAGCTGGTTCCTTCACGTCGAAAAAGTTCTCCGTACCACCTCCGTCGAAAATCTCCGCATGATCGCCGATACCGTAGCTCATCTAAAGAAAGAGGGGCGGGAGGTCATCTACGACGCAGAACATTTTTTTGATGGCTATACAGCTGATCATGATTATGCCCTTCGCACCCTAGAAGCCGCCGCCGAGGCGGGAGCCGATTACCTCGTTCTCTGCGACACGAATGGAGGCCGCCTTCCATCAGAAATCGCCACAATCGTCCGCACTGTCCGAACCCGATTTCCCCAGACTAAGGTCGGAATCCACACCCACAACGATTGCGGACTCGGCGTCGCCAATGCCGTCGCAGCAGTGGAAGAGGGCGCCCTCCAAGTCCAGGGAACAATAAACGGCTATGGAGAACGGACCGGGAACTGCAATCTCACTACCCTCCTTCCCATTCTGGAGCTCAAACTCGGGAAAAAAGTCCTGCCCGAAGGAAATCTTCGGGAACTTTCCGAGCTTTCTGGTTTTGTCGACGAATTGGCCAACCTTCATCACGACCCAAGGGCGCCCTTTGTCGGGCGCACTGCCTTCGCCCACAAGGGAGGCATGCATGTCAACGCCGTGAACAAGATTGCGTCCAGCTTTGAGCACATCGATCCCTCCAGCGTGGGCAATCATCAGCGGATTCTCGTGGGAGAACTTTCAGGCGGGGCCAATGTCATGATGAAGGCGCGGGAACTCGGCCTCACGGTGGATGAAAAATCCCCGCAAACCCGCACCATTCTGGCCAAAATAAAAAAACTGGAAAAAGAGGGGTATGAATTCGAGGCGGCCGATGCATCATTCGAACTTCTGGTCCGAGGATCGCTGGAAAAGATTCCCGCCCCCTTCCAAATCCAATCCTACAAAGTGGAGGTCGTTCGAACCAGTCCCTCGGCCCGTGAAGCCAGCCGTGCCACCGTTGCCGTCCGCATCGGAAAAAAGATCCAGAAAACTTCCGCCAAGGGAGATGGCCCCGTCAACGCCCTCGATGCTGCCCTGCGCAGGGCCCTCCTCCCCTCTTTCCCCTCCCTTCGAAAAATGAAGCTGATCGACTACAAGGTCCGCATTGTGAGTTCCCGCGGAGGCACAGCCGCACGGATCCGGGTTCTTGTCGAATCGAGTGACGGAACGCGCGAGTGGGGCACCGTCGGAGTCTCCACCAATATCCTGGAGGCCAGCGCTCTCGCCCTGACGGATAGCCTCTCTTATTTCCTGTTACCCAGGGTGGCTTAAAAAAGCTCCGGAGGCAGGGATCGAACCTGCGACCAATGCATTAACAGTGCACCGCTCTACCGCTGAGCTACTCCGGAATGAAAATATGTTTATAAAGGGTGAGCGCCCGACGCTCAATCCTGTTTCCTGAAAGAATCTGCACCCGGCGCGGGTCGAACGCGCAACCTTCGGCTTCGGAGGCCG
>Ga0214917_10008052_pt1 | contig 10472 bp, 11 predicted proteins | sample LL_1208_BB_MetaG_FD_177983 | JGI IMG/M metagenome (GOLD analysis project Ga0214917, IMG submission 177983) | Freshwater microbial communities from Lake Lanier, Atlanta, Georgia, United States - LL_1208_BB | ecosystem: Environmental > Aquatic > Freshwater > Lake | place: USA: Georgia | collected...
AAAGGTTTTAAGCAAAGTGGCTCACCTTTAAAGTTACTAATAATGGGAGTAGAAGATGCCAGCTGTAGTTTTACTTGGTGCGCAGTGGGGCGATGAGGGCAAGGGAAAAGCAACCGATTTATTAAGTGATCGTGTTGATTATGTAGTCCGCTATCAAGGTGGCAATAACGCAGGACACACAGTTGTTATTGGAGATCAAAAGTACGCACTCCATTTACTTCCTTCTGGAATTTTATCTCCAAATGTAGTTCCAGTTATTGGAAATGGTGTTGTAATTGATCCGGCCGTTTTACTTGATGAAATCAAAGGATTAAATGAACGGGGTATTAACACCTCAAAACTCAAGATTTCAACTAATGCGCATTTAATAACTCCTTACCATCGAACAATAGATAAAGTTTCAGAGCGGTTTTTAGGAAAATCAAAGATTGGCACAACTGGCCGTGGCATAGGACCGGCGTATGCCGACAAGATAAATCGAATTGGAATTAGAGTTCAAGATCTATTTGATCAATCAATTTTAAAGCAGAAGATAGAGGCAGCACTCCATGATAAAAATCAGATTTTAGTAAAGGTTTTTAATCGTAAGGGAATTACAGTTGATGAGGTAATCAGTGAGTATTTGGGATATGCTGAAATTCTAAAGCCTTATGTAACCGATACTTCATTTCTTTTAGATCAAGCATTGCAGCAAGGCAAAGTTGTGTTACTTGAAGGCTCACAAGGGACTTTATTAGATGTTGATCATGGAACTTATCCCTTTGTTACTTCTTCTAACCCAACATCAGGAGGAGCCTCTACTGGATCTGGAATTGGTCCAACAAAGATAACTCGCGCAATTGGAATTCTTAAGGCCTACACAACACGAGTTGGCAGTGGGCCATTTCCTACTGAGTTATTTGATGATGATGGTGAGGCGCTTAGAAAAATAGGTGATGAGGTTGGCGTTACAACTGGGCGCAATAGACGATGTGGTTGGTTTGACGCGCCAATTGCTAGGTATGCAGTACGTGTTAATGGCTTAACCGACTTCTTTTTAACAAAGCTAGATGTATTAACTGGCTGGGAGAAGATTCCAGTTTGTGTTGCTTATGAGATTGATGGCAAGAGAGTTGAAGAGCTTCCTGCTTCACAATCTGATTTCCACCATGCCAAGCCAATATATGAGTACTTACCTGGCTGGAAGGAGAATATTTCAAAAGCAAGATCTGTTGCAGATCTACCAAAAAATGCGCAGGAGTATGTGAAGTTCTTAGAGAAAACCTCGGGAGCGCCAATGAGTGCGATAGGGGTGGGACCTGGCCGGGATGAAACAATTGTGGTTAGGGATTTAATCAAATGAGCATTACGCCAAATGTATTAGCAGCAAGGTATGCGACAAAAGAGATGGTGGCTATCTTTGATCCAGTAAATAAAATCATTCAGGAACGTCAGTTTTGGGTCACAATTCTAAAATTGCAGCAAAAAGCTGGGTTACCAATTACAGATAGTGATATCAAAGCGTATGAAAAGGTAATTGAAAAAGTTGATTTAGATTCAATTGATAGGAGAGAGATTAAAACTCGTCATGATGTTAAGGCGCGGATTGAAGAGTTTAATTCACTCGCTGGAGTTGAAAAGATTCATATTGGTCTAACAAGCCGAGATTTAACCGAAAACAATGAACTGATTCAGATTAAAGCAGCTCTGGAATTAATCGAGTATCGAGTACTACAAACTTTGTTTTTGTTAAATGAAAAAATATCAAAATATGAAAAAACCTATATGGTGGGCAAATCCCATAATGTTGCAGCCCAGGTAACTACATTAGGTAAACGTTTTGCCACATGTGCTGAAGAATTGCTGTTTGCCCATACCGCGCTGAAAGAATTAATAGTTCGCCTGCCACTTCGAGGCGTAAAAGGCCCGGTTGGAACTTCTCAGGACGCATTGGGCGCGATGGGTAAAGATTTTGCGAATTTGGAAAAAAATATTGCCGAGAAGTTTGGATTTGAAAATACTTGGACCTCAGTTGGGCAGATTTATCCAAGATCAGTTGATTTTGAGGTCGTATCTAAGTTGTTACAAATTGCAGCAGCTCCATCATCTATGGCGACCACAATTAGATTGATGGCTGGCAGTGGATTAGTAAGTGAAGGATTTAAAGCAGGTCAGGTTGGATCCTCCGCAATGCCTCATAAAATGAACTCCAGATCATCTGAGCGTATTAATGGCATGATGGTTTTACTTCGTGGCTTTAACACCATGGCGGCAGATCTAGCAGGAGATCAATGGAATGAAGGTGATGTTTCATGCTCTGTAGTTAGAAGAGTTGTAATTCCTGATTCATTTTATGTTTTAGATGGCCTTCTTCATACTTTTATGACAGTTCTAAATGAGTTTGGAATATTTGAAGAGAATATAAAAAATGAGCTAAATGAACAGCTTCCACTACTTGCAACCACAAATATACTAATGGAGTGCGTAAAGTTGGGAATGGGTAGAGAGTTGGCACATGATGTTATTAAAAAATATGCCACTACTACCACGCCTAGTAAATTCTTTGCAGCACTTTCTAACGAAAAAGATTTTCCACTCTCACTTGATCACTTAAACAAGTTAATTTTAAACCCATCAGAGTTTGCAGGCCTTGCTTTAATGCAAACCCTTACTGTTAAAAAAATGATTTCTGAGCGAATAAAAAATAAGATCTCAAAGGTTGAATTAACAGATCTGCGATGAACCAAGATTTGAAAAAGAAAGCTGAAGTGAAGCAAATACTAAAAATAGTCCAAGAGTTGTCACCTGGCAGATCAGTTGAACTAAGAATTCCACCATATGCAGCGATCCAATGTATTGAAGGAATAAACCATAGACGAGGAACTCCTCCAAATGTAGTGGAGATGTCGGCAGAGACTTTGATAGATTTAACTCATAATCCTGAAAAATGGCAAAAGTTTCACGAAATTGGTCTAATTTCGGCTTCTGGCGCAAACTCTGATTTATCTCCAATTTTTTATCACATGGCTAAACTTAGTAAGAGTATTGAAGGGATAATAAATGGCAAGCAGAATTAAAGCAGTTCAAACTTCTAAACAAACAAAAATAGCAAAAAGTCTTGCTTATTGGGCTAGCAGTGTATTTCTCTTAAAGCTAATTATTATTTCAAATATTCCAGATGGTGCATGGTATGCCGCGGATGGTGTTAACTATGTAAAAGGTGTGGAGGCTTTAATAAATGAAGGAATATTCTCAACAGAAAGTAACTTAACATACTGGCCAGCCGGATACCCATTGTTTATTTATTTTCTATCTTTCTTTGGATTAAATTGGCTGTTAACAACGGTAGCCATTACCCAATCAGCCCTATTCTCCTTCTCAACTTATTACTTCGCCAAACAAATTCTGAAAACCAGATTAGCCAAATACGTATATTTAAGTTTCATTTTGATTCTATTCAACCCCACACTTTCTTTGAGTTCACTTTCAATTGGGTATGAAAGCCTTGCAGCCTCGGGATCACTTTTGATTATTGGAATAATCACGAGTGACTTATCTGACAAAAAAGATTCTAAGTTTGTATTTCGCCTAATTTTAGTTTCTGCGATATCGGGATTTTTAGGTTTTATCCAACCAAGATTACTCATAGCTGGTTTTTTCGTTTTGTTTTTTTGGATAATTTATAGAAAATCAGGGAAACTGATACCAATTTTTGTAAGTTTGTCATTAATTATTTTGTTATTTTTTCCAGCAACACTCGCTTTCAGAAACCAGGAAGCAGTTGGAGTTATTGCCGTTTCAACAAATTTAGGAACAACTATGGATATTGGGGCAGGGAACTTAGCAACCGGTGGTTATGATAGTAAGGAGCATGGAGTAAAATGTAATATTACTTCGAGCGACGTTGCTAAGGCAGACTCTCAAAGGGTTATTTGTGTACTTAAATGGTATGTATCTAATCCAAGTAAAGCTTTGAGATTATTTTATAACAAAAGTATTTATTTTTGGTCACCCTGGTCTGGGCCAGTTTTAAGTGGAACGATGGGATTAAATCCATGGTTAAAAATAAATCCGATAACCAATATCACTAAGACTCCCGAAGGAGCAGCACTCGTTGGAGGGATTTTTGGCAAATTAATTTCATATATTTGGATATTTTCTGGGCTGGGATTATTACTTTATGGATTTTCTATTCTATGGCGATCAAAAGGAACTGAAAGATTGATTGGGCAACTTGCCATGACAATTATCAGTTCTTCTTGGGCCATAACCTTGATATCCATCGGTGATCACCGCTTTAGATTACCCGTGATGGGAATGAGCTTATTTTTGCAAGCAATTGCCCTTAAAACCCTATTACGAGGCGGAAAGCCTGCAATGGTTGATGGCCCGGCTTTGCGCTAATCTACCAGTCTGACAGATACGAAAGCATTGTAAGGGGGCCCTTATGGGACGTGGCCGTTCAAAAGCAAAACAAACTAAAGTGGCAAGAGATCTTAAATACTCAAATCAGGATATGGATTTAGAGCGATTAGCAAAAGAGTTACATGGTGAAGTTAATGAGGATAAGGCATTTGATGATGATTCCTCTAATGATAAATACACACACCGAAATTAATTAAATTACTATATGCGACCAACACCTTATGTTGCATCCTTAAGAGTTTATGAACCATTAACTGCTTTCAAGCCTGATGATCAAGCAAGATGGAGTCAAATTGCTATTACCTCACCAACTAGCTGGGATGAACAAAAGCAAGCATTACGTAGAACAATTGTTACTGAGCCACCTGCCTTAAAGCCAGATGGTGCTCATGTGTTAGAGCATGAAGGAACAAGATACATCGCCCCCTGGTCAACTGCTGCAAGATGCTGGGCAGCTATGGACGATTTTAAATCCTCATTACCTGTTACTTTAAGTAAGTTTTTTCTACCTCAAAAAATAGAGGATGCAATTAATCTTAATTCAGAGGCTGTAGAGGATAAGGTCTCTCATATAATTACTGCCACCTGGAGTATTCCACCTCGCTGGTTTGCGTTATTTGAACCCTCTGATCGACTTCGTGGAACAAACGAAGATGGTGCCTATACAATACTTCGAACCCCAATCTCAAATGCCAAACAAAGATGCTTATTTGCTCATCAGGCAGTGGTAAATGCATTTGGTAATGGTCCGATCGAGCAGGAGATTGCAGATTTACTCCAGTGGCTTAAAATCTTTAATGATCAATCAATTGTTGAGTGTGATTACAGCGGATTAGCTTCATATTTAGAAAAATCTTTAATTGAAAGTGGCGAAAAAGGACTTGAGTCTGATACATCAATTGAGGATGTAGCCAATTCATTAGCAGGGCTGGCAGCCGGGGATGGTCGATTGGCAGGTAAAGGTTATGAGCGGTTCGTATCCCGGTGGCGCCGAGTAGCTACTTTTGAGCACGCTTTTTAGATTTAACTCGTGAAGTGGCCTAATAAAAATATTTATACCCGCTAAAATATGTATTTGAGAAATAACTCCTAAACGAAACGGTGGCAGTAAATGACAAGCGAACAGGAGTTACTACTAACTCCCTCCGAGGTTGCAAAATTGTTTAGGGTTGATCCAAAAACAGTGACCCGATGGGCAAAATCTGGCAGACTTACATCCATTAGAACATTGGGTGGCCACCGAAGATATAAGGATTCTGAGGTCAGGGCACTTTTGAACTCATTTTCAGATCCAGTTAATAGGAAAAGGTAAAAAATCTATGAGTGTACCTAAAGGATCAGACGATGCAGCTAAGGCAAAGATGCTTGAGGCGCTCGCAAAAAAACAAAAAAATAACAAAACCAGGAAAAATGTCGGCCCCTTAGATGGATCAAAAATTGGTGCGGGGCAAACTGGAGGTGTGGCCCCAAAAATGCATCGTCGTAAATCTGGCTCAGCTTAAAGTTTTTAGTTAAATGGGTATATCAAATCAAGAGTATTTCTTGCTTTTTGCAATTAGCTATTTTGTGGTTGGTGCCATAACTCCATTAATGCGTAAAATTGCAGTTACAGCAGATTTTGTTGATAGACCAAATTCGCTTCATAAATCTCATAAGCAACCTGTACCGTATTTGGGTGGCGTAGGAATTATTATCGGTATTTTAAGCATTTCTTATTCAGCAACATTAATTTCAAATTTTACTGCAGCCACATTTTGGCTGGCTACATCAGTTCTTGGACCAGCATTAGTGCTTGGAATAGTTGGATTGTGGGATGATATGAGAAATCTTAAGCCACTTCCTCGTTTCATTGCACAAAGTCTTGCAGGAATTTTTACTGCGATTGTCCTTATAGCCACAGATACGGCCGGGAATCCAACAGGATCCTTACTTTTCGATTCTGTTTTTACAATTTTATGGGTAGTTGGAATCTGTAACGCTATTAATTTTTTTGACAACTTAGATGGTGGTGCGGCTGGAACAGTCGCAATTTCTTCAATTGCCTTGTCGTACTTAGCATTAAAAGGCGATCAATTCTTGATTGCGGCATTAGCAGCTGTTACTGCTGGAGCTACCCTCGGTTTCTTGGTTTGGAATAAAAGTCCCGCAAAAATATATATGGGAGATGCCGGGGCACTTTTTCTTGGCGTCCTACTGGCAACTTTAAGCATTCGTTTAGACCCAAATGCTCGGACCGAAATCGGTTCAGTCTTAATTCCAATACTACTTGTTGCTATTCCAATACTGGATACAACCGTCGCAGTGCTATCAAGAATTAGAAGACATCTCTCCCCATTTTTAGGAGGACAGGATCATTTATCTCATAGAATAATCCGGTTAGGTTACACAAGAAAAAAAGCTGCAATTTTCCTTTGGTTATTATCCGGTTTATTTGCCGCCGCTGCAATACTTATCTCAGCTCAAACATTTCTTTCAGAGCATTTTATTGTTGTTTCAGCAAGTGCCGTTTGGGTTCTTCTACTGATCGTCTTTTTGAAGATAAAAGATGCTTAGATTTACTTTAACCTTGCTGTTTACTAATCTAAATTTATTATAGTTGTTCGATCTTAAATTTACTGCAAGAATCTTTGAAAATTACGCATTAATTCCTCCAGTGAGTTTAGAACTAAAATCCCACTATCCACTGGTGGTTCAAAAGTGACTACATTGCCAACATGCAAGTACACGACCGGAACCTTCAATTCCTTAGCAACTAAGGCAGGTGATGTACCAACCATACAAATTACGAAATTTGAAGAGGCAATAATCTTATAGATATTGTCAGACCACTTAGCACCATGAATCCCTTCAAGACTGAATAATTCTTTTCTTAAATTCAAGTACTCATTGAAATGTTCAGGTATATCTCTCCTTTTTGCCTTAAACACAAGTTCCAAATTATCACCATAAATTTTTCTAGCAGTCGTGTAAAATAATTTAATACACTTCAAAAAACTTAGTCCTGAAGCTAGGTTATAGGGTCCGTATTGATCTTCTGTTAGGGATGGTGTTACATCAAAAACTGCAATTCTAATGACATTGTTCCGTTCAGAAATATACTTTATTTTTGGTCTAAAAATTATTGAGCCACAAGATTCAACTTCCCCTTGAATATTTAAATCGGTCAAATATTTTGCATATTCTGGAGTCCAAACTTTGTGTAGATCAGCTTTCGCAAAAGCAATCCACTTTAAATCCTGTTGATCTGGTTTTTTTGTCCAATCAAAAGCATTTTCCGAGTAATGGAGCATAACCGTGATGAACTTGCGCTTATCTCTAGGTATAAAAGAAATAGCCGGATAATTGAAAAAAGAATTGTTGGTCAGAATAATTTCATTTAGACTTTGGTTAGCCGCAGAAGATAAAAAAAGAGTAATTTCAAAAATTTCATTGAGGATATATTTCAGGTTTTTAGTTCTAATAGAAGATATAATGAAATAAATAGTTTGCAAGAGAGCAAAAAATACCAATCTTAATTTTCCCAATAAATTCTTCTCATTGCTGATGACATATTCGACAAAGCTTTTTTTAAAATTTAACGATTTATAAGAATCGTTTCTAGCAGATGGAGTTTTACTTAAAATAGTTACCATGCTGGAATTTTTACTTATCATTCGTCTATCGGATTGGAAGAAGAAATCATATAATTCTTGAGAAGCAATGTGAGGTGGTAGATGTTGTCTTGTTAAGTCACAGACCAGACTAGTCTTTACAAGTGAACTTTTGGATTTAGAATGTCGAAAGATTTCCATGACTGCTGAAAACACTAGAATAAAAAATTTAATAGTGTAAATTACTATAGCAACTAATTTTGTATCTATAAAAAAATAATTTCTTTTTTTCTTTAATATTAGATTATGTAAATGTGTTCGGTCATTTATTAGTGTACTTTCCAATACCCAATCGATGTTTTTCATCATATTTCTCAACACTGTTACCTCTCAATCGAAAGAACCGTGAAAGTTAATCCGCGAAACTAAGCATGTAGGATATATACTATTCTAGTGATTTAACTATGAATAATTAAATGATTGAGAAATGAGGCGTTAGTGAAAGATGAAGTAATTGCAAAAGATAAATGGGCTTTTGATCAAGAAGTCACAAATGCTTTTGATAACATGCTGGAAAGATCAATCCCAGGTTATGAAGACATGCGAAATTTGGTTACATCGCTTACAATTAAATTTGCCCAGCCGAAATCAGCCATATTAGATTTGGGTTGTTCGAGTGGTGGCTCATTACTGCCAATTGTTGAGAAATTGAAAGGCAATAATTCATATATTGGTGTAGAGATTTCTGAACCAATGCGTAGCGCCGCGATTAAAAGGTTTAGTAAATATCCGAATTTGAACATTGAAATTAGAGACACAGATTTACGTTTGGATTTTCCCCGAGAGGAAACTTCTGTAACGCTATCAATTTTAACTCTTCAGTTCATCCCTATAGAATACCGTCAAAAAATTTTGTCTTTGGCCTTCTCTCAATTAAAGCCAGGCGGCGTTTTTATCTTTGTTGAGAAAATTCTTGGACGAGATTCATCACTTAATGATTTATTTGTAGAGTTATATTATGGGATGAAAGGAAGCAACGGATATACTGAGGAACAGATTAATACAAAACGTATCTCATTAGAAGGAGTTTTAGTTCCAGTTACAGCGGATTGGAATGAACAGCTGCTTTTAAATGCAGGATTTAAACATGTTGAGTGCTTTTGGAGAAGTCTAAATTTTGCTGGTTGGATTGGGCAAAAAGTTGTTTAACTGGAAGGATTCAAAAAACTACACAGAAGTATTCTTAAAAGCGTTTCCTAGCTCTGAATCAGATTTAAGTCTTAATCTAGATTCAAAGCACAAATCCATAATAAATAAAATTAGCACCCCAGGTTTAGGCATAAGCTCCATTTCGCTTAAAAATTTAAGAAATTGGAGCGGTCAGTCAGATTTAGGTGCACCAATTACTTTGAATTACTTGCTTCAAAACAAATTCAGTAGTTCAAAAGATATTGCTAGATATCTTTATGGTAAAACTTTAGGTTTTAATGGTCAAAGATATTTACAACAAAGCTTAAATGATGATTTGGCAATTTTAAAACAAATAGGCGCTTATGATCTTCTTTGCCAAAATCCTGTTGATTTAACCCCAGGCGAAACTCTATGGGTCTCAGACGGAATTGCACGTTACAACATGAGGTGGTTACGTTATGTGTATTTGGCAAATAGAATTATAAACAAAAGTATGTTGCCCCAAAATGGTACTTGGATGGATATTGGTTCTTTCTATGGTGGGCTGCAATCTATTGTAAAAAAGTACAATCCAGGTGCAAAAATCATTATGGTAGATTTTTATCACCAATTATTTAGGAGTTATGTTTATTTACAAAACTTATTTCCACATTCTAATCACTTGTTGGGGCTAAACTCTGATCAGAAAATACCTGACGATTCATTTGTATATATTCCAGTGCAGGAGTATTCAAAATTGCAGGATCTAAAGATTGATTTATCTACAAATTTTTTTAGTTTTGGTGAGATGCCGAGAAGTTTTTTTGAATTATATATTAACTCTAGTGCAATTAGAAATTCTCAATTTATATACACGGTAAATAGAGTCGTAAGCTCTCCATTTTTTGAGCCAACTTACGATACCGACTTGACAGTTTTAGATTATAGTTTCGAAGGTTTTATTGTTCAAAGTTTTGATATTTTTCCCATGCATCATTTTCAGCGAATAAATAGAGAATTGTTTGGTACAAAAAATTATAGAAATATTAGTTCTTCATATTTTGAGCTATTAGCAACCAAGATGAAAAAGTAAAATTTTTAATTAATGTTATGAATTAAAAGTAATACGTGGCTGAGGCCGGGATCGAACCGGCGACCTAACGATTTTCAGTCGTTCGCTCATACCAACTGAGCTACTCAGCCAATCAAAGTGCAGTTAAGCACTTGCGACCCAGACGGGACTTGAACCCGCGACCTCCGCCGTGACAGGGCGGCGCGCTAACCAACTGCGCTACTGGGCCTTACCTT
>Ga0214917_10008054_pt1 | contig 10470 bp, 10 predicted proteins | sample LL_1208_BB_MetaG_FD_177983 | JGI IMG/M metagenome (GOLD analysis project Ga0214917, IMG submission 177983) | Freshwater microbial communities from Lake Lanier, Atlanta, Georgia, United States - LL_1208_BB | ecosystem: Environmental > Aquatic > Freshwater > Lake | place: USA: Georgia | collected...
TATCCGGACGCGGCGAGGAAACTTAAAACGGGAGTTCATTACTTCGCTCCCTTTTCAACTACATAAATTGCTTGAGACAAAATTTGGGTTTTTCCTGGGTTCAGTACAAGGCGGGTAATGACCTGCCGTGGCGCCTGAAGAAGATCCCGACCTGAAGCGGACGCTGGGATCACAACGGGTGTTACAACCTCAGATTCTACTTTAATGATCGCAGTTACCAGGTAATTGCCGCTCAAGAGACGCTCAGAATCGAGGAAAGTGACCGAGGTTACGAGGGGGGTCCAGCCTCCGGCCTTGCCGTACGAGACGGTTGGGACGTAGTCGAAGCCGGTCGAGTCACTGACGAGTTGCTGGGAGAGGAAGATGTTCGCAGCGCCCTTATCGGTCTTGGCGACCTGGGAAAGGGTCAGTTCGGTCTCGGTCAATACTGGCTGGCGATTGGTGATGTAGAGCGATCCAAGCGCGCCGCTTGAGTCAGCAACAGTGAACCCGGTGGGGACACCATTCTTATCAAGGCCAGCAAAATTAATTGGGGTTGCCTTTGCATTCATTGCAGCGGTCTTGGCCTTTGCGGTTGCGGAAGGTGATGTGGAGGCACTCGCCTTTGGCGCGGCTTCGGTTGAAGTGCTTTCGGTTGAGCCTGCGGTCTCGGGTGAGGAGACGGTTCCGCCGGTAACGACTGTTGGGACATCATTATTAGTAGGCATCGAGTTGAAGCCGAGGAATGCGAAAAATACGAGAATAAGAGAAAGGGCAGCTTTGCTTGATTTCTTAGCGACTTCAGCGGCCTTCTTATAAGTAGTCGACAACATATCGAGGGCGGTAAGTCCACGCTCTTTATCAACAATGAGCTCGCTCATGACGCGGCGGAGAGAAGCGCGGGCGCGTGAGACGGTGTGACGGACTGCAGACTCCCTAATTCCGAGTTCGGCAGCGATCTCTTTGGTGGAACGACCTTCCATTTCCCACATGACAAGCGCAGCGCGCTCGGCTGGGGAGAGCAAGGCAAGGGCTTGGCGGACGATCGCAGCATCTTCAGCAGCAGAGATAACGTCTGCGTGGTCCTTGTTATCAACCCAGGTTGACTCGAGTTCGGCGGAGGCATCGTCGAGGACTACGAGATTTGGGCGGCGACCTTCGATACGGAAGATATCGATGCAGAGGTTTTCTATCGTGCGGTGCATATAGCCAAGAGCGTGATCAGAAGATTCAAGCTCAGGGGCGGCGAGCATGACCTTGATTAGGGCGTCTTGGATTACTTCTTCAGCGCGAGCGCTGTCCTTCAGGATTCGTGAGGCATGGGCAACGAGTTCGCTGCGGTGCTCTGTGTAGAAAGCACCAAGCTCCGCAACGGTCCAGACTTTCAGACCTGCGGAGGCAGTTTTCTTGCGTAATGCCACTTTAGAGAGCCCCTATTTGTATACCGGTTTTGTGCTACAGAGTCGGCCGTCGCCGCCTCTACTCACCACTACGAATTAGGTGTGAATTTGTCGCGGTCAAGGGACAAAACGGACAAATTGCCTAAGACTTTGGCTTTAGAGCTTCAACAGCCATCTGGCTCCACATATCTGAAGGCTTGACGCGCGTCTCTAGATTTCTCAAATTCGGATCCGCGGAATCACCAGGCAAGAATCGCTTGATCTCAATAAAGCCTTTTGCCTTGAGTAAATTCTCGAGCGTCTGAAAGTCATAAATAAATCCTTTTTCGTGTCCGAACTTTGTGAAAGTTATTCTGAGGAGATCAGGTGCCGAACGTATTTCAAGGTCATGTTCTACCAAGTCTTCAGCAAATTGAGTTACATCTTCTTGAGAACCAGTCAAGTACTTTCTTGCAATCGAATCCAAATCAGGGGTGGTTAATCTGAGAATTCCTCCCGGAACTAAAGCATCCCAAGCGCACTCAATGAGTTTTTCTCCGGCGCTAAAGTCAAGATGCTCAATTACATTGTCTGCGAAGACATATTTACAGACACCGCTTCCGTATGGCTTCGTTGCATCTAGAAAATGCCTTGCGATGACTTGATAGTTCGTCGAAATCCATCCACTGAATTTTCGTGATTCACCAATTCTCAAATAGACGGGAAATGTAGAACTTTTCATTTCTCTGACTGCTAACAGATGTCGAAATGAAATAAGTCGAATGAATAGTCCGGAGGAGTTGAATCGATGAAGGAGACGATGAACACGGCTTCGTACGCCGAAGGGTAGCTTTTTCCAAATATTTTTCACGTTTGCCCCTATTTTCTCATTAAGACGTGGGCCCTGTCGGGATCGAACCGACGACCCACGGATTAAAAGTCCGTTGCTCTACCGACTGAGCTAAAGGCCCCTTCTTTGGGTGAAGTGTACAAGAGCGGAGTCGCATTACATACATGATTCTTCTCGTTAGAAAGAGGGTCCAAGCCAGTATTCGAAGTTGTTAATCTTGAGGAAAGTTGAATTAGGGTTTGCCCATGGGGCACTCGGGCAAGATACGTTTGATGCGAATTATCGCTCGCATGAATGTAGGCGGTCCTGCCATTCAAATTTCTGGAATTGAACAAAATCTAAACGAAAGTATTTTTGAGCATCTGCTCGTCACTGGTCATTGCGACGAAACGGAGATTGACTATCTGATTGAAAATGAAATTAATCTTAAAGTGAAAAAAATCCCCGGCTTGGGTAAAAAAGTCAGTTTCATGGGAGACCTTAGAGCTCTAATCCTTATTCGAAATATGATTCAGCAATTTAATCCTGACATAGTTCATACACATACCGCAAAAGCGGGACTATTGGGTCGACTTGCAGTTCTATCAACTAAGAAAAATGTTCTGTTAGTTCATACCTTCCATGGTCACCTACTGCATGGATACTTTAGTTCTATAGTCACATCTGTAATAGTCTTGATTGAAAAGATTCTAGCCTCAAAGACGGATATCTTGATTTCGGTTGGTAAGCGAGTACGAGACGAACTACTTCGCGTCGGAATAGGGATTGAGAATCAATATCGAATCGTAAATCCAGGATTAACAATTGCGCCACTGCCGTCACGAGATTTAGCATTGAGCAAATATGGATTGAATCCAGATTATCGTTATATAAGTTGCTTGGGTAGACTCGTGCGAGTCAAGCGACCCGATAGATTGCTTGAGATTGCCGCGTGGTTAAAAATCAATTATCCAGATGTTCGAATTATTATTGCTGGTGATGGTCCCTTGCGTAAGGAAATCGAACAGGAAGCAGAAAAATCCGCGTTGCCAATTGAATTCGTAGGTTGGGTTCTTGACATTGAATCAATTTTGGCTTTGAGCGAGTTGATGATTTTGACTAGTGACAATGAAGGCACTCCTCTCTCTCTCATTCAAGCCCAGATGGCAGGCTTGCCAGTTGTGGCTACTGACGTTGGATCTGTTTCAGAAATTGTGCTGAACGAGGAGACGGGGTTCGTAGTTCCAACTGATACAGAATCAATTAATGAAGCTATTAATGAACTTCTGATAGATAGAGAAAAGGCCAGAATCATGGGGCAGAGAGCTCAAGTTCGCGCTCTAGAACTATATTCTGTGGAAAGACTCGTGCGAGATCACGAAAAAATCTACCTCAATCTTATAAAGTCAGTCCAACCACCTTCTCGCCCATAGTTCTAAAGAAATCAATGGCCACAGAATTCGGTCTCGATTTTTGCCTCTAACATGCTGGTCCAAATAACTTTGAGCTTCTTTCGTATTAATCCAACCTCGACTTTGAGTTTGGCTACCAAAAAGCAAATCTGAAGCCATTTCACGTAATGGTCCTCGTAACCACTCGGCTCTTGGTATTCCAAAACCCTTCTTGGGTCTATCCATCAATTCATTTGGAACATATTTTGAGACCATTTCCCTCAAAACTATCTTTCCAAGATTTTTCTGAACTTTTAAGTGATTCGGCAGACTTAGACCAAACTCAATAACTCTGTAATCTAAGAATGGGGAACGTAGCTCAAGACCTACGGCCATTGTAGCCATGTCCGCTTTGTACATCAGATCGTTGGGAAGATAGAAACTCAGGTCATCTTCTTGCATTGCGCGCAGCAAATGCTTCTCGGTACCTGGATTCCAAGAACGACCTTGATTATTACTTCGTTTGAAAAGATTTGAATTTGTCAAATTTCGAAAATCATTTAGGTGGATGTTTCTTAACAAACTTCGATAGCGATTTTTGGGTGAACTCTCTTTCAACATCTGTACTACTCGGTATTCTCGCTCACCCAAAAGACGAGAAAACTCAAGCGAAAAAGGTATTCTCGCAATTAACGACGGAAGCAGATTCGTCTTCGAAAGTGCCCTATAGCGATCGTATCCCCCAAAAACTTCGTCTCCACCATCGCCGCCAAGTGCGACCACCACATCTTTTCGAGCTTCTCTTGCAAGTAAATATGAGGGGATGATGGATGAGTCTGCAAATGGTTGGTCGCAGATAGAACCGAGGGTTTGCATGATTTCTTCAGGATTTGGTGAGATTAGAATCGACTTATGCTCCGTTCCCAGCACTGCCGCGACTTGGTTAGCGTAGCCACTCTCATCAAATTCTTTGGAATAAAAACCAGCATTAAATGTCCTTATTTTCTGCGTCGAAATCGATTGAGCTATCGCTGCAACAAGCGTGGAATCCACTCCACCGCTCAAGAAAACTCCAAGCTCTCTCTCGGCACTCAAGCGATATCTCACTGAGGATTCAAGTAATTCATGAAGTTCGAATTTTGCTTCATCCAATCTAATTTCTCTTTTCTTAACATCTGACATTGACCAATATTTTCGATTACTCGATTTTGTATCTTCAAATACGACAATGCTGGCAGGATTCACCTGCTTGATAGTGTGGAATGGTGAATTTGGAGCTGATGTGTATCCATAAGATAAGCAATCTGAAAGCGATTCATAATCCAAAGTCTTATCAACACCAAGATTTAACAAGGCTTTAATTTCTGAGGCAAAGAATATTTTCTCTCCAATTACCGAATACCAGAGTGGTTTCTTGCCTACTCGATCTCGATATAAAAGTAGCTTTTTTTGCGATTTATCCCAGATGCATATTGCAAACATTCCGTTGAGGTGAGTGACAAAGTTCTCCCCATATTCAAGATATAGGTTTGCTATTACTTCAGCGTCTCCCGCACTTCGGAATACGTAACCTTTAGTTACTAATTTCGATCTCAACTCCTGAAAGTTATAGATTTCTCCATTAAACACGAGTGCAACCGAGTCTGGACCCAAGTCAATGGGTTGCTGCCCTGTTGCGATATCGACTATTGCCAGCCTACACATTGAGAGTTTTACTATGGAATCTTCATAATAACCGTTGCCATCTGGTCCTCGATGAGAGAGGCACTTGAGCGCGCTTTCTACGGCTGCCTTCGGAATTTCGCCATGATCAAGTACACCTAGTATTCCGCACATATATTCTTCTTAATCAAGTACGGCTGGACCGCTTGTAATGCTTCCAAAATTTACCTTTAACCATCTAATTGTTTCCTCCAAAGAATCATCAAACGACTTTGGAGTTAGATTGGGAAAAAGCTCTTTGAGTAACTCAGGAGAATTCTGCGAGTCACGGACATCTCCGTGTCGCTCCGAGAGAAATTCTACACGCAAATCTGGAAAACACACTTCTAGTTTTTCTATAACTTCTAGGAGTGAAATTCTGACTCCAAAAGCCAAATTTACGGGAGTTGGAAAAGTAATTTCTTTTTTTATTGATGTGCGAATGACTTCTACCACATCTCCCACATACGTGAAATCTCTTGTCTGAGTTCCATCTCCGAAAACTTGTATGGCCTGATTATTCATTGCTTTCCATATCCACTTTGGAATTACGGCTGCATAGTCATGATTTGGTCTTTGATATGGACCGAAAATATTGAAAAATCTAAATACAAGCGATGGAATGCCAAAAGATTGACCATAGCTTCCCACTAGAGCCTCTCCAGAAAGTTTGCTCGCTGCATAGGGAGTAATGGGGGAAGTCCACATTTTTTCATGTTTTGGTAATTCGATATTGCTTCCATAAACAGAAGAGGAAGAACTAAAGAGAATTGGTTTCTTACTCTTGCGCACAGACTCAACAACATTGAATGTGCCCAATATATTTGCACGAAATGTTGCCTGAGGATTTTTAATTGATCGAGGAACAGATCCTCTAGCACCTAAATGAACAATGTAATCTGATTTACTGACCCAATAATCTACCAAGTCCGGATTTTCTAAGGTTCCCTCGATAAGTTCACAATGCTGGAGATTTTCAACATTACTTTTCAAGCCCGTGGAAAGGTCGTCCAGAATAATAACTTCGTGCCCGTCTTCGATAAGAGCCCTAGAAACATTCGTTCCTACAAAGCCGGCTCCGCCGGTGATAAGTATTTTCTTGTAAGGCACGACTGGAGTTTATCTTCTTATCAATAATCAGTATCTTGGGCTTCTCCTCGAGGATTATCGAATGAGCTTGGGCCTAGAGGGCTTAGATGATTCCGGCCTCAAATATTGAGTTTGGTTGAGAATTCCTTGATTGCTACACTCCTCGCTCCTCTAGTCCCCATCGTCTAGGGGCCTAGGACATCGCCCTTTCACGGCGGTAACACGGGTTCAAATCCCGTTGGGGACGCAAGTTCGTGTTTCAGGTAAATCCTGTAACGCGTTCTTCGGTTGGCCCAGTAGCGCAGTTGGTTAGCGCGCCGCCCTGTCACGGCGGAGGTCGCGGGTTCAAGTCCCGTCTGGGTCGCGATTCTTTTCTCGGCTGGGTAGCTCAGTTGGTACGAGCGTGCGACTGAAAATCGTGAGGTCGACGGTTCGATCCCGTCCCCAGCCACTTCAAACTTAAGTCCGTAATCGTATGAAAAATACGAACAGCAAGCACCACAAAAACGCACTAAACGTGGTCACATAGACCTCCAACACATAGGGTGCGAAAGAGAGCACGATGGCAAGTGCACCAAAGACTCCCGAGAGCAGCCACAAAACAAAAACTGCGGATTGCTTACTAAGCCCCCTTTTCATCAATCGGTGAGAAAGATGATCTCTCCCACCTTGAAAGGGAGAAATTCCTCGGATAATTCGTGAAACTATCGCTACGGCAGCATCGAGAATTGGAACTGCAACCATGAGCAAAGGAACAGTGAAGCTTGAAAATCGATTTATTGGACTGGGTTCAAATCTCACAAGTAAGGAAGCAAGAACTACCCCGAGAAAGAGAGAGCCTGCGTCTCCCATGTAGATTCTTGCAGGGCTCTTATTCCACCACAAAAATCCAAGAGTAGAACCTGCTAATACAGCCGCCATTGCAGCTAGATAATACTGCACAGATTGCATTGACAAGAAGAGTAGAACAAAGGAACTTATTGCAACAGTTCCTGAAGCTCCACCGTCGATGTTATCAAAGAAGTTGATTGCATTACAAAGGCCTACCACGAAAAAAGTCGTGACTAAACCATCAATTAAGTCTGAACCTGTTGGAGAGCCAACTGTCTTAGATCTAATTAAGAGAATCGCAATGAATACACCTATTCCGCTTTGAGCGATAAACCGCGGAAAAGGCTTTAGATTGAATATGTCGTCTATGAGACCGACAAATCCTAGTAGTAAGGCTGGAATAAGAATTCCAGACAGAAGTGATAATGCATCAAAAGCAAAGATTGCTGTCAAGAAATATGAGACCAAAGAGACTCCAACAGCAATTCCAACCCCTCCAAGATAGGGAATGGGTTCCGAATGAGTCTTGTGAAATTGCGTCGGAGTATCAACTACATTTCTACGTATCGCAATTTCTCTAATCTTCGGAGTTAAAAGACCTACAACAATTCCTGAAAATCCTACAAGAACGAAGTACTGCCACCAGAGAATCTTCAAATAGATTTCCTCTAAGCTGAACCTGATTTGCGACGAAACATTTGATTTGATGCCTTAGAGCCCTGAGTCTTGCCAAGGTTGGTTCGATTCTCCCGAGAATTGTTTTTTGGGGAATGTCTTTCTAACTTTCGCTCTAAAGCTTGTTTGTATTTCTCTTGCATATCTTTTGCAGACTCATCCGTCATTGCTTGACCTTACTTTCATTGTTCAAGAGCACCAGAACTTCTGATTGGCGATACCGGCGATGCCCGCCAAGAGTCCGAATAGCTGTAATTTTCCCAGCTTTCGCCCAACGCGTTACGGTCTTGGGATCAACTCTAAACAATTTTGCCACTTCCGAAGGTGTAAGGAGGACCTCAGTCTGGCCTTGAGCCTTCATTGGCAACTCCTCAATTCCGGTGGATACGGAACTTAACTATACCTGTCTAGAAGGGGCGGGGGAAGGCATGAAAAACAATCTACAGTACTTCCTCAATGGAAATCTCACTTGCTCGATGTGTAAAAATAATTTGAGCTCTAGGGCTGAGTTTACCCACATCAAAAATTCGTCCGTTTTTCTTGAAGAGATGTAAAACTGTCCCACTTTCAGACCACGCTTTGTCTCGTAGATTTTGCCAATCATTGTTGAATGTAGTTCTTGGAAGCGGTTCCATTCTTTTTGCCATGAGCCATGCAATAGGGAAAATTATGAGTTTATATAGTCGGTATTTCCAATTTTGTGAATGTTTGTGGTCCAAAAAAAGTTTCAAAAAGTCCAGAAGGGAACTGCCTGATCTGATTTCATCACGGACTATTTCAATAGGTAATATAAATTTCTTCCTTAATATCTGATTCTGTTTTAACTTCATTCTTTTACGAAAAACTACATGGTCCAGTGGAACATATGCGCCAATTTTTGCTAGGCGGTACCACATGTCTCGATCTTCACCCCAGTCCGCATTCCCATATGGCCCATGACTTTTGAGAAACTTAGCTTCACCCATGTTGATTTGCTGACCGCTCAAGAGGAAATCAGAGCCTTTAAACTTTTCAATTTCATGGTAAACCTTGACAAAGTCCTTTATAAATGGATACCAGTAATCGTCACAATCTATGTGCAAAAGGAGATACTGCCCTCTGGCAAAGGAAATCGAAATATTGCGCGTCTCCGCCAGAATTCGATTCGGATCTCTCGGCAATTCATGAACGAAAAGATTTGAATATTCCAATTCAAGGCTTCGCAAGATCTCTACACTTCGATCAGTAGATCCGTCATCAACAACAATAACTTCGTATTCTTCATCGATTTGATTAAGAACGCTCCTTAATGCCACTTCGATCGTGTTCTCCATATTTAGATTTGGAATACAGATCGAGTATTTAACTACTTGGTTCAAAGTCGATCCTTGAAATCTTTGATTGTTTGCATAATTCCGTCTTCAAATGAGGTGGATGCTTGCCAATGCAATGATCGTAATGCAGCCGTTGTGTCGGGCTTTCGTTGCTTTGGATCGTCAGAGGGAAGCTCTAGATGCTTTATTCTACTCGTGGAGCCCACTTTCTTAATGATCAACTCAGCCGTATCCAAAATAGATATTTCTCTTTCATTTCCTAGGTTTAATGGACCCGTAATTCCCTCTGTCTGCATAAACTTGTAAAGTCCTTGTACTAGGTCTGTTACAAAACAAAATGAGCGAGTTTGTGAACCATCGCCATAAATCGTTAAATCCTCGCCGCGAAGAGCTTGAAGTACAAAGTTACTTACTACGCGTCCATCGCCAAATGACATTCTTGGACCGTACGTGTTGAAGATACGAGCGACCTTGATTTCAACTTGAAATTGACGATGATAATCAAAAAAGATTGATTCAGCAGCTCTTTTTCCTTCATCGTAACAAGATCGAATTCCTATGGGGTTTACATTTCCCCAATAATCTTCTTTTTGTGGAGAAATCTCAGGATCTCCATAAACTTCTGAAGTTGATGCCTGCAAGATCGGTACCTTTAGTCGCTTTGCTAGACCAAGTACATTGATGGCGCCGATGACACTTGTTTTAATTGTTTGAACCGGAAATCGTTGATAGTGCACTGGTGAAGCGGGGCATGCAAGATTAAAAATCGCGTCAACTTCAACATAAAGTGGGAAAGTTACATCATGTCGCATGAATTCAAAATTACGATGGGAACTGAAATTGATCAGATTCTGTTTCGTGCCAGTGTAAAGGTTATCCACAGCCAAAACTTCGTGGCCATTATTCAAAAGCAGCTCACACAAATGTGATCCTAAAAAACCAGCGCCACCCGTAACTAGATATCTCAAGGCTAACTCCTAAAATTTCTTAAGAGCCCAGTATAGGTGTCGAATTACATGGCTTGTTCTAGGGCCGCGACCTTTCGCCAACGAGTAACAAGAGCTTCATAACCTTGCCCGGCTAGTGCCCCGTCACCATTGGATAAGCCTTGAAGCGAAAGTGTGACATCTTCTATTGAGCGATCTGCTTCGAGCCCCGGTTCACCATCATCAGCAAGAGCTTTCTCCAAATAGAGAGCCAATCCGCCGTAATCACATTCGACGATTGATTCGGGGTGGAAGACATTGAGCCAATTAAGTAATTGAACGATCTCTTCTTCGACG
>Ga0214917_10008055_pt1 | contig 10469 bp, 11 predicted proteins | sample LL_1208_BB_MetaG_FD_177983 | JGI IMG/M metagenome (GOLD analysis project Ga0214917, IMG submission 177983) | Freshwater microbial communities from Lake Lanier, Atlanta, Georgia, United States - LL_1208_BB | ecosystem: Environmental > Aquatic > Freshwater > Lake | place: USA: Georgia | collected...
CCACCGAAGCCCGGATCCCAGGTGTAGCGGTTCTCGTAGGCAGCGCGGAAGGCGGCGGTGCAGTCGCAGCCGGCGGGGATCACGGCAGGGGAGGCGGCAACGGTCACAGCGGAAGACGCGGCAGAGGGAAAGGCTACGGGGTGAGCACGGTGGCTGGCCAAGCCCGTTGGGCCCTAGGAGCGCGTCGCACGTTGTCCGTGCTGGATCCTGACGCTTCCACGGGGTCTCTCTCGGATGGACGGCAGCCATGACGAGAGCTCCCCTCTCATGCCACTGCCATTGAGGCCCTGAACAGCTTGAGGATGTTGTGGGTGGTGGCTATCAGGCTCCATTCCCCATTCACCTTCTCCAGGCCCCTTAAACGGAAGCGATCCAGCCGTCTGGATCCCTTGATCTGGCCGAATACCGGTTCCACGATCGTCTTGCGCAGTGCGTAGATCGCCTGGCCGGCTTTTGATCTGAGCTTGCGATCCATCCGGCCGCGGGCATCGAGGTTTTGGCGGGCGCGCCCCCGTGATGGTCTGGGCCGGTGGCCGTTCTGCTGCCGGCTCGTGGAGATGTAGGCGTTGAGCTGCCTCTTATCGCAGGCTTCCAGGTTGGCGGTGCTGCAGTAGCCCGCATCCGCGATGAACGCCTCAGGCTGCTGGCCGGTGTTCGCCTGGATCCGCTCCAGCATCGGCAGCAGATGCACCGCATCGCTGGCCTGGTTGCTCACACCGATCGCCACGATTACCTGGTGATCGCCATCGACCGCCGCCTGGCAGTTGTAGCCCTGGATCCAGCCGTCACCACCCTTGAGGATGTGGCTCTCAGGGTCGGTGAAATTCCTCTGAGCCTGAGGTTTGGGGTTGCCAGCTGCATCGGTGGGGAGCTGGCGGCTCGGCATCGCCTCAGGATCAGCTGGTGTGAACGCTGATGCCCTCAGACACTCAGAGCCTGCGGCCTCCGCCTTCTCGATCGCCAGCTTCTGCGTGTCATCGGCCCGCTTGCGGGCACCACGGGCGCGTCGCGATGCACGCTTGCTGCGTTGCTCATCACCGCTGGCCTCCGCCTCAGACGCCTCCTGCTCTGCGGCCTCGGCTTGCTCCTGTCGCTGAGCGGCCTTGGCCGCAGCAGCTTCTGCCTCCAGCTCAGCCTTGGCCTTGCGGATCCACTCCAGCCGGCTTGAACGCCGTTGCAGCTCCTCGGGCAGCTCAGCACCGCGCTTGCCCTTGCCGTACTGCCCATCTTCCTGGGCATCGATGATCTCGGCCTTGCGCAGCAGCGCCCGCATCTCACCCTCCAGCTGCCGCTCGGACCTGAGCATCCGCTCGTGGCTCATCGCCTTGTGCTTGCTGGCATTGGCGCGGATCTTGGTGCCATCCAGTGCGACATGGCCCAGGCTCACCAGTCCCGCCTTCTGACAGAGCCGCAGCACCTGCACGAACAGACCGGCCAAGGCATCGAGGTGGCGGCGCCGGAAGTCGCTGATCCGGCTGTGATCCGGTTGCTCGTTACCAGTGAGCACCCGAAAGGCGGCGTCCTCCCAACAGGCCTTCTCGATCTTGCGGGAGCTGGGCAATCCGACGCAGTAGGCGTAAAGGAGAAGCACCACCATCATCCGCGGGTCATACGCCTTCTCACCCCGCGGATCCTTCTGGCGGTAGTAGGCGTGGATCTCTCCGAGATCCAGTTCAGCCGCCAGATCCAGCAGGAAGAACACCAGGTGGTTCTCTGGCAACCAGTCCACCGGTGAGGGCGGGAGCAGCAGGGTCTGCTCCGGATTCCAGGGACGGAAGGTCTTGCTCATGCCCCATTGTCCCAGTCAGATCAATTGCTGTCACTGGGTTCTGGGCAGATTCACCGGCGTCTGCCGAGGGGGCGGGTGCTGATCTATGCGCAACAGGCTCCTAGTGAGCTGCCGTCATACCAGCCTGCCTCCCGGCTGCAGCCAGCTGAGGGGAAACCTGGAGGAGCTCACCGGGAAAGGGGAACGCTCAGCGCGCAGAAACTCACCGAATCGCTGATCGCCCTGCTGGAAGCGGGCACAAGCCCCTGGCGCCGCGAGTGGGATGCGGCGGGCCAAGGCCACCACGTGAACCTGATCAGCGGCCGCCGCTACCGCGGGGCGAGCCCGGTGCTGCTCACGCTTGGCATGCACCTGCGCGGTTCAGCGTTGCCGTTCTGGTGTGGATTCGGAGAGGGAAAGACGTGTGGGCTTTCCCCACGCAAGGGCAGCAAGGCGGTCTAAGTGCTGCAACCACAGGTGCACGTCAGCCCTGCAGAGGACGCGACTGTGCCTGCACCGGATGGATCCGCTCCTGAAGGAGTGATGCACAGCTGGGTGACCTACCGGCCGATCCCAGTGTTCAACGCAGCAGATCTGGTGGGTGAAGCCTTGCCAACGCTGATCCAGACTCGGCGTGAGGCACAAGGGGTAGCGCAGCGATCAGAACCGGAACGGCTGGCGACCGCAGAAGAGATGCTTGCAGCTGGCCGGTGGAGGTGGTCCATGGCGGGAGCCAGGCTGGCGCGGGATCTGTCTGGCGTGATGGGCAGCCGCGCCTACGCCCGCGAGGAGCTGGTGGCGGAACTGGCTGCGGTGCTGCTGGGTGAGCGGCTGGAAATCGGCAGCAACGTGGCCAACCATGCGGCTTATCTCTCGAGCTGGATTGCTTTGTTGCGCGATCACCACGGGTGTTGGTGGAGATCCTGGGAGATGCGCGCCGGGCCGTGGATCTGATGTGCCCGGACGACACACGGCAAGCCGGAAATGATGCCGATGTAGGCAAGCGAAGCGATCAAGCCAGCGGCTGAGATTCGTAGAGATAGCGCTGAAAGCCGGCGAACAGCCGGCCGATCTCCTCGGGTGTGCCGAGATCAGCAACGGCATCGGCGATCGAGTTGTGGTAGCGGAGGCGCAGCAGAGCTGAGAGCTTCTCCTTGGCCAGTTCCTGCACGCCAGTGGTCACGTAGTGCTGCAGCACAAAGTCGATGAAGAGCTGTTGCTTGCTGGTGAAACGGGAATGGATGTAGAGGCGGGCCTGCTGGGCACGCTGCTCACGGGGAATCGGTGGCAGGGCATAGGCCACATGGGCCAGCACATCGAAGAGGTCGCTGTGTTCGGCCGAGATGATCGCCTGCATCTCTGTCAACTGCTCTGGGCCGAATCCCTTGTCTGCTAGGCCCTGCAGCAGCTTGCTGCGGGTATCGGGCGCGCTCCAGAGTGCGCGCAGCTCCGCCTCGTCACGCACGAACTCCGGCAACTCACCGTAGAGCAGCTCGATGAACTGCTGGGAGCTCATCGGCTTGCCATCGGGATGCCAGAAGCTGGTCACCAGCATGTGCTGGAGCGACCGCTCCTTGCCATCGCCGAGCTTGATCCGCAATCGGGTTCTCGCGGGCGGCTCCGGGCTCTCATCCGTGGCGGGATCGCTGCCGTCGTCACCCTGGTCGCGCTTGTCGTCTGGTCCTGGAATCCGCCTGTTGATGGGTTCCGGCTCCTGGGGTTCGCCATCCCACTCGGGGTCGCTGAAGTGGTGATGGGCTTTGACGAAATCGAGGATCGTGAAGTAGTCCTTACCGTCGTAGAGGCGGGTACCGCGGCCGATGATCTGCTTGAACTCGATTATCGAGTTCACGGGCCGCAGCAGCACGATGTGGCGCACGTTGCGGGCATCCACGCCGGTGGAAAGCTTCTGGGAGGTGGTGAGGATAGTGGGGATCGTCTTCTCGTTGTCCTGGAAGGCGCGCAGCCAGGTGTTGCCCAGCTCGCCGTCGTCCGCGGTCACGCGGTGGCAGTAGTTGGGATCACTGCTGCTCTTGAGCTGGTTGATCAGGTCGCGAATGGCCAGCGCGTGCTCCTGGGTGGCGCAGAACACGAGGGTTTTCTGGCGCGGGTCGATCTGGCTGAGCAGGATCTCCACCCGCTGCCGTTCGCGCCGCTCGATCTCGATGATGCGGTTGAAGTCGGGCTCGGTGTAGCGGCGGCCGGCCTCCACCTCGCCTTCCACCACGGTGTCGTCGGAGGTGTAGACGTACTCGTCGAGTGTGGTGGTGATCTGCTTGACGCGGAAGGGCGTGAGGAAGCCGTCGTTGATGCCCTCCTTGAGGGAGTAGGTGAACACCGGCTCGCCGAAGTAGGCGTAGGTGTCGGCGTTGTCGGTGCGGCGGGGGGTGGCGGTGAGGCCGAGCTGCACGGCGGGGGCGAAGTACTCGAGGATGCCCCGCCAGGTGGATTCGTTGTTGGCGCCGCCGCGGTGGCACTCATCAATCACGATCACGTCGAAGAAATCGGGCGGGTACTGGCCGAACCAGGGCGCGGGCCTGCCGTCCGCCGCCGACCCGCTCATGAAGGTCTGGAAGATGGTGATGAACACGCTGGCGTTGGTGGGCACGCGGCCCTTCCTGCGCAGGGCATCGGGTTCGAGGCGGGCCAGGGCGTTGTCTTCGAAGGCGGCGAAACCGGTGAAGTCGTTGAAGGCCTGATCGGCAAGGGTGTTGCGATCGGCCAGGAAGAGAATGCGCGGCCGGCGTGTGGGCTGACCGGAGAGATTCCAGCGGGCCTGGAACAGCTTCCAGAGGATCTGGAAGGCGATCGACGTCTTGCCGGTGCCGGTGGCGAGGGTCAGCAGGATGCGGTTTCGGCCGGTGGCCACGGCTTCCAGCACCCGCGACACGGCGATGTCCTGATAGAAGCGGATCTGCCAGCTGCCGCCCTTGTCGGCGTAGGGGATGGCGGCGAAGCGATCACGCCAGGCGTTCTCCTCGGCGAAGGTGCGGGCCCAGAGCTCCTCAGGGCTGGGGAAGGCGGCCACCGGCCCCTCCTCACCGCTGGCCATGTCGATGGCGTAGACGCCGAGGCCGTTGCTGGCGTAGGTGAAGCGCAGCTGCAGCTTGCCCGCGTAGTCCTTGGCTTGGGCCACGCCTTCTGTGAGGAGGGCGGTGTCGGGCTTGGCCTCCACCACCGCCAGCTGGGTGTTGCGGTAGGTGAGCACATAGTCGGCGGTGAGGGGTTTGCCGCGGCGGCCGCCGCCCTCGATCCGGCCGGGGGTGATCGAAAACTCGCGCCGGATGCGGCTCCCCTCCACCACGCCCCAGCCGGCGGCGGCGAGCAGCGGATCGATCAGCTCAGCGCGGGTTTCGGCCTCGTTCATGGGAGCAGGGAGGCCACGTGAGCGAGCAGGTCAGCGCAGAGCTGGTTCCAGCCAACTCTGTCGAGGTGTTCGAGATCCGGTTCCTCGTCGTATCGCCTGAGAACAGCAAACTCCGTAAAGCGACTCAGCCCGATGAATGGGGCAATGTGGGCATCGTGATCGCGCAGCATCTGAAACAACAGCCTGAGGTTGTGGCTGAAGGGTGGCTGCTCGGGCTGGAGGACAAGGAGCCAGGCCTTGAGAGCTTTCTCGGTGGCTTGCTGCAGCTGAAACCCCCAGTGCTCTTCGTAGAAGAGGGTGGTATCCACCATCGCGTTGGCAGCTGTCAGATCACGATGCGCGATGCGCAGAAAACCATTCGGGGTTTCAGCCGGGGCCATGCAGGGGCTCCGCTGGATCCAGCCGCCGGCCATAGCGGAAGGCTTCGGCAATCACATTGCTGCTGCCATGCCGGCGCTTTTCCACCTCGCTGGAGGAGAAGAGCAGCAGCTCAATCGGTAGGCGGTGATAGGCCAGCTTCCAGCCCAGGGCATCGGTTTGCTCCAACCGCGAATGGCTCGCCAGCCAGGCGTCGGGCACCGTCACCAGCAGGTCAAGATCGGAATCGGGCCGGGCGGTGCCGCGGGCGCGGGAGCCAAACAGCCGCACCTCAGCGCCAGGGATCGCCGCCTGGATCTCGGCCGCAATCGTGCGCAGCAGCGCTTCATCCACCGCGTAGTGATAGCTGGTAGGGCGTGCCGAAGCGGTCATGGAGTCCAGTCTGGCTGATCCGGGCGGGACTAGAGAACCTGCCCCACACGCTCGATGGGGGCTATGGAGGGAGCCACCGGTAGGCAGGCAAGCCACTCAATGACAGTCCGGGGCAGGGATCTCCCACCGCGAATGCAGGACAAGTCGGACACGAAACCACGCCTGCTCACGCCGCCCCGTCGCTCCAATCGGGCCCCTGCGGCACCACAATCAGCCCCGTGTCCGGCTCGCCGTAGGCCCGGCAGGGGCGGCCACTGGCCAGGTGGTGAGCGGCGAGGGCGCAGAGGGCCGCATCGATCCAGTCGATGCTGGTGAGCGCTGCGGTGTCGATGCCGGCCTGCTCCAGCAGGGCGCGGCGCTGCGGCCGCTTCTGGCGAGCAGCGGCGTTGCCGCCGCGCAGGTGCCAGGTGATGGCGTGGGGGAAGGTTTCGAAGCAGACCGGACCGCTGGCCGACACGCCAGGGGCCGGCAGGCCGGAGAGCAGCGGATGGCTGGCCTCCAGCTCCCGGTAGAGCGCTGCGCCCTGCCGCATCCAGCCGTAGTAGTTGCTGGGATGGCTGAGGGCCGCCTCGCGGCTGGGGGAGGCGAAGCAGAAGATCCCTCGCTGCATCAGCTCGCGCTCGCAGGGCCGGGCCCGGCCATCGCTGCTCCAGCGGCAGGGCGCATCGATGGCGATCCAATGGGCGCCGATCACCGAGTGGCACCAGTGGGCCAGCTCCTGCACCTCAGACGTACCCAGCCGGGCGGCGTAGGCACCACCGGTGAGCGCGACGGCGTGGAATCCCTTGCGGGAGCCGCCCACGTCGATGCCGATCACAGTGGGCACACTCTCCATCCAGCCATGCTGATGGACAGCTCGCTGGACTACGCCGTGCAGGTGATCAGCTTTTCGGAGGCGCGCCAACGCCTGAAGGATGTGCTGGATCGGGTGGAAGCCGACGCGGACGTGACCCTCATCACCCGGCGGCACGCCAAGGGGGCAGTGGTGATGTCGCTCGACACATACAACAGCCTTATGGAAACCGTGCACCTGCTGCGCTCACCGGCCAATGCGGCCCATCTGCAGCGGTCGCTGGAGCAGGCGGGGCGCGGGGAACTCCTCTCCCATTGGCTGATCGATCCGGATCCGGCCGATGCCGTTGATTGAGCGGCTGGCCTGGACCCCAGCGGCCTGGGAGGACTATCTCCACTGGCAGAGCCAGGACCGCCGGCAGCTACGGCGCATCAACCAGCTGAACCAGGCGTGCCTACGCGATCCCTTCGATGGCATCGGCAAACCCGAACCCCTGCGGGACAACCCGGCCGGCTGCTGGTCGCGCCGCATCGATGAGGGCCATCGCCTGGTTTACCGGCTGGATGGTGAGCTGCTTGTGATCCTGGCCTGCCGGTATCACTACCGGTAAGCCAGCGCGGCGAGGTATCAGCAGGACGACTGTGCGTCCGGGCAGAGTGGAAATACAGCAGCCGTCATGGCAGCGCCTGAACTGGATGGATGGCAGCAGTCGCGATGGACTGGAGGCAAATGACTGGGGCTCAGAGTTCGCCGTTGAACGCCTGGTGCAACAAGGACTTCTTCAGTTCCTCCAGGGCGGCGAGCTTGCCTTCGTAGAGGCGGGTGAGGCGCTGGGTTTCAGCATGCAGGCAGTCGACTTGCTCAACAATCTCAATCTGCCTATCAAGGGGTGGCAAATAGAATGATAGATTTCCTAAATCAGCGTTGCTCAAGTTGGGCATCACCGCGCCACCCGCGATCTCTTCAAGCATCGTTTTACATGATTCAGAGCGTAGATACCTAACAAGATAACGCGTGTCACATCGGCTAGAGGGCTTAATAAAGAAACTACCAGTTCCACAGAGCCATCCATCCTCGCGCTCAGTCACAACTGCACAGCGGCCCATTTCTCCTCGGCGTCCAATTACAATATCGCCGCTTGACATAATGTAGCCTCTAAGGCGCGAGGCGGTCGCCTCTGAAACAGTTTTATGCAGATCTGGCTCTATGCCAACTTCCGTAATATGGGCAGGATTAATCAACGGGATTCCGCCTTCAACGTAATCACTTTTGTGCAAGAGAGAGCCGAACGGACCAGTAAAGATTCCTCCCGTTGCATCGCCTAACGTCGTCTCCACCCACCCCTCACCCCGCTGACTGAAGACAGATTGAAGATGACTCTCAAAGAGCGCACGGGCGTTCTGGAGGTTCCGTTCGGCGTTGGCTTTGGCGGTGGCGAGGCCCGCAAACACTTCGTCGAGCAGGGTGACTATTCGCTGCTGTTCGGGGAGTGCCTCCGGGTACGAGATGGCCACGGGCATCAGCGATGCACGCGTAATTTGCGGCTGGGCAGTTCCAGTAATTGCATCCTTTAGATCAACGCCCCCTCTTAATGCATAAGCGAGGTAACCAGGCGCAATCAGATCCGCCTTCGGCTGAACAACCATCGCATTCCCATTGATCCAGGAACGAAGCTCAGTGATGTGAACAGACCCACAAGAACCCCGGCAACCAAGGATGAGCTGCGCCTCCTCATGATTGAACTGGTTGTGCCATCCAATTGGTCCATTAGCCCCATAAACCGGATACTCACCACCCGCCATCTGCTTTTGGCTGATGGTCTCAGGCTGATAAACGTGACAAACGTCACCGAGAGTCTTCGTCTGCCACCCTTCCTTCATAACAACGCCCTGATCCTCCCCAGCACCTCCGCACTCTCCGCATCCAGCGCGGCAATCTCCGCCATGATTTCCTGCGGGCTCCGATGCGCCACCGCCTCACCCCCATGGGGGTTCTTCACCGAGAGATCCCAGCTCTCTGGATCAATGGAGTCCACCGCCACACTCCAACTCTTGGGCGAATCCGAAACGGTTTTCTGCAACTCCACAAACTCCGCCAGGTCGCGGTCGTTGAGCGGGTTGGTCTTGCCAAGGTTGCGGCCGGGATCGAGCTGGTAGAACCACACCCTGCGAGTGGGCGCACCCTTCTCGAAGAACAGCACCACCGTTTTCACGCCTGCCCCTTGGAAGGTGCCGCCGGGGCAATCGAGCACCGTGTGCAGGTTGCACTCCTCCAGCAGCTTCCGGCGCAGGGCCACCGAGGCGTTGTCCGTATTCGACAGAAAGGTGTTCTTGATCACGACGCCAGCGCGGCCTCCAGCCCGAAGCATGCGGATGAAGTGCTGCAGAAACAGAAAAGCCGTTTCGCCTGAGCGGATCGGGAAATTCTGCTGCACCTCCTTGCGTTCGCTGCCGCCGAAGGGTGGATTGGCCAGGATTACATCGAAGCGATCCTTCTCCTGCACATCGCTGATGTTTTCGGTGAGTGTGTTGGCATGGATGATCTTTGGCGCCTCAATGCCATGCAGGATCATGTTCATGATCGCGATCACATAGGCGAGGCTCTTCTTCTCCTTCCCGGTGAAGGTGCGGGTCTGCAGCGTGTCGAGATTTTCCGTGCTGAGCTCGCGGCCCGAGGCACCACCCTTGCGCATGTATTCGAATGCCTCGCAGAGGAAGCCGGCGGATCCCACGGCTGGGTCGTAGACCGTTTCGCCGATCTGCGGGTTCACCACCTGCACGATGGCGCGGATCAGCGGCCGAGGCGTGTAGTACTCACCGCCGTTGCGGCCGGCGTTGCCCATTCGCTTGATCTTCTCCTCGTAGAGCATCGAGAGCTCGTGCTTCTCGGCCTGGGAGCGGAAGCGCAGCCCATCGATCACATCGATGATTTCGCGCAGGTTGTAGCCGCTGGAGATCTTGTTGCGGATCTCGCCGAAGATCTCGCCGATCTTGTATTCGATCGTATTCGGGCCGCTGGCCCGCTGTTTGAACTGCTCCAGATAGGGGAACAGCTTCTGATTCACGAAATCGCGCAGGTCGTCGCCCGTGAGTGCGGCGTTGTGATCGAGCTGGCCGCTGGCGTCCTTGGGCGCGGCCCAGCTGTTCCAGCGGTAGGGCTCCTCCAGGATCGGGGTATGGCTGCGGCCTTCCAGCAGGGCCATGGCGGCCCGGTCGTCCTCCAGGCCGTCAAGGTATTTGAGGAACAGCAGCCAGGAGGTCTGCTCGGTGTAGTCGAGCTCGGTGCCGCAGCCGGCTTCCTTGCGCAGGCAGTCGTCAATGGCGCGGAAGGCCTGATCGAAGGAGCTGGCAGTGGTAGTGGGGCGGGTCGTGCGTGCTCGCCGGGTTTCCGGCCCGGAGACCTGAGCCATCCCGGCGCTGTTGCCTCCCTCGTTCAGCACCACCGAGCCGCCGCGGCCCCGCCCCGGCAGCACCAGCCCAGCTGCAATCAGCTCCGCTCTCACGGCCTCATAGGTGGGCTCATCCCACTCCAGAACGCTGCGCAGGCGCCCGTTCCCAGCCGAGCCGCCGAGGGCGGTCAGGGCGCCGATGAATTCATCCGTCAGCTCATCCACCGGCCCCTGCTGGCTGACTGGGATCTCGGCAGAGAACGTCAAGGAGTGGGCAGAGAAGTGGGCCACAGCCTGCCAGGGGAGATCGGCTGCTCGCAAGGGGCAGGGCTATCGCCCTACCCAGCCCCAGGCCCTACCTGTGCAGATCCTGCAGGGCATTCACCACCAGCGGTTCACCCTG
>Ga0214917_10008057_pt1 | contig 10466 bp, 10 predicted proteins | sample LL_1208_BB_MetaG_FD_177983 | JGI IMG/M metagenome (GOLD analysis project Ga0214917, IMG submission 177983) | Freshwater microbial communities from Lake Lanier, Atlanta, Georgia, United States - LL_1208_BB | ecosystem: Environmental > Aquatic > Freshwater > Lake | place: USA: Georgia | collected...
CATGCCGCTGTAACTCGCCGGCAGACAACCTAGGCGCAACCTGCTCCAGCAACTGGGTGGCCTTGCCCCACAAACCGTGACGCAAACACACCATGCCGCTCAGGTATTGCAACTCTAGGCTGCGAGGATTGTTCAGTCTGGCAAGTTCAATACGCGCCAGCCAATCGCTGTCGGGTTCCAATTCAAACAGCGCAGTGGACATCGTTTTCACCAATTTTTGACGCTGATCTTCAGTCATCGTCCCGCTGGGGTTAACCATGTCCTGCCACACTGGCATGAGCCATTGGAGTGCTATCTGCGGGTTTCCCTGCACGCTTAACAAACGGTTCGAGGCATGCAGCGCTACCTCTGGCATGGCACGCTCATCTGGCAAAAGCAATGCCCAACTAGACTGCAACTGGCTGCCGTCATGGCAATCATCCAGACAGGCAATCGCCAAGCCGCGCAACAAACTGCGCGCCGGTCCCGCAGAGAAAGCGCCGTGCTTGGCCAGCAAACGTGCGGTGTCCATCGCGGGTAAATGTTGCTGGCTCAATCGGTCGGCTTTTAATCGCAAACGCAATGCCATGGTGCGACGCGCCACACCCATGGGTAATTGGCTCAGATAGTGATGCGCCTGTTGGGCTTCACGGTCATGCAAAGCCCAGCGTGCAGCATTCAAATACGCCGCATCCTGTAGTTCAACTTTCTGATCCACACGCCTGCCATCTTCATGGTTCAAAGCTTGTTGAAAGTGTTCATCACGCGATGTTTTGTCACGCAAGGCATGTGCGCTTTCCGCGGCCAACAAATGCAACAAGCTGCGCATCAAACGCATTGACGATTGATTCTCCAAGTCCAAACTGCCTAGCAAGCTGTCTACCTGCGCCAGCGCTTGCAAGGCAGCTTTGCGTGAGCGTAAAAAACGCCCTGCCATCCACATCACCATGGCGTTGAGCAAGGCTTGTTGGGCGGAGCGCTCGCGCTGCTGTGTGCGCCAGCGACGTGCTTGGGCCGGTAACTCCATCACGCGCAGCAATCCCCGTAACGCGGCATACATGAACAAAAAACCTGCGGCCAGCGCAATCAACACCAAATTCAACGACATGTCGATGCGGTAGGGCGACACAAACACGGTCACCGTCCCTGCTTGCATGCTCAGTCCCAATGCAATGGCCACGGCCACTCCAAACAAGGCCAGTAACCACAAGGACCAACGCATATCAGCGGCCTGCCGCGACTGTTGCCAGTGCCGCCAACGAGCCATCCAGACGCGGTAAGCTGGTCTGCTGAACCTGTGACTGCACCTGTTTCATCAAGGTCTGCACAACGCGCCCTTGACGCGATGTCGATTCAAAGTATTGCGTCAATTCCCGCTCAGCCATGGCCAAATCATTCTGTGCGGTGGTGATTTGCCTGGAAAGCAAACTCAAGCGTGCATTCAATAAACGCAGCTTTACATTTTCCCGAACAAAGAAACTTTGTTCTGGTGACAGCAATACCGCCTCTGGCTGCTCGATGCGGCTGACCCTGATCAAATTCGAGATTTCAAGCCAAAAACGCTGACCCACCGCCGTCCAGTCTTTGTTCTGCCAAATTTGCGTCCAATCAGGTGGCAGCTTTTTGTCAGAAGTAGGCGTTAAATGGTTGGTATTTGCCACGTGATTGAGCATAGGTAATGTTTCAACCAAAACCACCAACTCATCCAGGCGGATCAACAAACCGGGAATATCGGTGACAGAGGCGGATTGCAAACGTTCGATGTCATGCTGAATCGCACGCAACACCGGCGCCATGCGAGGCTGAGGAATTTTGCTCAATCGCTTTTGAGCGGTTTGCAATGCGGCCAGCATGGGTTGAACACTGCCCGTCAACTCGGCTTGTTGTTGCGCCAATCCGAGAGCTGATTCAATGTCAACGACCAGGTTCTCGTCCCGAGAGCGCGACAAGCTTTGCATCAATTCTTCCAATTGACTGCGCTGCAGTGCGACTTCGCTCAATCGCGCATCCAGCAAAGCCACGCGCGCGGCGGTTTCCTGGGTCAGTTCTTCGGCATGTTTAGCCGTGCTGTTGGCTTGCATTGACAACTGACCGGCATCTGCGCTTTGTCGAGCCAACTGCTCCTGCATGGCACTGAGTTTGAACCACAGTTGCACACACACCAAGGCGCACAATACTGCCAGCACCAGGCTCAACACTGGCAGTTTCTGATGCCACCAGTTGAAAGTTTCAGTCGATGGTGTGCTGGCAGTGGAGGTAGATGTGTCGTTGGTAGGTTCACTGCTCATGCCAGCGATTCTAATGAGGACTGCAAGGCCTGCACCGTAGGTTTACAAACATACACCTTGCCCATGCCTGCCAATGCGGCAGCTTGTCCAATGCGTTCATGGGTGGCTACAGCCTTGGCGCCAGACCAGTCTTGCCCGGACAACAGTTGTTGCAAATGGAGAATGGCCTGCGAACTGCTGAACACCCACACACTGCCATCGGACAGCGCCTGACTTGCCATCGCTCGCTGTTGTTCGCTCCACACGGGACAAACACGTTGATAAACCGCCCATGTCTGCACCGCCACGCCCGCCTGAGTCAATTGCTGCATCAACCAATCGCGTCCGACACCTTGCGACGCAAAGTCTTGCTGATCGGCTTGGCTGCCGCGCAGAATCAACACCGGTTGGGATTGGGAGATGCTTTTTTTGACCACTTGCCACAACGCCTCTGTGTCAAATTGAGTCGCATCAGCCGCAGGCGCATCTATCAAATGATCAGGCACCCCAGCGTCGTGCAAGGCTTGTCGGGTGCCCGGACCCGTGGCCCAACAACGTGTCTTTCCCCAACCGTTTGCAGGTTTGCCTGTTGCGAATGTGTGTGCGACGGCATTGCGGCTGACAAACATGACTGCCTGGTAGCGGCTCCAATGTGCCAACGCATTTTGTAATGGCTCTAGAGGCGTCAGGGGTGCAATCTCGATCAACGGCCAATTGACCACCGCATGTCCAGCTGCTTGCAATCCCAGTGTCCATGCCTGACTGTCTTGGGTAGGACGGGTCAATATGACGCGGCGTCCGGCGCTCAATTAACCCGCCCCCTGGGCCCGCAATTGACGCGCCGCAGATAAACCCAGCGCCTCTGCATCATCCAACGTGGCCACCTCGCCCTGGCTATGGGCGCGAACCAATGGTGCATTGATGCTTTCAGGGTTGCCCCAGGCTGCGTGTAAATCCAGCACATCGCCGTGCAACACAGCATGTGCAGCCAAGGGCATCGAACAACTGCCGCCCATGGCGCGGCTGACCGCGCGTTCGGCCGCCACGGCCAGCCAGGTGGTGTGGTGAGCCAAAGGCGCAAGCATGTTTCGCACGTCATCGCGCGCGACGCGTATTTCAATACCCAGCGCACCTTGTCCGGCAGCCGGCAGCATCTCAGTGACTTCAAAAATATGGCGAATGCGTTCAGCCAATCCCAAGCGCTTTAATCCCGCAGCCGCCAGCACGATACCTGCGTAATGCCCTTCATCCAATTTACGCAGACGTGTATCCAAATTGCCACGCAAGGGTTCTATTTGCAGATCGGGACGCAAAGCACGCAGCAGTACGGTACGGCGCAGACTGGAGGTGCCCACCACCGAGCCAAACGGTAAATCCTGCAACTTGGCATAACGCGAAGACACCCAAGCATCTCGCGGATCTTCGCGTTCCATCACGCAAGCCAGTTCAAAACCCAGCGGCATGTCCATGGGCACGTCTTTGAGCGAATGCACCGCCAGATCGGCACGGCCTTCTTCCAAAGCGACTTCCAGTTCTTTGACAAACAAACCCTTGCCGCCGACCTTGCTTAATGAACGGTCTAGTATTTGATCGCCTTGCGTCGTCATCCCCAAAATATCCACCTGACAGCCGCGCGCGCGCAACAGGTCTTGCATGTGGTGTGCCTGCCATAAGGCCAGACGGCTTTCGCGGGTGGCGATGGTGAGATGGGGTGTGCTCAAAAATAGGGACCAAGGGCCGTCAATCAAAGGGGCGGGTGGATGCTAGCATGGACATTCGTCGTGGTTTTCCCTCTGTGTCACACGTTTTGAAATGACTAATTCCAAACAACGTCCACCTGTTGCATCACGCACATCAACCGCTTTGTCCAGCCATGAAAGACCACTGGTGGACGATATACGCTGGCTAGGACGCACCCTGGGTGATGTCATTCGTGAACAAGAAGGCGAAGAGGCTTTCGCTCTGATCGAACAAATCCGCCGTTTGTCGGTAGCCTTCAGACGCGATGCAGACACGCAAGCGGGTACTGCTTTGAAAAAAAGGCTGGCATCCCTCAGCAGCGAGCAAGCAGTGAGCGTGATACGCGCATTCACTTATTTCAGTCACTTGGCCAATTTGGCCGAGGACCAGCACCATATCCGACGGCAACAAGCCCACGACCGCGCCGGTGATGTGCACACCGGCAGTCTGGCTGCTTCATTAAACAAGCTCAAGGCGGCAGGCGTCACTACAAAAGCGATCAGCCAGGCATTGGCCCATGCACATATTTCGCCGGTGTTGACCGCGCACCCGACGGAGGTGCAACGCAAAAGCATCCTAGACGCCGAACGTGGCATTGCCGCTTGTTTGCAAACCCGCGACGAGATTGTGTCGCGCGGCACGGACGCCACCTCTGCGCGTCAATTGGCGCAGGTAGAAGCGCTGGTGCGCGCGCGCGTCTTGCAACTGTGGCAAACACGCTTGCTGCGCTTTACCAAGCTGACTGTGGCCGATGAAATCGAAAACGCCATGGGCTATTACGAGTCCACTTTTTTGTCTGAAATCCCCAAGCTGTATGCCGATCTGGAGCACGAACTCGGCGGCCAACCGATCGCCTCATTTTTTCGCATGGGACAGTGGATGGGCGGTGACCGCGACGGCAATCCGAATGTGAACGCCGACACACTCGACTTGGCATTGAAGCGCCAGTGCGAAGTGGTGATGCGACATTACCTGACTGAGGTGCACTGGCTGGGCAGCGAGTTGTCCACCTCGGCCATGTTGGTCGGCGTGCCGCCTGCGTTGCAAGCCTTGGCCGACTCCTCACCCGACACGAACGCGCACCGCCAAGACGAGCCATACCGGCGCAGCCTGACTTTCATTTACGCCCGCTTAGCAGCGAGCTTGCTGCATTTGACCGGCAAAGAAGCGGCTCGCCACGCTTTACCCCCGCAACAGCCTTACCCGGATTCGCAAGCGTTTTTGACAGACCTGCAAACGCTGAATGATGCATTGAGCGCACAACACGCACAAGCGTTGGCCTTGCCGCGACTGCGCCCTTTGATGCGCGCGGTGCAGGTGTTCGGTTTTCATTTGGCAACCGTCGATTTGCGGCAAAGCTCGGACCAGCATGAGTTGGTGGTGGCTGAACTCTTTAAGGTCGCAGGTATTGACAACCATTACCTGAAACGCGATGAACAAGCACGCTGTGACTTGCTGATGCAAGCCTTGAACGATCCGCGTCCATTGCGCATTCCCGGACAGAGCTACAGCATACACAGTGTGTCTGAATTGAACATTTTTGAAACCGCCCGCCGCATACGCTCTGACCACGGCGCTGACGCGATTCGCCACGCCATCATCAGCCACACCGAATCCGTCAGCGATTTACTCGAAGTGTTGTTGTTGCAAAAAGAAACAGGTTTGCTTCAAGGCTGTGTGAACGCCAAAGCGCGGGCTGACTTGATCGTCGTGCCTTTGTTCGAAACGATTGAAGACCTGCACCAGGCGCCGCTTATCATGCGCGACTATTTCGCACTGCCGGGCATCGCCGCGCTGGTGGCGCGCAGCGGCGGCGAACAAGACATCATGCTGGGCTATTCGGACAGCAACAAAGACGGTGGTATCTTCACCAGCAACTGGTCGCTGTACCAAGCAGAAATCGCATTGGTCGATGTGTTCAAGACGCTAGAAGAATTACACGGCATCACGTTGCGCTTGTTCCACGGGCGCGGCGGCACGGTCGGCCGCGGCGGCGGCCCGAGTTACGAAGCGATTCTGGCGCAGCCGCCCGGCACGGTGCGCGGGCAAATTCGATTGACCGAGCAAGGCGAAGTCATTAACTCCAAATACGCCAACCCCATGCTGGGCAGACGCAATTTGGAAACGCTGGTGGCGGCCACGCTCGAAGCCACCTTACTGCCTGCGAGCAAAGGCGCACCACGCACCTTCATCGAAGCGGCAGAGTTGTTGTCGCAAACCAGCATGCAGGCTTACCGGGCATTGGTTTACGACACACCGGGTTTCAGTGATTATTTTTTCGAGGCCACACCGCTGCGAGAAATTGCGGGCTTGAACATAGGTTCGCGCCCGGCCTCGCGCAAACCCTCGCAACGCATCGAGGACTTACGCGCCATTCCATGGGGATTCAGCTGGGCCCAATGCCGCTTGACGCTGCCAGGCTGGCTGGGCTTCGGCTCGGCGGTCAATGCATTCATTGAAGAACATCCCACCCTGTCGCGCACACAAGCATGGGCTTTGCTGCGCCGCATGCACAAAGACTGGCCGTTTTTCCGCACGCTGTTGTCCAATATGGATATGGTGATGGCCAAGTCAGACTTGGCGCTGGCCTCGCGTTATGCAGAATTGGTGAGCGATGCGCGGCTGCGTAAAAAGATTTTCAAAGCGATTGAAGCCGAATGGCATTTGACGGCCAGCGCTTTACAACAAATCACCGGCAACAAACAACGGTTAGCCAACAACGCTTCGTTGGCCAGATCCATCAAACACCGCTTTCCCTATATCGATCCCTTACACCATTTGCAAGTGGAGCTCATACGCAGGCACCGCGCCGGCATCACCGATGAGCGTGCGCAACGCGGCATCCATTTGTCGATCAACGGCATTGCGGCGGGGTTAAGGAATACCGGTTAAGGCTTAAGCCACGGGTTGATCAGCGTCATTCCCAAACCCTCAAAGTCTTTGGTATTGCGGGTGGCAAGACTTGCCTGGTGCGTCAAACAAATGGACGCAATTTGTGCATCAGCCAAAGAAATCGGCTTGCCTTGGCTTTCTCGGCGTGTAACCAAATCTGCATAAACCACTGCCGCTTCCAAATCGAAAGCCAGCACGCGGTTTTGAAAGTCCTCAGACAACATCAAGGAAAAAGTACGGGTTAATTGTTGTTTGCGGGTTCCCTTTGGCAGCCTGGCTAAGCCAAACAGCAACTCAGCGGCCACCACACTGCACAGCCATATGTCCTGTGAAGCTTGTATGTTCAGCCATTGCAAAACATGGGGTGATGGTGCGGGCCGCATCAATTCAGACACGACGTTGGTGTCAAGCAAGATCAAAAAGCGGCCCCTGTGTCGGGATCGACACCACGAGGTCTATCTGTGCGGACAGCCAATTCAAGTTCGAAGCCGCCCAAGGCGGCAAACCTGGCGTGAATCCGCTGGCCCAATCCCGCAGAGGGCGTGTTTTGCGTCAGGGCGCTTCGCAAAATGGTGCGCACCTCTTCTTCCATGGAGCGGCCATGTGATGCAGCCGCTTGGCGCAGTTTGTCTTTGGTAGCGTCGTCTACGTTGCGAATGGTCAATGTGTTCATAGGCCCTCCTAGAATACATTCTAAGCTGGCAATGCTGTCATTGCTAGCAACTTAAGACTGATTGCCGAGTTACTTGCCGGCCGGTGCCGGGGCAGCGGGTGCTTCAGGCACAGTGGCAGCAGGCGTGAGTTGATTTAGAAATGCCTTTGACACGCAACCATATCGAAATCAAAGTGGAACCAATCGAAGGAAGGCGCCATGTCCACCACCATCACCCTCAAAGGGATACCTGACCAAGTTTATTTGTAGCTGAAATCGTCTGCCCAAGCCAACCGGCGAAGTATCAACAGCGAAGCTATTGCTTGCTTGGAAACCGTCTTGTTGCCTCGCAAAACCAATGCATTGGCACATCTCGAGAAAGCAAAGTCGATTCGAGACAGCTTGACACCCGGGCAGTTCAAGCCCGAAGACATAGACCAATTCAAAAAGTCCGGGCGCTCATGATCGTTGTCGATGTCAACGTACTCGCCTATCTTTACTTGCCCGGGCCATTCACAACGGCTGTGGAAAAACTGTTGCTGCAAGATGCGCAATGGGCTGCGCCACGGCTTTGGCGAAGCGAATTTCGACATTTTCTGGCTACCTACATGCGCAAAAACTTGTTGACTTTGGAACAAGCCAATGACATGTTTAAGAGCGCCGAAGATTTACTGTCAACCAATGAATATGAGATCTCCAGCTTGAAAGTGCTGCAACTGGCTAAGGACAGCGGCTGCTCTGCCTATGACTGCAAATATGTGGCCATGGCACGGCACTTGAGAATTCATTTGTTCACAGCTGATAAAGCATTGTTGGAGGCATTTCCTGAAACCTCGATAGCACTAGCTCAAATATGACCTTGGTCATTTCATCCCGCTAAAAGCTTCCCCATGCTGATGCGTGGCTCAACTTGGTATCCCAGCTTTTTATAAAACCCACTGGTTATGTAGTTAGAAGTCAAGATTTGCAGATTGACCTTGCAACATCCCTTCTCAGCAAGGGCTTGCTCTGTGTGCCTGACCAATGCGCCGCCAATACCCATCGACCTGGAATCAGGATGGACTGCAATGGCATACAACCAACCGCGGTGCCCATCGAATCCTGCCATGGCTGTGCCCATCACAGTGTCTTCTCGTGTTGCGACGACGAACAACCCATCTTTGGCACGCAGTTTTTGATCGATGGTGAAAGCGGGGTCGTTGTGCGCGGCTGTGTAGGCAAAGACAAGTTCCCACAGTTGGATGACTTGCAGTCGGTGAATTGAATCTTTGTATTGATCAATAGGCATGGGTTTTTGCGTTTGCTGACGGATGGACCAAAAATTATGCTGAATTTTAATTACTTTTCAAGCGAACAATTTTCGATTCGCCCAAATCGAACGATTCGCGCTAAACTAAACCCATGCAAACCTTTACCGCCAACCAAGCCAAAACCCATTTCGGCCATTTCTTGGACACCGCTCAACGCGAGCCAGTGCAAGTGATGAAACACGATAGGGTGGTCGGTGTCTTGGTGTCAGTCAAAGACTACGAAGCCATGCGCCTCTTTTACGCAGACCGCTTGCAACACCGCTTGAAACAATCAACCGCATTGGCCGAGGCCGCTGGCCTCACACCTGACAAGCTTGACGCATTACTGAATGCCAGTGGCTGACTGGGTGCTGGACACCAATGTCTTGATCAGCGCAGTGCTATCCAGCCAAGGCGCTCCCCACGCCTTGGTACAACATATTTTGAGAAATGGCAATTTGGTTTTTTCAAGCGCCACCTTCGAAGAATTGCGCAGCCGCATTTACCGACCCAAGTTCGATGTCTACCTTTCATTGGAAATGCGCGAGGCTTTATTGCATGACTTTCAATCCATCGCCAGATGGATTGAACCCAATGTCGTCCCACCCTGCAGTCGCGACCCTTCAGACGATGTGTTCATCGCCACTGCGCTCAAAGCAGGCTTGAGTTTTTTGGTAAGCGGTGATGAAGACCTGCTCGGTGCAAACTTACCACCAGGCTTTCAAGTCCTGACACCGGCCCAAGCTCTATCGGCTCACACCTAAAATGCTCCCATGACTTCCTCCAATTCGCTAGACCGCAAATCCCAGGCTTGGTCCGCCTTGTTCTCCGAGCCCATGAGCGAGTTGGTGCAGCGCTACACCGCCAGCGTGTTTTTCGATCAGCGTTTGTGGCGGTCCGACATACAAGGCAGTCTGGCGCACGCACAGATGCTGCAAGCGCAAGCCATCATCAGCGGGCAAGATCTGGCCGATATTCAGCGCGGCATGGCGCAAATCACGCAAGACATTGAAGCCGGTCGCTTCGAATGGAAGCTGGAGCTCGAAGACGTTCACTTGAACATCGAAGCGCGGCTCACGCAACTGGTCGGCGACGCGGGCAAGCGCCTGCACACTGGGCGCAGCCGCAACGACCAGGTGGCTACCGACGTGCGCCTGTGGTTGCGCGACGAGATCGACGCCATCAGCGAATTGCTACGCAGTTTGCAACTCGCGCTGGTGGATGTCGCTGCGCAGCACACCGACACCATCATGCCAGGCTTCACGCACTTGCAAGTCGCGCAACCGGTCAGTTTCGGTCACCACCTGTTAGCGTATGTGGAAATGTTTGCACGCGACCAGGAGCGTTTGCTCGAAGTGCGCGCGCGCACCAACCGTTTGCCACTGGGCTCGGCGGCATTGGCGGGTACCACCTACGCCTTGGACCGCGAACTCGTCGCTCGCACGCTCGGCATGGTCGATGCACATGGCGCGGCGCAAGTGTGTCAAAACAGTTTGGATGCGGTCAGCGACCGCGACTTCGCCATCGAGTTCACTTCAGCCGCTACGCTTTGCATGTTGCACATCAGTCGCTTGAGCGAAGAGCTCATCATTTGGATGAGCCAAAACTTCGGCTTTATCCAAATCTCGGACCGGTTCACCACTGGTT
>Ga0214917_10008058_pt1 | contig 10461 bp, 11 predicted proteins | sample LL_1208_BB_MetaG_FD_177983 | JGI IMG/M metagenome (GOLD analysis project Ga0214917, IMG submission 177983) | Freshwater microbial communities from Lake Lanier, Atlanta, Georgia, United States - LL_1208_BB | ecosystem: Environmental > Aquatic > Freshwater > Lake | place: USA: Georgia | collected...
GATGATTGTGTTTTTTTATTTCTTTATGTAACTCACCCGAGGAGAAGACCCAGCAACACTTTTGTTCGTTTCTAAAGCAAACATCCTAACTAATGAGATTTATCAGTTCTCGACCCTATCTTCTTGGCATATCTTTGACGGTGAAGGGTAAGTTAAAACGTGCCTCTTCAGGCACCGCAGGAACTTGTGATTCCCATAACTCAAATCTTGCTCGCATAGCATCCAAACGTTCGGATTCACGTTTAGCTTGGTTTGCCCGTTCACGCGCATCCTGCGAAAGATTGAACAGATATTCGTTTTCGTTTATTTTTAGGTATTTCCAATCACCATCGCGATGAGCACGTTGCTCGTTATATTTCATTCGCCAAAACATCGGGCGCTGAAATGTTCGCCTACAGTCTCGTAGCGTAGGTTGCATTGACACCCCATCAAGTTGATGGTCAGCAGGAATGCGCGCACCTGCAACTTCAAGCACTGTCGCGGTCCAATCCATAGTCATGCAGTGTTGGTGACAAACAGCACCCGGTTGAGTAACGCCTTGGGGCCAATGCACGATGTAAGGAACACGAATGCCGCCTTCAGTTAAATCCATCTTGCCACCTACTAACGGCCAGTTATCAGAAAAACGCTCTCCCCCGTTATCACTGGTGAAAACAATGAAAGTGTCCTTAAGTTGCTTGGTCTCTCGAAGCGCTTCTACCACCCAGCCAATACCTTCGTCCATCTCGCGAATCATTGTTCGATAGGTTTCAACATTTCCACCATCTAAATGAGTAATGTCTTTGACGATTTCTGGATTGATTTTTTCTTGTGAGCGCGTTTCCCATGGCCAATGCGGAGCGGTGTAATGCAAGCTGAGGAAAAATTTCTGATTGTCTTTTGCACGGTCTCGAACATACTGTGCGGCGCGTTTAGAAATTAAATCAGTCAGATAGCCTGGTTCGTCATAGGGTTGACCATCCAGTTCAAGGTCTGATTCAGGTCCGCGCGCGTTGTGTCCGTAGTAACTCACCCCTCCCGACATAGGACCAAAGTGATGCATGTAGCCCGATTTGTCAGGACCGAAATGAGGTCGAAATCCCAAATGCCATTTGCCAATCAGTGCCGTTTGATAGCCCACCTCTTTCATCATTGAGGGCAATGTCGGTAGATGTGGATGCAACCCTATTTCCGGGTTTCCTCTTGCAGTACCGAGCATAGGTTCCTCACTCGCGCCTCTAACCCAATATTGGTATCGCCCTGTCATCAGTGCAAAGCGTGTGGGCGAACATACAGGGGAGTTGGAGTACCCGTTTACATATCTCAGACCATTTGCTGCAAGACCATCTAGGACAGGCGATACCGCTCCAAACTCTGCATCACGTCCGCCGTAACAGCCTAAATCGGCGAATCCTAAATCGTCTGAAACTATGAATATGAAGTTGGTCATGCCGATAGATGTTTATTCCATTTTGATATTTGCTCGGCGAACAACTTCAGACCACTTAGGAATTTCTCTTCGAACCAGTTCGCCAAAAGCGCTGGCAGTGCTGGTTTGCAAATAGACACCCATTTGGGCAAATTTCTGATCTAAACCAACTTCAGACAACGCTTTCACTACTTCAATATTAAGTCTCTCAGCGTTAGCTGCTGTCAATGAGGCAGGCCCTACAAGTCCAGCCCAATCACGAACATCAAACTGCGGGTATCCCACTTGTGCAAAAGTGGGAACGTTAGGAAGAACATCCAAGCGCTCAGAAGCAGTCACAGCGATAGGGTGTAAACGGCCACTTTTAATATGCGGAAGTGCTGAGGCCAAAGAAGCAAACATCATGTCGACCTGCTCGCCCACTAAGTCTTGCAAAGCCGCAACCGGTCCTCGGTAAGGCACATGCAATATGAAAGTATTTGTCAGTTGCTTAAAGTATTCGCCCATCAGGTGCGCGGGAGAACCCGAGCCTCCAGAACTGTAAATAAGTTTGCCAGGGTTTCCTTTTGCAAAAGCGATCAAGCCACCCATATCCTTCATTTGCACACTATTTCGAATCACCAGCACGTTATAAGTCCATTGGGTCTGACTTATTGGTAACAGATCTTTCAAAGTGTCGAAAGGCATCTTAGGTACGAGTGAAGGCAATACAGCATGCGGCATAAACATTACTCCAACCGTATGCCCATCAGCACTTTTTGCCACTTGGTCCATGCCAACAAGTCCTGTCCCGCCCGAACGATTTTCGACCACAAAGGCTTGTCCAAAAACCTTTGATAGCCTATCTGCCAAATGTCTAGCTACAGGATCCCAAGGACTACCAGCAGCTGACGGTACTATCAATCGAACAGGTTTTGTAGGCCAGACTTGCGCAAGCCCACAAAGCGGTAACGAGGCCAAACCAAGGCCTCCCGCTACACGCAGGATTTGTCGGCGCCTGTTCATACAGTCAGTCCAGTTTGATATTGGCTTGACGAATAGCCTGTCCCCACTTGGTAGAGTCTGATTTTAGGAAGGCACTGAACTCTGAAGGGGTCATGGATTTCAGCTCGCCACCATATGAGCGCCACTTGTCCATCAACGCAGGGTTTTGGGTTGTCGCTTTTTGCATGGCAGCAGAGAGTTTTTCAACAATAGCTGAAGGCGTTCCAGCGGGGGCCATCAAGCCAATCCAGGCGGTAGGGGTGTAGTCGGGCAAACCTGCTTCGGCAAACGTAGGTACATCTGGAAAATTGGGGTGACGGGTCTTACCAGTCATGGCAAGCACTTTTAACTTGCCAGCTTTGACATTGCCAATGGCTGCTGGCAAAGCATCAAACATGAGTTGCACTTGACCCGCTACCAAATCGGCATAGGGGCTGGTGGTGTTGTACGGAACGAATTTGAGTTTGATACCTGAGCCTGCGTTGAACCATTCCCCCGCCAAGTGTGAATAACTGCCAATGCCAGAAGTGGCGGCGGTGAGGGTGTCAGGTTGTGATTTGGCAAGTGCGATCAATTCTTTACCGCTGTTTTGCTGCACGTTTGTTGCATTGGCAATCAACGCTGTATTGAGCAAGCCAACCAAGCTAATTGGCACAAAGTCTCGTTCAGCGCTATAGGGGACTTTGTTATAGAGATGCGGTACAACAGACAACGAGGTGGTCGACGCCATGACCAAGGTATATCCATCTGGCGCGGCCTTGGCACCTGCTTCCATGCCGATCATGCTGGATGCGCCTGGTCGGTTTTCGACCAAGACGGTTTGGCCAAACACTCTAGTGAGTTCAAGTGCAATTTCTCGTGTGTTGGCGTCAGGTCCTGTGCCTGTAGGGAAAGGCGCAATGATGCGAATTGGTTTATTGGGATAGTCCTGCTGTGCCAATGCGCCAAATGCGCTTAAGGCAGCCAAAGCACAAACAGCCAAAGTTGACAAGGTGAAACGGCGAAATAGAAGTTGCATGAGGTCTCCTCTTTATAAATAAGAACGGGTAGGTTAAAAAAATCTAATGACAATAATTGCTGTTTTCATTGGAAAATTGTAGCTTTATAGTTCTTAATTATCAAAATATAATATTTTTTACGAATTTATAGACTGGGAAACACCCTGATGCCGATGTCCCAACCTTTAAGCTGCCATAGTGATTTAGTTTTTAGCCATGTAGGCTTTTATGTCAAAAACCTAGATGCTATGGGGCAGTTCTACAAAGATGTATTGGGATTTATCGAAACGGACCGTGGCGACTTTGGGGCGGTGCAACTGATATTTCTGAGCCTCGATCCCTGCGAACACCACCAACTCCTCTTGGCTTCAGGAAGGCAAAGCGATTTGTCCTTCAATGTGATTAACCAGTTGTCGTTTCGTGTGCAAAATCTTGCCACGTTGAAATACGTTCATCAGAGTGCCTTGGAAAATCTAGGCATACACGATATGCAGTGCGCCACCCATGGCAACGCTATTTCGGTTTATTTTCGTGACCCCGAGGGTAACCGCATCGAAGTGTTTTTGGACACGCCCTGGTACTGCGAACAACCCTTGCGTCAACCGATTGACCTTACGCAAAGCGATGAAATCATTATTGAGCACGCCCACGCAATAGCTAAAAGCCGACCTAAATACCAGCCCCGCGCACAATTGCAAGCGGAAATGGCTCAGCGTATGGGATTCGCCGCACAATGAGTTTGGTAGATGTAGCCATCATTGGCTTTGGACCTGCAGGCGCCACTCTTGCTAATTTATTAGGACAAACCGGTTTAGACGTATTGGTTCTAGAAAAAGAAACCTCCGTTTACCCCTTGCCCCGCGCCATCCACTTTGATGGCGAAGTGATGCGGATTTTTCAGTCGATTGGTTTGCGCCGCGAGATTGAAGGTATTTCACGCGCTGGGCTCAAAGGCATGCATTTCGTCAGTGCTGAAGGCGAGACCTTGTTGATACGCGGCGGCACCACAGCATTGGGGCCCCACGGCTGCGCTAGCAACTACTACTTCCACCAACCCGATCTCGAACGCGTATTGCGCGAAGGGGTGAAACGATTTGAGAACGTACGCGTTTGCTTGCAACACAGCGTTCTAGACATCCAACAGCACCCTGAAAAAGCAAGTCTGCAAGTAAAAGACAGCAAAACCAACAACATATACGAAATCAACGCTCGTTATGTTGTTGGTTGCGATGGCGCACGGTCTTTAGTTCGCAAAATCTTGGGCTCGCCCATGCAAGACCTTGGCTTGCACCAAGCATGGTTGGTATTTGATGTCCTGTTGAAAGACAGCGCCCCGCATCTGCCAGACCACACGGTGCAGCATTGTGACCCCGCTAGACCTATGACGTATTGCAACGTCACTGGAAACCGCAGGCGTTGGGAAATCATGATGTTGCCGGATGACGACGCTGCAGAGATCGTCAAACCTGAAAACCTTTGGCCTTTGGTCAAGCGCTGGGTGCAACCGGAAAACGCCGATATTGAGCGCGCAACCATCTACACCTTTCACTCAGTCATCGCCCAAGGCTGGCGGACTGGCCGATTGATGATTGCTGGAGATGCCGCACACCAAACTCCTCCGTTTTTAGGCCAAGGTATGTGTGCTGCGTTGCGCGATGCGTCTAATTTGGCATGGAAGTTACACGCGGTTTTGAAGGGCATTGCTAACGATGAATTATTGGATACCTACGAATCAGAACGCGCCCCGCATGTGCAAGCCTTTATTGAGTTAGCCGTGCTACTGGGTGACATCATCCAAACCACTGACCCTGAAGCTGCCAAAGCGCGTGACGCCAAATTCCGCCAAGGCCAACCAGAGATATTCCAATTTCCTGCGCCAGTTTTGGGACATGGCATGGTCGCTGATGCCCTTGCACCGGTGGGGCAAACCTTTCCTCAGCCGAAATTATCCAATGGACAATGGCTTGACGAGGTAATTGGTAACCACTTTGCAGTGATCGCTCTACCCGAGATTTTGCAAGAGGTGTCGTCGCATACACGCTCGAGATGGAAACAATGGCAGGTTGTGAGTCAATCAGCGCAAGACGACAGCTTGCACGCGTGGTTGGATCAGCAATCGGTGAAAGCCGTGGTAGTGAGACCAGACCGCTACATATTAGGCATGGCCCAAACCAGCGGGCAACTCGACGCACTTAGCCAGCAGTGGTTTAAATGATGAGAGATAAATCAATATCCAGTTTGTCGCGCATGTTGAGCCTGTTCGACTTATTCACTGACACCCACGCCAATTGGTCTGCCGAGGCGATTGCACAAGCTATAGATGTTTCTGTTCCCACCAGCTATCGCTATGTCAAATTACTGGCTGATGCTGGCTTTTTACAGCGCTCGGCAGAGTCGCAATTTTGCCTAGGGCCCCGCATCATCACACTAGACCACTTCATGCGCGTGAGCGACCCAGTCTTGAAACACGCGATCGCCATCATGCAAGAGTTGGTAGAGAAAACCGGCTTTGATTGCGTACTCACTGGTTTGTACGGCAACCAAGTGATCGATACCCACCGCGAATACAGCTCCAACCCCGCTGAGTTGCATTACGGACGTGGTCGTCCTCGCCCACTTTTTTTGGGTGGTGCGCCCAAAGTGATGTTGGCCAATTTGACGCCTCAAGCGCTGCATAAATTGTTTGACCAACACACCAATGAGGTTTCGCAAGCAGGCTTACCCAGCGAATGGGCTGAGTTTCGCAAGTACTTCAGCGCCATTCGCAAAACGGGCTACTACTATTCCAACGGCGAACTAGAATCTCACCTTGCGGCCTTAGCCGCCGTACTGCAAAAATCGGATGGCAGTGTATTGGGTGCGCTATCGTTGGTCGTTCCAGTCAAACGCATGGCAGTGATAGATTTTTCCAAAATGGCTGAATTAGTGATGCGCGCCGCGCGTGATATTTCAGTCCGTGTTTCTTAAATTTCCCTCTGCCACGTCGCTCAAATTTATTGAAACCCGATTTAGTGTGGAGTCACGTTTCAAATCAGCGGTATGAAGTTGCCTGTGTTTTTTGGCAAGCTACACGAAAGCGTGCTTGCACCTTGGCAGACGCTGATGTCAGTCGTACCCTCGGCAGAATTGACTCCAGAGTCAGAGTACCAAGAGGGTAACCCGGTCATGCAGGCGTTTTTGGGTTTTCTGGCTTGCCAGATGGCCGCGCACCCGGTTGAAGTCGTGGGGAGTGATTGATTTAAGCCGCCAGCCGTTCAATCTTGGGCCGCTTCACCTTTCCTGCCTGGTACAAGTCGTATTGCAACTGCATGCATGCCCACAATTCGGCGCTGGTGCCGAAAGCAGAGGCAAGCCGACAGGCCATGTCATCAGAGATGCCAGACGCACTGGTCACAATGCGGTTCAATGGCACACGGTTGACACCAAGGGTTAAAGTAGCCGCAGTCACGGTTGTATCCCCTGAGTGTTCCCTCAAGACTTCGCCGAGATACTTCTCGAACGCTTTGCGAGCATGGGGCTCGAACACGTGGCGCTCGCTCTGCTCTACCTCGGGCTGCCGGTGCTGCTGGCCGAGGTGCCAGCAGCCCGTAGCTGAGCTTCAGGCCGTGACGCCACCCCACATGGTGCGCGCGACTTCCACCACCCGCGCCAGCTTGCGCCACTGGTCGTCTTCGGTGATGAGGTTGCCCTCCACCGTGCTGGCGAAGCCGCATTGCGGACTGATCGCCAGGTGCTCCAGCGGCATCTGACGTGCGGCATCGTCAATGCGGCGCAGCAGGGTCTCGGTACTCTCGAGCCGGCCGTGCTTGGTGGTCACTAGGCCCAGCACCACCTTCACGCCGAACGGCACGTGGGCCAGCGGCGTGAAGTCGCCCGAGCGTTCGTCGTCGTACTCGAGCAGGAAGTGGTCGACCTTCAGGCCGCCCAGCACCGCCTCGGCGATGCGCTGGTAGCCGCCCTCGGCGATCCAGCCGCTGCGCGAGTTGCCGCGGCACACATGGATGCCAACGGTGGTGTCGGGGCCGCGCGCAGCGATGCAGTCGTTGGTGAGCTGCACGTAGCGCGCCAGGCGCTGCTCCGGGTCGTCGCCGGCGGCGATGACGTCGGCGCGCATGCGGTCGCTGATGAAGTAGGTCATCAGCGGATCGTCGATCTGGATGTAGCGGCAACCCGCGGCCTCCAGCGCGGCGATCTCGGCGCGGTAGGCGGTCACCACATCGGCGAAGAATTCCTCTATATCGGGATAGGCGGCGGTGGATACGCCGGCGCGCCCGCCGTGGAAATGCAGCCGCGTGGGCGACGGGATCGTCACCTTGGCCGTCACCTGGGTGCAGCCGGCGAGATGGCGGTAGTCGTCCACTGTCACCGGGTGTGGTAGCGACAGCCGGCCCGTGGTGACGACGTTCTTGGGCACATACTTCCAGCCCTCGTCGTCATGGCCATGGTCGTGCCCGCACTCCGCCGCAGGCGCCTTGGTGGCGACGAAGGCCTGCGAATCGGCACCGTCGCGGATCTCCACGCCCGACAGGCCGCGCACGAAGTCGATCCACCAGTTCTCACGATGGAACTCGCCGTCGACCACGACGCCGAAGCCGCAGGCTTCCTGGCGGCGCACGACCTCCGCTATGGCGGCGTCTTCCGCCGCACGCAAGGCCGCGCGGTCGATGCGCCCGGCTTCGAACTCGGCGCGGGCAGCGAGCAAGGCCACTGGCCGCAACAAGCTGCCGACCTGGTCGGCGCGGAAAAAGGGCTTGCTCATCAGTTGCCCCGTGCGGGGTCGCGCACGTCCTTCTGCTCGGAGAACTCGATGTTGTAGAGCTCACCATTGACTCGCTCGGTGCGGCGCAGGTACACGCTCTGCACCACGTCGCGGGTGTTGGCGTCGATCAGCACCTGGCCGCGCGGGCTCTCAAAGATGGCGCCCTTCATGCCAGCCAGCAGCGCATCACCGCCGCCCTTACCGCCAGTCTTCTTCAGTGCCTCGTAGATCAGGTGCATGCCGTCATAGGCGAACACCGCCACGGCGTTGGGCCGCAGGTTGCCGTTGAGGGCCTTGAACTCGGCGACGAACTTCTTGTTCAACACCGAGTTGTGGGCGGTGGAGTACGGGTAGGAACTCACCACGCCCAGGGCCTCGTCGCCCATGCTGCCCAGCAGGTCGTCGTCGACGATCTCACCGGTGCCGATGAGCTTGATGCCCGCCTGCGCCAGGCCGCGCTCAGCGAACTGCTTCATCACCGCGGTGCCGGCGCCGCTGGGAACGAAGACGAAGAGCGCGTCCGGAGAGAGGTCACGCACCTTCTGCAGGAAGGGCGAGAAGTCGGGGTTGCGTAGCGGCACGCGCAGGGAGTCGAGCACCTGGCCGCCGTTGAGGGTGAAGCGGTCCGTGAAGGTGCGCTCGGCGTCCAGCCCGGGGCCGTAGTCGGTGACCAGCGTCACCACCTTTTTGATGTTGTTCTTGGGCGCCCACTCGGCCACGCCGAGGGTGATCTGCGGCAGCGTCATCGAAACCCTCACCATGTAGGGCGAGGCCTGGATCACCGACGAGGTGGCGGCCAGCATGTTGACCATCGGCACCTTGGCCTGGGTGGCGATCGGCGCGGTGGCCAGCGCCAGCGGCGTGAGGCCGAAGCCGGCAAGCACGTCAACCTTGTCGTTCACCACCAGGGCCTGCGCGAGGCGCTTGGTGACATCGGGCACGCCGGTGTCGTCCTTGATGATCACCTCGACCTTGCGGCCCGCCACCGTCTCGCCCTTCTGCTTGAGGTAGAGCTTGACCGCCGCCTCCATCTGCTTGCCGGTGGAGGCGAAGGGGCCGGTCATCGGCAGCAGCAGGCCGATGCGGAACGGGGCGGCCTGGGCGGTCGCCTCGGGCAAGGCCCAGGCCAGCGGGGCGGCGGCGAGGGCCTGGATCAGTTGGCGTTTCTTCATCATCGTTGTCTCCTTAGGTTGTTGTGAGGGTCAGCCCGCTTCCGCGGCGGCGAGGTCATGGAGGATGCGGCGCATCATCAGGCCGGGCTGGTTAGGGGCGAAGCGGATAGGAATTTCAACCAAACGAGATTAAATGTAGCACCACCCTGGGGGTCACCACGCCACTGAACCAGGTCGCTTCGAGTCGTCGCTGAGGGCCCGGAGCCCGAGACTGTCCGACAACCTCCCTTATCAGCATTGCCAGGCACAGCCCTACCCCGCAGCGTTGGCAAAACCGCTGCCGCCATTGCTCACCAGCTGATGCTCTGATCGACCTCATCTTCCGGTTCCATTTGGACCACCAGCCGTTCAATCAGACTTCTTTTGATGCCTGGCGCGTTCTTTTTTCACATCTCTTATCTGCCAAAGTCCAAAAGCCAAAACCAAAACAAACAGCCCGAGCTCGATCCAAATTCCCATCAATCGCCTCCTCAGGTAATCCTAGGTTGACAAAGCTGCAAATCTAATTACATTTACACCAAAATGTGTAAATAAATGTTGACATTGCGGTTTGAGTCTTATCAAGACTTTAGCGGATGCCTAGATGGAGCACTTTAATGAGTCTTCTGGATCGGGCTGAAAAAGCCTTGCGGGTTCATTTTGATCAAGCCGTGGGTCTAGGTGCGCCGCCCCGATTGGTGCAGGCCATGCGGCACGCTGTGTTTTCAGGCGGAGCGCGCATTCGGCCGCAGCTCTGTTTGAGTGTGGCCATGGCCTGTGGCGACGATCAACCCAATTTATCGGATGCGGCGGCGGTATCGCTGGAGTTGATGCACTGCGCGTCTTTGGTTCACGACGACATGCCCGCTTTTGATGATGCCGACATTCGTCGTGGCCGCCCCACAGTGCACAAGCTGTATGGTGAACCGCTTGCTTTATTGGCCGGTGATGCCCTGATTGTCATGGCCTTTCAAGTGTTGGCCAATGCCTGTGCTGAGCACCCGATGCGCTTGGTGGGGTTGATGCAAAACCTTTGCGCCGGTGTAGGCTTGCCGCACGGCATTGTGGCGGGGCAGGCTTGGGAGTGCGAGCCTGCAGCCGATTTAAGCCAATACCAAAGAGCCAAAACTGGAGCGCTGTTTGTGGCTGCCACCTGCGCTG
>Ga0214917_10008059_pt1 | contig 10461 bp, 13 predicted proteins | sample LL_1208_BB_MetaG_FD_177983 | JGI IMG/M metagenome (GOLD analysis project Ga0214917, IMG submission 177983) | Freshwater microbial communities from Lake Lanier, Atlanta, Georgia, United States - LL_1208_BB | ecosystem: Environmental > Aquatic > Freshwater > Lake | place: USA: Georgia | collected...
AGGGACTGACCTCCTCCTCCTCCACACACACCACCTGAGGGACTGACCTCCTCCTCCTCCACACACACCACCTGAGGGACTGACCTCCTCCTCCACACACACCACCTGAGGGACTGACTTCCTTCCCTGAACGCACTGGAAAAAAGTGAAGTGGTCTGTACCCCTTCCTTGGGAGTGCGAAGAGATGGAGTCAGAACTCGAAGTGTTACGTCGGTTCTGGTTCAAGGCGGCGTCGTCGTTTTACCCTCCAAGGGACGTCGGCAAGGTTATTGTCACCTTCACCTCAGAGGGTGGCGAAGAAGGCGCTTTCGAGGTGGACCGTGCTGGTAAGGTCCGCGTCGGTGGTTCCGACGTGCCGACTTCCGTCCATCTGCTCGCGCGGTTTGCTGTGGTGGACGGTTTCAAGAGTTGCTCGAGAGACTCACGTGATTTGGAGGTCCTCCTTTTCCACCTGCGAGTGCTGACGGGTAGAGAAGCAGACGATTTTGGAGGTTGGGAGTGCAAGGCCCCTGCTTTCGACAACCTCGTGCGCGTGCACGAGAGGGTCACGCTGGTCGTCAAGTGGCTGTGGATCAAGATGCAGGGATTCGCCTTGCAGAAAATCTGCGTCGGAGGTGACACCTGGTCTCTCGAGTTTGACTGCAGGGAGGATCACGAGGACCAGCCGCGTGCTGCCGTCCTTCCGCAACGAGGAGAGAAGCTTGACCGACTTTCCCCACTTCACGTCAGGTGGTTGTACGTCACCGTGGCGCGCCTCCTCGACGAGCACTACCGCTGTGACGACTGGCAGGGTTTGGAGGTAGACGCGGAGAAGCTGGCTGACAAGCTGGAGCAGCACTGGCGTCGGAGTGAGAGGGGACTGTTCAGCTCCTCCTCCGAGAAGTCTGCCGAGAAGGCTCCTCGCCTCAGCTCCGCCGCGGCCGACATACGCGGGGAGCCCCTAGGGGAGCCCCGTCCGTGCAAAAGAGCGAAAAGGGACGATGATAGTACAAACCTCGTCCGGTGCCTCAACCGTCTGCACTGCTTGTCGTTCGCGACTCTCACCCTGCGTGAGACGGTTCCCCGGGTGCAGGTTCGCTACACTGTGAGAGGGAATGACCGAGTGGCGACGTTCGACAGCAGTGGGGTGGTGAAGTGCGGCGAAGAGAGGGTGGCATCGTTCAGAGACTTGTACAAGCTGGAGTTTCAGAACGACGAACGGCCTCTGGTGGTAAAAGGGTACAACTTCACCTCGGAGACGGTGGAAGCCCTGAGGTTCTTGGTGCTCGCAGTCCAGGGGGATGTGGACTTCTCTCCGTTTCCCAAACTCCCCTTCTTCGACCAGTCCGTGTCCATGCTGGACCGCCTGCGTGACGTCGTGCTTTCGGTCCAAGTCTTGGACGGGTTCGAACTCAAGGACTTCTCCACCGACGGCAAGGAGGCCCCCGGCTTCGTACCCGATGACACCCTGGGGGGCGCGCTACGAGTGGCCGCAAAGGCTACCCGCGACGAAATTCTCCGGAAGAAGGGAGTCGGCGTAACCGACCTGATACCCAGGCAGCTCGACAGTGTGACGCCTCTTCACCGCCGTTGGGTCGGGGTGATTTTGAAGATGTCGGTTGGGGTGCCCTTCACGTTGGAGGTTGTCGACACCTGGAAGAACAAAGAGGTCAGCATCGAGATGATTGCTGGCATGTTGGAGAGCGAGAGGACCTTCGAGGAGGAAGATCCAGGTGTACGGAACATAGCCAAAGACTTCTGAGCGATCTCTTTCTTCAGTCCTCGCCGTTGTTCAAGGAAGAGGTCGGGAGGGCAAGATGTGGTGGTTCAGGTTTACGGCTTGCGGGGCCCGGGGAGGACCTCGCCCGCCGGACGCTTTGCGGCGGCTCTGCCAGGTGGGAGGTGCGCCAGTAGGCGGCGTAGCAGCTGTCGCCCCCGTCGCAGCACCCGTACCCGCAGTCGTCGCAGGAGGCGGGCACCACCTTGGCTCGCACGGTCCAGAGCCGGAGCGCGTTGAGCAGCTTCTCGAACATCCCTGCGTCCACCATCATCATTTCAAGGGAAGTAAGAACGCGCCTTGGGGTCTTTGGGGTCCACCACAGTGCAGCACACGCTCGGAGATCCCTTTCGGTTGCACTGCAGGAGGGCTCCTTCCTTCACGTCCTCCTCGGCGGTGACCACCAGGTTGGTGAAGGTTCCGCCGTCGCTCTTGTTCTGGACAGTCAGGCCACCCGTGCACTTCCCTGGGGCTTTGACCTGCTTGTAGGGGTGGAGCGCGACGTGCCCCTCGTCGGACTGGTAGAAGACAAAGCTCCCTCTGTACGCGCCCCGGGGGATGTCCGCTTCCGCCCTCACCGCAAAGCTGGTGTCGGAAATGGGAAAGTAGGAGAAGTTGGGCTTCATTTAAAGAGCGTGCTTGGGGAAAAGTTTCCGCTCGGAAGCGCCCCGGGCCTCTTGGACCAAAGGCTGTTCTAACATATCAGAAACACCACTTTTTTTCTTGCCCAGTATGTGCTGCGGGTCCCAGACACACTGGACCCTCCGCACCGGGGTTGATGAGTCTGGTGGTACCTGGGAGCCCGGCCAGGAGTTAGAGCCCCCGAACAGGGAACAGGAGGAGGAGAGGGACTTTGGAGTGATCCGCCTGCTTTTTTTTGTCGCTGTCCGCCTTGGACTTTACCTGCCACTGAACACCCTGAGTTAGACCCTCCTCCTACCCGATACCTTGCTGGCGTCCACCTTCTTTGCGGAAACCTTCTTTGCAGAAACCTTCCTTGCCGAAACCTTCCTTGCCGAAACCTTCCTTGCCGAAACCTTCTTTGCGGAAACCTTCTTTGCGGAAACCTTCCTTGCCGAAACCTTCTTCGCTGACATCTTCTTCGCTGACACTTTCTTCGCGGACACCTTCTTGGCCTTCTTGTTGTTGTACTGGGGCTTGGGTGGGAGTCCTTCCTTCTCGATTTTCGCGAGCATCTTTTTCACGGTTTTGTCGGTGGCGAGCTTCTCCATTTCCATCGCTCGCTCGACTTTCTGACTCGGCTCGGGAAACTTCTCTTTTGCCTGCTTGTAAAACAAGTGCCGCAAGTAGTTGGCGACGTCCTCGGTTATGCCGTACTTCTCGACGAGCATCTTGACCAACCTGCGGTGGATGGCGTCCGTTTCTCGACTTCCTCCTAACAAACCCATTATTTAAAAGAGTAGGGAAAAAAAACGGACTAAAGGGTGGACTGGGCTGCCACCCGTTTGTCGGTCGAGTCCCGACTGCGCCGCCTCTTGTTGTTCTCCTCGCCGCCGCAGTAGGTGAGCGGGGTGGCGAGTCGGCGGGTGAGGAAGTCCCGGATGAAGTCGTGGGCCGCGGTCACTTGCGCCATGCACTTGGCTCCGGTGATGACGACGGACCCCCTCTCGAAGACCAGCAGGGTCACGGGCTTGGTCTTGCCCTCCACGGGGAGGAGCACCTGCACCCCGGTGTGCTTGCAGGTGTCGTAGGCGGTCGGGACGCCCTCCTCCATCAAGACCTGGTGCAGCCGCCGCCGGTGGACGCAGACGCCCAGCTTGAAGGTCGTGTTGATCAGGTTGACCTTGAGGTTTCCGGGGCGGCAGGGCCCCCGCAGCAGGCGGTGCTCCTCGACGCCGCCGCCCTCCTTCCGGGTGTAGTAGGTCTCCTCCAGCAGCGCGCACAGCGTGGCCACCGCGGCCTCGGTGGGCTCCTTCTCTCGGCACCCCGCCACCTGCACGCTGCCGTTGCGGAAGACCTTCACGTGTAGGAAGGCCCCCGCGTCCGCCGCGCGGGGACATGCCACCTCCACCACGATGCAGTTGTAGAACGAGGAGAGGCGCCGGCGGGCCCTCGCCGCCTTCTTGGGCCGGTTCACCACCGTCCGGACGAAGCCCTCGTACGTGACCGTCCGCACCTCGTCCGGGGACAAGGGGAGGTAGTCCAGCGTTTTCTGCAGGTCCACCTCCGACGCGAGCGAGAACGTGAAGGAGATGGTCGATACGGTGACGCCGGCAGGGAGAGACCCGTCCAGAGCAGAGAAGTCCATCGCCCCCTGCGAGTTCGACAAGTCTTTAGGTCGGTTTGGTCCCTTCAAAAAAAAAATGTGACCCGAGGGCTGATGATCACGGCTCACCTCCACCAAGGGGGCTGCCCCTTCCTCGGCTGCTCGGGGCGCAAAAAGTTTCCAACGAAGAAGAAAGATGAAACTCCTGTCGTGGGACGTGGGGACGGTGAACCTGTCTTACTGCCTGCTCAGCCTCCACGAGACGAGCCTGACCGTCCTCGAGTGGGAAGTGCTCGACGTGTCCAGCCAGAAAAACGAGCCCCTCGACAGCCTGCGTGAGAACATCATGCGGGCCCTCGACACGCACCCTTCTCTCCCCGCGTTCCTGTCCTGCGACGCCGTGCTGATCGAGAACCAGCCGACCTTCAAGAACCCCAAGATGAAGGCCGTCGCGGGCTGCATCCACGACTTTTTCATCCTGCGCGGCAAGCGGGACGCCGGGAACGCCGAGATGCGCATCCTGGCGGTCAGCCCGGTGTCGAAGGTCAAGGGGGAGACCTACCTCCAGAAGAAGAAGCGGGCGGTGGAGCTTTGCCGCGGCCTCACGGAGAGCTGCTCGGAGGCGGCGTGCAGCAGCTTCCGGACCCGGCGGAAGAAGGACGACCTAGCAGACTCCTTCCTGCTGGCATTCCAGTATCTTTCCAAGAAGATGAACGTTCCGGTAGACACGGTGCGCTAGGGGCGACTTCTCGGTCGGTGGCGGTGAGGCGTGTGCAGAGTTGACCAGGTACCTCTCCATGGTCCGCGCGAACCTCCGCGCGGTGCCCGTGTAGAAGCTGGTGCTGCGCAGCTGTTCCGCGTGGGCGAAGCTGGTGCTGCGCAGCTGTTCCGCGTGGGCGAAGCTGTGCTGACGGAAGAACCCTTCCCCCACCGCCTCCAGCTGCTCCGCGTCCGCCACCACGTGGAACAACCTCCGCGCCGTCCTGTGGGGGTCTCCGCGGACCAGGTACTCGCAGCAGCTGGGGCGGTGCAGGCGCGGGTCCGGCTGCCGGGGGTCCTCCCGCGCTGCGGAGGAGGAGCACGCCACGTTTTCCAGGATCAGCACGACGACCTCCGCGTCGCCGGCGTCGACGCAGGAGCGCACGAAGTCGACGAGCGCGCCCGAGTGCGGCAGGCCGTGGCAGAGCGAGGCGACGGTCAGGACGTGCTGCCAGCGCTGGAAGTTGTCGATCTCTTTCACGGCGATCTTGAGGGCCCAGTCGTGCACGAAGAGGGCGTGCCGCACCGCCTTGGGGGCGATCTTCGCGACGAACCTGACCACCCGACCGTACATGCTGTCGGCGGAAAAACAAAGTAGCCCGGGGCAGACGCGGCCCCGGGAAAATTTGAGGCATTCACCGTAAGGCAGTGGTGCGTTTCGTCATGTCCCAACCGACTAGTAACACGTCGGCTACGAAAGCGTGGTGGTACGAGTACCCCCTTGTGCGAGTCATCGCGTTCACGGTCTTCACCGCGGAGGAGAGCGCCCGGTTGTTTCTGCGCGGGTTCGACGACTCACGTTTCTACGAAGTGGACGGGTTGGTCAGCCTCTTGGCGCACGGAGCTTCTCCGGAAGACAAGGTCGTGCGCTTCCTCCACGGCGTGCGTACTCGGGAGGGAGGGGAGAACAACTCGGTTTCCACCCGTCGTCGTCAAAGGCCGCTGCACCAAGTGGCGGTCGTGTCGAAACCCACCGGGTACACGCATTACCACGTCTCCAAGGAGTAGCCCCCTCACAAAAAAAAAATGACCGTCGGCGCGGAGGCAGGGTAGCAAGAGACACATGCCACCAAAAAAGAGGACCAAAAGTGACGGCAGCAGCTTGAGAGAGCAGAAGAGGGGGGACTTCGACCGTATGAGTGAAGAGGAAAAATTCGCCAGTTACTGGGGTTCCTGGGTGGCGGAGGTGGAGAGGCTGCTGAGGGGCCAGGCCTGGAGGGTAAAACCCTGCGACAGGTACGCGGGCGCGCTTGACAGCGACAACAGTCTCATCACGGAGGGGGTCTGGAGGTTCAGCAGTCTGCGGGAGACCGGCGGGGGTGACCTGGTGGCCATCCTGGTCTACAAGGGCCGGGGCAGCGGCGGGGCGACATTTGGCGACAAGAAGGAGCAGACGAGGGAGTTGAACATCGACAAGGACGGCGCAGTAGTTTCCAAGATGTTCGAAAGGTTCCTGTAGTGTCCCCGGTCAGGTGGCGTTAGGGCCGGGAGCAGCCAGCCCCCGTTATTTTCTCGTAAAGGGAGTACGGGTCGACGCCGTATTTCTTTTGTAGAGGCACGACGTATGAGTAGTACGGGTCGATGTCGTACTTTCGGATGACTTCTCTTTTCTCCTTCTGTGCTTCCTTCAACTTCAAAAACTTTTCGTCGTAGTACTGGCCAGTGTTGTGCCAGCGACCGAGGGGGTGTTTCACTTCCTTCCACAAGACATTCAAGAAGAAGAACCGCATGAACCTGACCTCAAAGTAACAAAAAAAAATGAGAGGCCTAGTTGGGTGACGCAGCGAATAGACGACTATGGATCTTTCGTCAGATCTTGGTACACCCCTCTCTCAGGGGTCCGTTGCGGGCTCCGCCGCTGCGGGGCAAGAGACGAAGGAAACGTTGTTCCTCCGTGGCATCAACGTACGGTGTGGGTACCGCACTAGGTGCAAGCCGAAGAGCGTGCTCGTCCGGCCACAGAGAACCCCGGTCGAGTTGGAGATGGCAATCCTCCCCACGAAGGAAGGTGACAACTTTGGGCAAGTCGACCCCTCTGCTGACGTCAACCTTCTGGTGGTCGTCACGGGAACCCTGCCGGAGGAGTTTACGGTGTGCTTCTGCTGGCTCAACTCGAAGTCGCCGAAGGGGGGCAGCCTGGGACCGTTCGTCTGGTACATCATCAAGAAGGAGGTTTTGGGTGGACGGACGTCTTTCGTTCTGCAGCTGACCTTCGAAAATAAGAAGAGCCCCTCTCTTCTCTGCCAAGAGCACACCTTCCTCATCTTTCAAGGGAGGCCGAAGAACTTCTCGCGTCTTCCGCAGGCGTGGTACGAGGCTCAAGTCTGCTTCCCCATCAAGCCCTTCATCTGGGACCCGATCACCAGGTGCCTTCTTCCGGACAGGATCCCAAAGGGTGAAGAGGACCAACATCGAGTGAACATCGGCCTCCTCGGCGTCACCGGGGCGGGGAAGACCTACTGCATCAACCGGTTTTGTCACTTCATCGACCTTACGAACAAGAAACCCTCCCTCTTCTACGTCGAGCTGAAGAAGGGGGACTTCAAGGAGGGCGCGTACACCGACAAGCCCGGAGTCACTTCCGTGGCGAACACCGTGCTAGTGCATCCCAACATCCACTTGATCGACACCGTGGGCGTTTTCCACGGAAATATCTTGGAACACCTGAAAGGTTTAAGGGACGAGGAAGGGAAGTTGAAAGCTGCCGTCAACCACGTCCTGAAGAATTACAACACCTTTCTAGAAACGCTCCCGCTGGGAGCGTCCAGTGGCACCAGGGCGGTGAGCGCAAGGATGGTTACGTGTGACTTCTCCGTCGTGTTCTTGTCTGCCTCCGCCGTTGCGAACATCACCGAGAGTACCAAGCGCCAGGAACTTCGGAGCAACGCCAAAGAGTTTAAGAGTGACTCCACAACCTTCACCCTTGGTCCCACGGTGGCGTACGTGGTGACAGATCCCTTCAAGCAAAACAGATGGTACTGGAAGGATAAGGAACGCGAGGAGATGATTCTGGAACTTTGCAACCGGTTGGGCGCGGAGAGTGGCGCGGTGTACTGTTGCCTCGGAACCGCAGGAAATAAGGAGGATGAGGAGACGTACGGCGCGGTACTCGACGTCGTGTACAGGCGTGCACAACTCATCGTGGAAAATAACCGTGCGTCCAGGATGTCCACGTTGGCGTCGCGGAGTGTGTCCGACAGAAAAAAAATCCATCTTCGCGAGGTGCGGGAGCTCCTTGTCCATTTGACGAGTGTCGTCCACAACTCGCTAGAAGAAGGACAGCAGATGATATACCAAGACGACTACCTGAACGTACTGAACGAAGCTGATGATCTGAGTTCTTTGTGGCCAGTGGGCGTTAGTCAAAGGAGTGAGGGAGACGGTATCTTTAACGAGCTGTGTGAGATGCTGCGAAATGACCTGACGGAACTTGAACAACTGGTCTACATCGACGCCGACTGCACCTTGACCACCATCCTAAATAAGCTGGAGCTGCCTGTGTCCTCGTCGGAGGAGCCGGTGGGGATCCTGCCTACTTTAGACAAGTTGTTGAGACATGCTTTGCCGGCGGACGAACGTTTGGAGAAGAAGGAGAGAGATTTCCTTGAGAGTCTCGCGAAACTGCGCAAGGATGTCGGTAAGAGCGGTCCGTCGGGCCACTCGGAGTCGAGAGGGGGTGCGAAGTCGGGTCACTCGGAGGGATCGAAGTCAAAGTCGGGCCACGCGTTAGGCCTGAACTTCGGGGGAGGAGGCGACGGACCGGTCTACCCGGGTGCGAAGTCGGACCACCCGGGGTCCAGCACGAGTGTGGTAGGCCTGAACTTCGGGGGAGGAGCCCAGGTGGCCCCGTCGGGCAAGGGCTCGGGAGGCGGCGGCGCGGAACCGTCAGATTGGCTAGGCTTCCTGAATTGGACGAAAAGTCCTCCTAAGTCTAATACTAAGCCTCCGGCCGTCGAGAATCTTCAGCAACAGGGTAAACCTCCGGCCGTCGAGAATCTTCAGCAACAGGGTAAACCTCCGGCCGTCGAGACTCGTCAGCTACAGGGTAAACCTCCGGCCGTCGAGAACCTTCAGCAACCGGGTAAACCTCCGGCCGTCGAGAATCGTCAGCAACAGGGTAAACCTCCGGCCGTCGAGACTCGTCAGCAACGGGGTAAACCTCCGACCGTCGAGACTCGTCAGCTACAGGGTAAACCTCCGGCCGTCGAGACTCGTCAGCCACAGGACAACCCTTCGGCTGTGGGGACCCCTTCGGCGGTGGGGGCTCCTTCTTCGACACAGGGTGTTCCAGAAGACAACCCTCCGGCACAGGCCCTGGCATTGGCGCAGGACACGGGTACACAGCCTACCGATGGAAACACTCCTGTCGCCGACTCTAAAGGTGCAAAGAGAGCGCTTGAGGAGCAGCGCCCCCACCGAAACTTGAGGAATAAACGGCAGGGTTGAGGAAGAGAGCGCCACCGTGGTCCGGTCGATTGCTGAGGAAAAGGATCTTGTAGCGTAGTTGTGTGTGTGTGTGGTTACGGGGTCGGCCGGTGAGCCGACCACACCAATTTTTTTTCCAGAGATTTTGGTCCCGAAGGTGCCTACTTGGGCGGAAGCTTGGGGCGGTAGCTGCAGAGGCACACGGAGCCCCCTGTCCTTGGGCACGTCTTTCCCGCTTCGTAGGAGGCGGAGATGCCGGCATCGGCAGCCATCACTTGGTGGAGTTCCTTCACGCAGTAGTCGTTGCAGCCCTTGTTTTGTCCCTTGTGTTGTCCTCCCACGCACTCTTGGAATTTTGCCGAGTCCATATACTTCTCGCCGTGGAAACTCTTGCTGTAGGCTGCCTTTTCCCCCCCCCGTTTTTGTTCCGCCAAAAAAATCTCGGTCAGGACAATGCAGATCTTCGTCAAGACCCTGACCGGGAAGACGATCACCCTTGAAGTGGAGCCGTCTGACACAATCGAGGACGTGAAGCGGAAGGTGCAGGACAAGGAGGGCATCCCTCCCGACCAGCAGCGACTCATCTTCGCGGGGAAGCAGCTCGAGGACGCCTCCACGCTCTCCGACTACAACATCCAGAAGGAGGCCACGCTGCACCTGGTGCTTCGGCTGCGAGGAGGGCCTCGCTAACGGAACGTTATCCGGAACGTGAGTTCGTGGTAGCGGGTCCCCAGGTCGACGGGGTCGCCGTCGGGCGAGCAGAAGACGACCGATATCTCCCTTAGGCGACCTGGGGGGTGAGGGAAGCGCACCGGTTTGACGAAGGTCACGCCCGGGTAGGCCTTCACGCTCGCCTCCGGCCCGAGGTTCGGGAAGAGGAGCAGGAAGTAGCGGAAGGGACGGAGGTCGGGCTCCCTGCTGAAGCTGTTGGTCTTCTTGTCGAAACCGAGCCTGTCCCAGAGGGGGTGGGGGTCGACCTCTTCGATGTCTGCCCCTGCCTCGTTGCGGATTGCGGCCACAACGTGAGCGGCTTCGTAGAAACCCTGCTTGAGGGTGAGGGTCTTGGCTGCCCCCCCCGCTCGGAAGGAGAGGGACACGTTCCCCACGTTGTACTCGATGTGGGGGACGTCCGCGTCGACGAGGTACACATCTTCCACCCGCTCCAGCTCTTTCTCCAGCGAGAAGACGTAGCTCGACAGTGTCTTGTCCTCGAAAGTCCGGGAGTCCACGGACACGAAAACGTCGAGTGCTGGGGGAGGTCTCGGGGCCGCCGGGGGAGGAGGGAGTGCAGGAA
>Ga0214917_10008060_pt1 | contig 10461 bp, 11 predicted proteins | sample LL_1208_BB_MetaG_FD_177983 | JGI IMG/M metagenome (GOLD analysis project Ga0214917, IMG submission 177983) | Freshwater microbial communities from Lake Lanier, Atlanta, Georgia, United States - LL_1208_BB | ecosystem: Environmental > Aquatic > Freshwater > Lake | place: USA: Georgia | collected...
GATTTCAATCGCGGGCGGTGGGATGTGAAAAGTTTTTATAAAGGTGTTGTTTCAGAGGAGGAAAAGATCCTACCGATCGAAAACTCTTTACTTCGAGGCGATGGCGTTTTTGAAACAGTTTTAACAGTTGATCAAGCTGCAATTGCTTGGGATCGACATTATGCACGAATGCAAAAAGCGGCCAATAAGGTTTTAATCAGCATTCCAGCCAAAATAGATATTGATTTAGCGATAGCAGCAATTCTCAAAGATGAAATTGGCAGAAATAGATTAAGAGTTGTGTGTCTTGGTGATGGCGGCTGGTTTTTAACATTGCAACCAGTTGCAGAGGTAGCTGAAAGCATTTCCTTAACTCGATTTCCATACGTCCGAGATTCCAAAGCATTACTTTCAGGAGTTAAATCTATCTCGTACTCAGACTCTATTACTGCAATCCGTCATGCTGAAACTTTGGGATTTGATGATTCAATATTTTTAAATGAAAGTGATGAGGTTGTCGAGACAGGTTTATCCAATCTGTTACTTTTCACAAAAGATGGTTGGCGCACACCAGAGATTGCCAGTGGATGTTTACCTGGAATCATGCGTGAATTATTAATGAGTTGGTTTGGAGTGAAGGAGGGCAAGATTACATTTGCTGAATTATTAGAAGCAACAGCAGTATTTACAACCTCATCTATACGATTAGTTCAACGAGTTGAAAAGGTTGAACAGAAACTTTATGCCGTTTCTGATGAGGGAACCGAGTTGATTAATGCATTTGAAGAAAAATTATTGGGAAATTTAAATCCATGAGATCGATCTTAAAACGAATCGCAGTTGGCATCGTTGGTGGCACAGTCACAGTTGTCGGAGTAATTGCATTGGTGGCGCCAGGTCCAGGTTGGCTGATTATTTTCGCTGGCTTAGGTATTTTGGCAACAGAGTTTGCTTGGGCGGCATATGTCCTCGAACATGCAAAGAAGAATGTTTCCAAAGCTGCAGATCGAGTTCGATTGAAGAAAGAGCATCGAGATATTTTGCTTGCCATTATTTTTGCTGGTTCGATACTGATATTGCTGATTTGGTATTCATACCTACGTTAAACAAGGTAAATAACCGCTCCAGTTCAAAGCCTTTGCTAACCTAGCCCTATGTCTGGGCAAATAAATATAAAAGTAAATGGCGTTGCCCAATTTATATCGGCTGATCAAAAACCCACCCATATATTGGCTGAGGATGTCAAAGTTGTTGTTTGCAAAATCAATGGCGAACTTAAAGATCTATGGAGTGATTTAAAAGATGGCGATGAAGTTGAATCTATCTCTATAGATTCACCCGATGGGTTAAATGTTTTAAGGCACTCAACCGCACATGTATTAGCCCAGGCGGTGCAGGAAGTTTTCCCAGAAACCAAGTTGGGAATTGGGCCACCAATTCGTGATGGTTTTTATTATGACTTTGATCCAAAGGATCCATTTACACCAAGTGATTTAGAAAAACTTGAAACTGCGATGCGCAAAATTATTAAAGCTGGTCAAAGATTTAAGCGTCGAGTGACTAATGAAAAGGATGCCCTATCTGAGTTAAAGCATGAACCCTATAAGTGTGAATTAATTAGTTTGAAATCTGCAGCTCTCGAAGATGAAAGTTCAGTTGAAGTTGGTTCGGGTGAATTAACTATTTATGACAACTTAGGTCGAGATGGAAATCCAGTATGGAGCGATCTCTGCCGAGGCCCTCATCTGCCATCCACTAAACATATTCCAGCATTTAAATTAATGCGGGCAGCAGGTGCCTATTGGCGCGGATCTGAAAAAAATCCAATGCTGCAAAGAATTTATGGAACTGCCTGGCCAACTCAAGAAGCACTTGATGGCTATTTAAATTTTCTTGAAGAAGCAGAAAAGCGAGATCACCGAAGATTAGGTGCCGAGTTAGATCTATTTTCATTCCCAGAGGAGATTGGATCTGGCCTAGCAGTATTTCATCCAAAGGGTGGAATCATTCGTCGCGCTATGGAGGATTACTCACGCAAGCGCCATGAAGAAGAGGATTACCAATTTGTTTACTCACCGCATTTAACTCAAGCGGCATTATTTGAAACATCTGGACATTTACAGTGGTACGCAGATGGCATGTATCCACCAATGATTATGGATGAAGAGTTTCATGCAGATGGCACAATTAAAAAAGCCGGCCAAAAGTATTACATGAAGCCAATGAACTGCCCATTTCACAATTTAATTTATAAATCTTCACCTAAGTCTTATCGCGATTTACCACTTCGATTGTTTGAGTTCGGCACTGTTTACCGATACGAAAAATCCGGAGTAGTTCACGGAATTACTAGAGCTAGGGGATTTACACAAGATGATGCACATATTTACTGCACCAAAGAGCAGATGGCAGGTGAATTAGATTCACTATTGACCTTCGTACTAAATCTACTGCGCGATTATGGATTGTCTGATTTCTACCTTGAGTTATCTACTCGAAATCCGGAGAAATCTGTTGGCGAAGATGCAGATTGGGAATTAGCAACAGAAGCATTACGACAAGCAGCAGAAAAGCAAAAACTAGAGCTAGTTTTAGATCCTGGTGGTGCCGCGTTTTACGGCCCAAAGATTTCTGTGCAGGCAAGGGATGCAATTGGCCGAGCCTGGCAGATGTCCACCATTCAAGTGGATTTCCAATTACCACAACGATTTGATTTGGGTTATGCCTCAGCAGATGGCAGTAAACAACAACCAGTCATGATTCACCGCGCACTATTTGGTTCAATCGAAAGATTCTTTGGTGTTTTAACTGAGCATTACGCAGGTGCATTTCCAGCTTGGCTTGCACCAGTTCAGGTACGAGGAATTCCAGTTGCAGATGCATTTGAACCCTATCTAAATGATGTAATCAAGCAATTTAAGAGAGCTGGCGTTCGGGCAGATATCGACACATCTGATGACCGCATGCAAAAGAAGATCCGAAATGCGCAACTAGAGAAAATTCCTTACATGATGATTGTTGGTGAAGAGGATCAAAAGGCTGGCACCGTTTCATTTAGATATCGAAATGGTGAACAGAAAAATGGCATTTCGCTTGAAAGTGCTATCTCTGAAATTCAATTAGCTATTAAAAATCGAACACAGATTTAAATGAGCGACTCTCACTTACCTGGTGGAGCTGGAATGCCAGATGCTTGGCAGAGATTGTGGGCGCCACATCGCATGAGCTATCTGGATGGTGAGAATCGTCCACTACCTGGAAATGATGTTGCTTGTCCATTTTGCAAAATCGTTGACCTGCCTGATGAAGATGCATTAATTGTATTTCGCGGCAAAACTGCTTATGTCGTTATGAATTTATATCCATACAACGCCGGACATTTACTTACATGTACATATCGCCATGTGGCAGATCTACCGGATTTAACCGATGAAGAACGCAATGAAATCTTTGCTTTAACATCACATGCTATGAAGGTACTTCGTAAAGTTTCCAATGCAGTTGGATTTAATATTGGAATTAATCAAGGAGCAGTTTCTGGTGCGGGAATAGCAGGACACATTCACCAACATTTAGTGCCACGCTGGGCAGGGGACGCCAACTTCATGCCTATTATTGGCAAGACAAAGGTTATTCCACAATTGCTAACTGAATCAAGATCACAGTTAGCTGCGGCTTGGAATCAAGTTTAGAAATCTTTTGGTTTCTGAAACTCCTAATTTATTGTCAAGATTTAGTGGTATGGCAGGAACAATTAAACCCTGCACAAACTGCTCCCAACCTCCTTCGAGAAGAGAGGTTGAAAGTTCATCGGCGAAATCCTTAACTAACTCTTTGTGCTCTGGATCGCTCTCTTTAGTAATTCCCACACCGGTTGAGTAATCAGTTATCTGCATAGATTCCAAATTTATAACAGCAGCGATTGCACCATCATCTGCATGCAAGACCAAATAAGGCGTCACCACAGGTTCAAGCATTTTCCCAACAATTGCGCTCATATCTTCAAAGTCAACATCATTATTGTCAAGATCAATAATTGTAATAATTACAGGAACATAACTTTCCCGAAAAATTTGCCACTTCGAAGTTATCAATTTATCAATACCAGATTTGGTGGAAGCTAATACAACAACTAACTCTGCATCAGATGGTGGTAAATCTTGGCTTTCCACTAAACCCAGTAATTGCGCAATCTGCTTTTTTTGCGGATGGTTGCCTACTAGAAAGCGTGCGTTGATTAGGTTGCTCATTGGGTATAAGCCTACGATGGTATTTATGTTACAGAGCAGTTGGCGGCAACCTGTCGGAAAAATAATTGAGCCAGTTGCGCTAGCTTTGATCAAAGCTAGGGTTTCCGCAAACCTTATCTCTGCCATTGGGGGAGTAGGTGCCAGTGCTTGTGCGATTTATTTTTTCCCTAAGGGTGAGTTTCTAGTTGGTGCTTTAGCGGTAACTCTTTTTGTACTTTTCGATCTCTTTGATGGAACGGTAGCCAGGCTGTCCCCAAAGGGAACAAGTAAATGGGGAGCAGCACTTGATTCAACATTAGATCGAATAAGCGATTCAGCAATATTAATTGGTGGGCTTATCTACGTCGAAGAAAGTGATAATTCATTAAGTAAATATTTTTTAATTGCCTTGGTATCTAGCTTCCTGGTTTCTTACATTAAAGCTCGTGCAGAATCTTTGGGAATTAAATGTGATGGTGGAATAGCAGAGCGGACTGAGCGATTAATTATAATTTTGGTTGCTTACGCTTTGTTTGATCTAGGGATCGATTGGGCCCTGCAATATGGCATCTATCTTTTGGCGGGGCTATCTATAATTACTGTGATTCAAAGATTGGTTATCGTTTTTCTGGAGAGCAAGTAATGTATTTGGCTTATTTATTTACTTGGCGACTAGTTGGGCTGCTTCCTGCGAAAGTAGCGTATGGACTGGGAAATTTAATTTCAGATTATATTTTCAAGAAAAATGGTAAAGGCGTAAAGCGCCTTAGAAGTAATTACTCACGGGTGAAGTCAATGCTGTCGGAGCTTGAACTTGAGAATTTAACTAAGGCTGGTATGAGATCTTATCTGCGCTATTGGGTTGATACTTTTAGATTAAATAAATGGAGCAAGGATTACATATTAAAAACCACCACGGTTGTGAATGAGTACCTACTGAGGGATCCAATTAAAGATAGGCGAGGCTGCCTTGTTGTTTTACCTCATGCCGGCAATTGGGATCATGCAGCGGCATATTTTTGTTCAACTGGAATTAATCTTACGACTGTTGCAGAAAAATTGAAGCCAGAAGCAATATTTCTCAAATTTCTAGCACATCGCGAATCTATTGGTATTGAGGTGTTGCACACTGAACAAAAGGTTATGCCGATACTTCTAGAAAGATTAAACCAAGGAAAATTGGTAGCGCTGGTCGCAGATCGAGATTTATCAAAGAGTGGAGTAGAAGTTGATTTCATTAATGGCATAGCCAAAATGCCATCTGGACCTGCGCGATTAATATTGGATTCAGAGGCTGCTTTTATTTCGGCATATATCACCTATACGAAAAATGGAATCAATATCGAGTTTAAGGAAATTGGACCTAAGCCAACGGCAGGATCTGAAGAAGAGAAAGTAAAAAGCTTAACTCAATTAATGGCTAATAATTTTGCCGAAGGTATTAAATCAGCTCCGGTGGATTGGCATATGTTGCAACGGATTTGGGTTGATGAAAAAAATTAAGATCGGAATGGTTTGCCCGTATGGATGGGATACACCTGGTGGCGTGCAAACCCATATTCGCGAGCTAACCCAACATTTATTGGATGAAGGGCATCAGGTATCGGTATTTGCACCTGTTTCAAATGAAGAAAATATTGAAGAGGAATGGCTAGTCAGTGCTGGTAAACCTATATCAATTCCAGTAAATGGATCAGTAGCACGAGTTCTATTTGGTCCAATCGCGAGCTCTCGAGTTAAGCAATGGATCAACCAGGGAAATTTCGATTTGCTTCACCTGCACGAACCGGCAATACCTTCATTATCTTTGTTGGCTTGTTCTGCTGCTACTGGTCCAATGGTCGGCACATTTCACGTTTCATCTCCAAAACAAAAAGCAATTTATGCCATCGGGCCAATTCTTGAGCCAATTGTTGAAAAATTAACTGCTCGAATTGCGGTAAGTGAATTAGCCAGACAGACACTGAAAGATCACTTTGATACCGATGCAGTTGTTATTCCAAATGGAATTGAAAGTGCTAATTATGCAAATGCCAATCCAACTATTCATTGGCGAAATCCCAACACAATCGGTTTTATCGGAAGATTTGCTGAACCACGCAAAGGATTGCAGGTTCTGATTGATGCGTTGCCAATTATTGTTCGATCTATCCCAGATGTTCGCGTTTTGATTGCCGGACCCGGTGATCGTGAAGATTTTGTAAAGGGATTAGATATTGGATTACGTAATCGACTTGTTTTCTTGGGATTTTTAACAGATTCTGAAAAAGCCTCTCTACTGAAATCTCTAGATGTTTATGTCGCACCCAATACGGGCGGTGAGTCCTTTGGAATTATTTTAATTGAAGCTTTATCCGCAGGTACTCCTGTTGTTGCAAGTGATATCCAAGCCTTTCAAGCAGTTCTTGAAAATGGTGATGCCGGATTGTTATTTAAGAATGAAGATTCAGCAGATCTGGCGAAACAAATTGTGAAACTCTTAAGAGATAAGGATTTGCAGAGTAAATTAAGCATAAATGGAAAATTAAGCTCGCAAAAATATGATTGGCAGGTAGTTGCGGATCAGATTCTATCTGTATATGAAATGGCGATGGCTGGAAATGAGAAGGTAGGACTGACCTCCGAAGGAAGATTTTGGAACAGGCGATGAGTAGATGACAATAAGTAAATGACATTGAAACAATTGCTATTAGTGGTCTTAGTGTTGCTAGTTATTTGGTACCTATCATTTTCTGCGTCCCGACTTGATCGATTGCATCATCGGGTAGAAACCTCTTGGGCAACGCTGGATACGCTCTTGCAAAAGCGTGCCGCAATTGCGACCGAGATAGTTCGTGAGTCTAATTTAGATCCAGCATCTTCATATCTGATCTCATCATCAGCTAGATCTGCTCGCGATGCGGCGATCGCAAAACGCTCTGAAGCAGAGAGCGTTCTCTCTGAATCACTAAAAATGATTCAGGAGATTGCATATGACGAATCTTTAGAATTGCCATCTGATTTACTAATTGAGTTATCAGATGTAACTTCAAAAATTAAGTTAGCTATTAACCTACATCTTGAGGCGGTTAATGCTGCAAAAAATGTGAGAAGAAAAGCGATTATTCGCCTCTTCAGATTAGCCGGTAAAGCCCCCGAACCAGTTAAGTATGCTTTTGAAGATGATGTGCTGTGAGAAAGTATAAAAGAATCGCTGTTTTGATCGCATTATTGTTAATTATAAATTTCACTAACAAGAGCAAATTTGTTCCAGAAATACTTAAATTTCAAAAAACATCAACCAATTATTTAACTGGCTTACCTGGCTCAAATGGGCCATTGCTTGCAGTTAAGATTGATGATACTAAAGAAGCGCTTCCACAAATTGGTATTAGTGAAGCAGATAATGTTTATGTCGAACAAGTTGAATCTGGTTTGACCAGATTACTTGCACTTTATTCCTCAGATTATCCTGATGAAATTGGTCCAGTCAGATCTGCTCGCATCAGCGATATTGATTTACTTGCTCAATATGGACGTGTGGCTTTTGCGTACAGTGGCTCTCAAGAAAAGATGCGACCAGTTCTTGCCTCAGCTAACTTAAACATTCTATCGGCGGAACGAAATCCGCCCACTATTTTTAGTCGAGATGAAGCCAGAGTTGCGCCGGTCAATCTTATTCTTCACCCAAATCTATTAATTGAACGTGCGACGAAAAAATTTAATCTGAGTTTGATTAAATTAAATAGTTCCCCTTGGAATTTTGGGAATTTGAGTAAATCTGCAACTTCAATTCGAATAGCAAAAATTAAATTTCCAAATTCAAGGTATGAAGCAACCTGGGATTCGACAAACCATTGTTGGAATCTTGCTCAAAATGGCAATGCCGAAGTAACCACAATTGGAAAAAATGTTTGTATTGATAATTTAATTATTCAAAATGTGGTAATCGAACCATCAATTTACGGAGATAAATTTGGTGCAAATACTCCATTTTCAAAATCGGTGGGCAATGGATCGGCATTTCTATTGCGAGATGGCAAGTATTTAGAAATTAATTGGTCAAGGAGTGATCCATTGCAATTCACCAAGTGGTTCCAAAAGGATGGATCTGAGGTAAAAATTAAGGCAGGCCATACTTGGATCTTCCTCACAGACACCGCTCCGGCGCTAACTCAATAGGGATTACCTCACTTTTTTATTGGGTATATCAACACAATTTATTAGTAGACTTGCCCTTCAAATAATTTCATCGTTGGGGGAGTAATGACTGGGGAAACCGGAACATCGCGAGTTAAGCGCGGCATGGCAGAGATGCTAAAGGGCGGCGTCATCATGGATGTTGTCGATGTAACCCAAGCGAAGATTGCTGAAGATTCTGGTGCAGTTGCAGTCATGGCACTAGAACGTGTACCGGCGGATATTCGCGCACAGGGTGGCGTTGCCAGAATGTCTGATCCAGACATGATTGAAAAAATTCAAGAAGCAGTTTCTATTCCAGTTATGGCGAAAGCTCGCATTGGCCATTTTGTGGAAGCACAGGTTTTACAAACTCTTGGTGTTGATTACATTGATGAATCAGAGGTACTAACTCCGGCTGATTATGCACACCATATTGATAAATGGAATTTCACTGTTCCATTTGTTTGCGGTGCGACTAATTTAGGTGAAGCACTGCGTCGCATTAATGAGGGTGCAGCGATGATTAGATCTAAGGGTGAAGCCGGAACAGGTGATGTCTCAAATGCCACAACTCATATGCGAACTATTTCTGCTGAGATCCGTAGGTTGTCATCTTTGCGTGAGGATGAATTATTTGTAGCAGCTAAAGATTTGCAAGCTCCATACGAATTAGTTAAAGAGGTAGCAAGCACCGGAAAATTGCCAGTTGTGTTATTTACTGCTGGTGGAATTGCTACTCCAGCAGATGCTGCAATGATGATGCAACTTGGTGCAGATGGAGTATTTGTTGGCTCTGGAATTTTCAAATCTGGCGATCCAGCAAAACGTGCCGCTGCTTGTGTTAAAGCAGTTACCTATTACACCGATGCCAAGGTGGTTGCTGATGTTTCTCGTGGGTTAGGAGAAGCCATGGTTGGAATTAATGTGGCAGATATTCCAGCACCTCATCGATTAGCGGAGCGAGGCTGGTAGTAAATGAAAATTGGAGTACTTGCACTCCAAGGTGATTTTCGAGAGCACATCAATTCTTTAAGTGATTTTGGAGTAACAGCAGTTGCTGTTAAAACTAAAGAAGAGATCCAACAGATTGATGCTCTAGTTTTGCCTGGCGGTGAATCAACAACAATTGCGAAATTAGCGAGAAGCTTTAATCTATTTGATCTTATGCAAAAGCGAATTTCAGATGGCATGCCAACATACGGCTCTTGCGCTGGAATGATTCTTCTTGCCGATCGAATTGAAGATGCAATTGTTGGTCAGGAAAGTTTTGGTGGCATCGATATGACAGTTAGGCGCAATGCCTTCGGTCGCCAAGTAGATTCATTTGAAACAGAATTAAAGTTTGAGGGAATTACGCAACCAAGCATTAGGGCGGTTTTTATTAGAGCCCCATGGGTTGAACAATTAGGTCCGGGCGTGCAAGTTTTAGCCGAGGTTAAATCTGCAGATGGATCAACACATCCAGTAGCAGTAAGGCAAGGCAATTTGTTGGCCACTTCTTTTCATCCAGAATTAACAGGGGATAATAGGGTCCATAAATTTTTTATCGAACAAATCTGCGCAGAGCTTGTGAAAGGTTAGTAAGGGATTAAAAATGTCAGGTCACTCCAAATGGGCAACTACCAAACATAAAAAAGCAATTATTGATTCACGCCGTGCTAAAAATTTTGCCAAATTGATCAAAGCAATTGAGGTATCCGCCAGGGCTGGTGGAGCAGATATTTCTGGGAATCCAACACTCTTTGATGCAATTGCAAAGGCTAAAAAGAATTCAGTTCCAGCTGACAACATTGACCGTGCCGTAAAACGTGGCGCCGGTTTAGAAACAGGTGGAAAAGAGTGGGAAACCATTATGTATGAAGGTTATGGCGCCGGCGGAGTTGCTTTATTAATTGAATGTTTATCCGATAACCGAAATCGTGCCGCATCCGATGTTCGCGTTGCGGTTACTAGAAATGGTGGAAACATGGCAGATCCTGGTTCTGTTTCCTACCTTTTTAATCGTAAAGGTGTAGTAATTGTAAATAAAAAATTCGGGAAAGTTACTGAAGATTCATTGCTGGAAGTAGTGCTAGATGCTGGCGCAGAAGAG
>Ga0214917_10008063_pt1 | contig 10457 bp, 11 predicted proteins | sample LL_1208_BB_MetaG_FD_177983 | JGI IMG/M metagenome (GOLD analysis project Ga0214917, IMG submission 177983) | Freshwater microbial communities from Lake Lanier, Atlanta, Georgia, United States - LL_1208_BB | ecosystem: Environmental > Aquatic > Freshwater > Lake | place: USA: Georgia | collected...
TATGGGTAGATGTGAAAAATGAAACGTGTATTCATCCAAATTGTAAAGTTCAACCATCTTATAATGTGGAAGGGGAAACAAAAGCATTATATTGTGCTACCCATAAATTAGATGGAATGGTAAATGTGAAACATAATAAATGTTTGGGTAATTTTTGTTTAGGGACAAGGGCTAATTCCAAATATAAAGGATATTGTTCTTCTTGTTATCAACACTTATTTCCAAATGATCCTCTTACATTACAAATTCGTTTAAAAACAAAAGAAATTTTGCTATAAGAGATTTTATTAATTTAAATTTTGAAGGCTTCCAACACGATAAGCCTCTATGGACTGATAATTGTGAGGGCATCCATATAATTGACCATCGTAAACTTATTGGTAATACATTATTATGTATTGAAACTGATGAAAATCAACATAAAGGATATGATAAAGATGATGAAGAAATTCGTTATGATGATTTGTATATGTTATACACGGAGGAAAATTTATTTTTATTCGTTTTAACCCAGATAAATTTAAGAATAAGGATGGTAAGAGTATAAATCCAATGTTATACACTAGATTAGCTACATTAAAAGAAGAAATTGAAAAACAAATAAGCAGAATTAAAAATGAAGAAAATAAAGAATTATTAGAAATTATAAAATTATATTATGACGAATAAACAATTAAATATATTATAATATATTATAAAAATGCCCGGCGGATTGATGCAATTAGTTAGTCAAGGACAACAGAATATTGTTCTAAATGGAAATCCTACAAAATCTTTTTTTAAATCTACTTATCATCAATATACTAATTTTGGATTACAAAAATTCAGATTAGATTATGAAGGTTCAAAAACTTTACGTCTTTCGGAAGAGTCAACATTTACTTTTAAAGTAAAACGTTATGCTGATTTATTAATGGATTGTTATTTATCTGTAGCATTACCAAATATTTGGAGTCCTATTCTTCCACCGCAACAAATTACGGAACAAAGCACTTCTCAAGGTCTAGGAAATATAGAACAATGGGCTCCTTATGAATTTAAATGGATAGAAAATATTGGTGCCAAAATGATTGCTAAAATTAGTATTACATGTGGTAATTATACATTACAAGAATACTCAGGAGACTATTTATTAGCATCAGTTCAACGTGATTATAATGCTATTAAACTTAATCTATTTAATGAAATGATAGGTCAAGTTCCTGAATTAGTTGACCCAGCCAATGCTAATTCTCGTGTAAATTCATATCCAAATGCTTATTATACCGAAAATTTAGCTGGCCCAGAACCCTCAATTAGAGGCAGAATTTTATACATACCATTAAATAATTGGTTTGGATTAAAATCACAAATGGCATTTCCATTAACTTCATTACAATATAATGAATTACATATTAACGTGACATTTAGACCAGTAAATCAATTGTTCGTGATACGTGATGTGTTTGATGCTACAAATAATTATCCATATATTTCTCCAAATTTTAATTTGTGGTATATGCAATTTTTCCGTTTTTTACAACCACCACCAGATGTTGCTATAGATATAGATTCTTATGTTGATCAAAGAACATTATGGAATGCTGATATACATTTAAATTGTACATATTGTTTTTTATCAAATGAAGAAGAACGTTTATTTGCATTACAAGAACAAAAATATCTAATTAAACAGGTTCATGAGAGAATATTTCCAAATGTAACTGGCCCAAATAAAGTTGAATTAGATTCATTAGGAATGGTTTCAAATTGGTTATTTTATTTTCAACGCAGTGATGCTAATTTACGTAATGAATGGTCTAATTATACTAATTGGCCATATAATTATTTACCAATTAATGTTATACAAGCTCCAACATCCGGAAACTATACAATATATAGAAATATAAATGGTGTTTTAACTCCGGTTACTATAGGTCCTGGAGTTAATCCAGATGGAACATTGACAGGATTAGTTATAAATCAATCATACAATCCTCAAAATGAGAAAATGATATTAGTTGCTATGGGTATATTATTGGATGGTTCATATAGAGAAAATATACAACCGGCTGGAGTATTTGATTTAATTGAAAAATATACAAGAACAACCGGAAGTGCTCCTCTAGGGTTATATTGTTATAATTTTAGTGTTCATTCAAATAATTCAGATTTACAGCCATCAGGAGCAATTAATATGAGTAGATTTAATCAAATAGAATTAGAGTTTACAACAATAATTCCTCCATTAGATCCCTTGGCTCAAAGTTTGACAATTTGTGATTTAGATACAGGTTCAATAATTGGTGTAAATAAGCCAACATGGAGAATTTATGATTATAACTTTGATTTATATTTATTTGAAGAAAGAATTAATGTAGTAAATTTCATTGGTGGAAATGTTGGTTTAATGTATGCAACTTAATTTTCTTTACTCCTTTGCACATTTTAAACGCCGAATAAAAAAAAATTGAAAAAAATATAAAACTTAAAAATATAAAAATATAAAAACTTAAAAACATAAAAATATAAAAATATATAATTATGACTAAAACACTCATTTATTGGCATGGAATTATAGGCATTCCTGGTAAAGGACCTCATTATATGGAACCTTATGACCCAAATAGAACTATAGGACAAATTATTCAAACAATGACAACAAATGGACTTGTTGAAAGAAATAAAAGAGTTGAAATATTTAAATTTCAACCAGGAAATTTAAATAAATATGATATTAACTCACCTTATTGGTCTCATGATACTAAATTATCACATTACGCAAATATGATGGGGTGGAATGGTGTGGGAGATATACAACTCATATGTGTCTTTATATATAAATAGGCGTTTTAAATGAGAAAAGGTGTAAATTAAAAATATATTATTTAATTTTTAATTTAAAGACGAATTCAAATTTTGTGTCGGAACCGATGAATTTGATGCAGGTGGTGTTGTTTCAAAAAATTGTCCAGTTAATGACACTTTCATTGGATATCTTGCTTCATAATATGGCAATTTACTCTTTGAAGCCAGTGGTATCGCATTTGATATACCCTCAGCATATTCATCTGCTGATTCACGAGTTTTATTATATAATTGTAAACCTTTATTAAATGAATCTGTCCATATATCTAAACCTTGATATGGGACTGTTAGTTGAGCATCTTTTGAACCTGGATATATCTGAGCAAAATCCGCATTATGTTTATCATATCCTGTTGTTAATGGACTATATTGTAAACCTAAATTTTGACCTAATTTTCCGGCATTATCATATGGCATTACCTCTGCTGTTGTACAAGAATTTTGTGGTTTTGGTCCTGGATTACATCCATAGCAATCTATATCAGACGTACATTGTTCACCTGTCAATAAGCATTTCGCATTTGGACCACAAATATTCTTACAACTTACTGGATCATTTATGGGCAAATTTACTGTATGACTATATAATGGTGAATTTACATCATTATAGTTTATTACCGCATCTTTTGGATAAGGAATTATTTTTTGGGAATATCTTTCAAAATCAGTTAATCCCTCCTTTAAACTACAAAATTGGTTTAAAACATTTGTTCCATATTTTATTACTATCCAAAATAAAAATAAACTAACAACTATATATAAAATTGTATATTTAAAATTCATTTATATACAATACATATTTTTTATTTTATTTTTGATTGAATTAATCTTAATTTATTTTCTATTGAGCTTAAATTATGTTCTATTCAATTTAATTTATTTATTATTTCATAGTGTATTTTTTTTGTGTTTGTTTATACCCATTGGCGACATCAATACAAAACCATTTAGAATTTGTCCCATTTAAGGGTGTAAAAATTTTCCAGTTGTATCCATATTAGAAGCTTTATATTGTTTTCATATAATATTTTATTTACTTTAAGGGTTTTATCATTTCTTTTTTTTATTTATAATCGTCGGTGTTATGTTAACAATATTAATTTAATTATAATAAAATATGAGATAAATCACAAGAATTTTATATATATTTATTATAACTAATGTCTATAACTGAAGATATAAGCGCTATTGATGTAAAAAAAGCCAAAGAAGCCGGAACTACCACAACATCTCCTGATTTTAAAGGTTTTATTACTAATTATTTCTCAAGTATTGTATTTACTATAGGTATTTCTATTTTTATTATTGGAGGATTAGGTTTATATACTACTAAAGTAGCACAGGCTAATATTTTACCAGATAATATTGAATTAGCACCATATACTATTTTTGATCGTATAGTAAAAGATGACCCAATTGATATAAATATTATGCGACCATCATTTTTTTCAGATAATAAAACATTTTTATCACAAAAAGCTATATTTAATTCTCAAGAATATTTAGACAGTTTTAATAAGAGTTTTTTGTGTTCTTTGAAACAAAATGCTAATCCAAATGGCGGATTTATCGCTAATCCATCACTCTATTTATCATTTGTTTATGATAATATTGTAGCCAATGTTTTTTATTGTGTTAATACTATTTTTTTCTATTTAAGTTATCTTCCTGAATCACTTATAATGCTTTTATATGGAATATTTGGGGTATTTATATGGTTTGGATTATTTTTAATTACTTTTGTTTTGAGTTGTTTCTATCATTTTATAAATATTCCACAATTATTCAGAACTGTTTCTGAAGAAAATGATAAACAATGGGAATCATTGGAAAGTATTAGTTTTCTTCGTTTTATGAAATTTATATTATTTTTCTTTTTATGGGGCCCATTTGGATTAGCATCTGCTTGTATTACTCCTATATTTTTTACAATTTATGGATTAATAGCACCTCTATTTGCTAAATATAAGATTAAAAATTTGAAAGAAGAAGACAAAAATATTACAAATTTCTTATATAATAATCTTGTTTATAAAAAATTCTTTTTCTTTATTCTTGCTACAGTAAGTTTATTTACAAATGGAATAAAATACTTAGGCAATAATGCTATTGTGGGTATTATAGTAGCTGTTATTTTTGCTTATTTTATGGGATTATATACAAATGAAATGCCAGAACCAGGAACTGATGGGTTTACCTCTAAAATTAGACAACATATGAGACAGTGTAAGGTGTTTGAGAGAAATGATAATGACCCATTATTAGTTCAAATATGTGAGCGTATTCCAATAAATGATGAAAAAATAGAAAATATTATTGGAAAAGGTCGAATGAGAGAATTAAAAAAACCTACTAAAGTAGGCGGGGATTATGAAGATGATAATGGTGAAAATGCCGAAGAAATACCAGTTCAACAACCGATTATTGGTTCCAATATACATGTTGATAAACAACGTAGTGCTCTACCTCTTCAACAAATAGATAAATTAAAAAATCAATTGTCTAAACTACAAAATCAATTTAGTGAACTAGAGAAAATTGAAGTTGGTAATCAAGTAGAACCTATACAGAAAAATTCCGAACTTCTTAATATTCAAAAACAAATAGAGCAAGTTCAACAACAAATTCAGAATCTACAAGGACAATCAGGCGGCATAAAACACAAGAAACTTAATAATAAAAAATTTAATATTAGATGGACATAATTATTTTTAGCGAAGATAAAAAAGATAAACCATTTAAAACTATTTAAATATAAAATACGAAATACTTTATATTTAAACATGGGCAAAAATAAATTAAAAAAGACTAATGTTTTACCTTTTGTTAGTTTATGTACACCTACATTTAACAGACGACCATTTATTCCATTTATGATTAAATGTTTTGAACATCAAACCTATCCAAAAGATAGAATTGAATGGATTATTATTGATGATGGAACTGATCCTATTGAAGATCTTGTCAAAGATATTCCACAAGTAAAATACTTTTATTATGAAGAAAAAATGCTGCTTGGTAAAAAACGGAATTTAATGCATACTAAGTGTTCCGGTGATATTATTATTTATATTGATGATGATGACTATTATCCACCAGAGAGAATTTCTCATGCTGTAGAAACATTACAAAATAATCCTAAATTTTTAATTGCTGGGTCTTCTGAAATGCATATTTATTTTGATTCAAGAAATTCTGTTTTTCAATGTGGGCCATATCCAAAACCATACCATTCAACTGCTGCCACATTTGCGTTTAAAAAAGAATTATTATCTCAAACAAGTTATGATGATGAAATTGCTTTATCAGAAGAACATAAATTTACAAAAGGTTATACTATACCATTAATTCAACTAAATTCATTAAAATCTATTTTAGTCTTTTCACATAAACATAATTCTTTAAATAAAGAAAAATTACTTGAAAATCCTGAACAAACCAAAACTGTCCCTTCAAAATATACTGTTGATGATTTTATTAAAGACCCTATTTTAAAACAATTTTATATGTATGACATGAATAATCTTTTAGAACATTATGACCCCGGAAGACCAGAACATAAGCCAAAATTATTAGAACAAATGAAGAAAATGGAAGAAGAAAGAGCAAAGAGATTAGAAGAACATAATAAAATGTTACAAGCTCAACAAAAAATAATATCATTTTGTAATCCAGTTAATAAAGATTTTGAAACAATAAGAAATGAATATGAAAAAAAGCTGTCAGATAAGAATCTTCTTATAACTGAGCTTCTTAAAAAAATTAAACAACTAACAATTGAACTTGATGAACTTCACAAAGTCTAAAAATAATACATTTATTACACCTTTTTCATTTCATAACGAAGAACTTATTAAAAAAATTTATATAGTTAAAATTATATAAAAATAATTTATCATTTTACAGAAGAACTTATTAAGAAAATTGAAAATTAGAAAAAGAAAAACTTGAAAAATAAAATATTTAAAAAATTACTTATATAAAAACTATATACAACATTTTTTCAAATACTTATTAAGGTTCTTCAATTTCATCGTATGATGACGCATCTTCAGTTTCTGTCGCATTTTCTTTTGTATATTTTTCTAAATATCTATAGATTCTATTTATATCTAAGTTTGAAATATCATAGTTTTCAAATAGGGCTAATATTTCATTATCATTATATTTATTTTTTAGTTCTAAAAAGAATGCAAACATATCATTCTTATCCATTGATAGTTCTTGACACAAATTTTGAATAAAAATAGAATTATTATATTCTGTTGAATATTTGGTTAGTACTTTTGTAAATCTAACTTCTGTTGGATTATATTTTTGTTTCTTTTTTGTATCAAATGTATTATGGTATATTTTATTATTTTTCAAAGTTTTTATTAGTGAACTCATTTCATTAAATTGCCATATTTGCTTTTGATATGTTATACGATCAATATAATCAGCAAAACATATATTATCTAAAATGTCTAAATAAAATGGTATTGATTCTTCTTTTTTAACTTTTCCTAATACATCTATTATATTTTCATGCCATAACAATCCTACTATTGTTCGTTCTGTTTCATTCATAATTGTTAAATGATCTTCTATTGGATAATTATTATTTATTAACTTTTTTGTTATTTTTCTTGTATCATCATTATATGATTTTGTAAAAAATATATTTTTAATACTATTGCTTGTTAGTATATTTTCATTATTCTTTGATAAATGATAAATTGTATTTAACTTTCTCAAATCACCCTGAATATAATTAATTATATTTGTTTTTGTTTCCTCATCTTTTAATGTATTAAAAATAGGAATAAGTTTTTCAACTATTGATATTATTTGTAGTTTTGTTGGAGATTTTAATTCTATTACATGACACACTTTCATCAACTCTTTTATCTTCTTATCAATATGATAATTACCTATACAAATAATTGGATTCAAAGTTGTTTGTTCCAATTTTTGTTTTTTTGTCTTTTTTGGTCTTATTATTTTTATCAATGAATTTATACCTCCTTTATCACCATTATTCATACCATCTATTTCATCCATTATAATTGCTATTCGTTTTACCTTTTTATGAAACATACTCATTACATTTCTATCTGATGTATTATGTTTTGTTATTGTGTCTATTATAGATTTATTTCTTATATCACCAGCATCATACTTAATTATATCATAATCTAAATCTTTAAAAATATTTACAATAAATGTTGTTTTTCCTGAACCCGGCTCACCATGTATATAGACACCACGTTTTGTTGCTAAATTATTTTTATTTGCTTCAAAATCTTTTAAAATATCTTTTATTTTATTTTCTTCATCCACCCGGTTCAATAAAGTATTAATATTTAGGGTTTCCATCTTATATATCTAACTGTATTCTTTTTATGTTGATTTTTACTTAATCCTTGTTCATTAAAAAAATCAATTAGTATTTTTCTACAATTTGTTGATTTATTGTCAATCGCATATGACTCCAAGAAATTTAAATAATTTCCATAAATACATTCTTTATAATAATATTTTTTCATTTTTAACCATCTGTTATAATTCTCAACTAACAAATGTTTAAATACAAAATCATTATCATGTCTAACCATAGCACGAATGTATTCTTCTATTTTTTTTATAACAATAAATTGTCGTATAAGATGATGGGTTTTCATATAGTTTTCTTTTGTTAAAAACATAGTTACCGATTTTGGAATATATGAATAAATTATATTAATTAATACTTTAGGTAATTTATCTACATTTTTAAAAAAATCTTTAGGATTATTTAAAAAGCCCATATAAATATATATTTATATATTTATATATTTATATATTTATATATTTATATATTTATTGTTATATTTATTAAATATAATATCACATAGAACAATATACTTGTCTTACAGCATTTTTTTACCAAAAATATATATGGTGTCCTTTATTGCGATAAATAATTGCTGGTAAATCATTATCACGATGTAATACACCTATAACATAATTTATGATGAACTTGTATCACACGGATTTTTAACTCCTGATGTTATTCCATCCCATGTTACTTTACATGCATTTGCCCAATTGTATTTAGAGCAATTTCCATTATTTCCCGTAAACGGTGATTGATTAAAGTTCATTGTATTTGGGTTTACTTCACTCGGTATATTACATCTGCCTAAACTTTTACTATTAAAACAGGCTTCACCATTTCCTGACATATCAACCCAGTAATCAGGACATTCACCAACAACTGGAGGCCAATTTTCTTGAACACTTGCTTTAGATAATAATACACCTATTACTACTAATATAATTATTAGTAAGACTGTAGCTGTTGTTAGTACTATTTTTTGGAAATTCATTTCTATATAAAACAAATATATAATTTTTTTTATAGATTTATTATAATATGAATTGTTATAAAACAACTAATGGACGTGTTGATATTATTAATAACTCCATGAAGGAAAGACCTAATCTAAGCAATTTATTTGCTATGTATGATAAAATACCTGCTAATCAATGTGCAACATATAGGGAACCAACATTAGGTCAATGGGATGAAACACAATTATCTAAAGCTTATTTTTCTAAAGAAAATATTCAAATTATTCAAAATGGCATTAGAGCCGGAGTGTATAAAAAATCTAACAAACAATATACAGTTGCTCCTCAAGATTGTGATACACTTAAAATCATTATGAGAAGTGTTTTTTTACAACATGCCGCTAACCAACCTCAAAACATATCTGGACAAATTGAGGAACTTAATAAAATTGTATTAGATTATTGTATATATCATGTATATGCTGAAGCACAAAGTTATATGAAATATTTACATGATGTTAGTACATTGGCAGTTCCAATAGCTACACCAATTGTTGAATCTCAAAGAGACAAAAATAATTATTTAATGCCAAATTGGTTTTAAACCAAATTTAATATAATATTTTTTAAATATAATATATTTATATATTATAAATGAAAAATAAAACTAGAAAATATAAAGATGACAAACTAACAAATAAAAAAAATAAAACCCGACAAAATTTTCTGTATAATCCAAATGACCCCAAAAAATCTTTTGATGTTTATATTGATAAAAATCCGAATGATACTATACATATAAAATATACTACTGTTGATGATGTTAAAAATACTATTATAAAATTAGAAAAATTATATAAACAAAAAAAATATACTCATAAACGTATTTGGCAAGTTGGTATGATTATGAAAGTTCGTTTAGAAGTTCTTAAAAATAAAAAATCTAACCAATATAAACTGGCTAATAAATATTTTAAATTTTTAGGTAAGAGAACTAAATTAGATGAAAACGATAGATATAAATTAGTTTTTCATTATTGAAGATAATAATATTATATATTTTACGTATTTTGTAAACTTGTGAAAGATATAATAATAAATTATTTAAATGCTTAAAGACCTCTTGTTAGTTTGTTTTATTCTTTAAAGTCAAAAAGAAAGAGATATTATTGGTTACCAAGTGAACCAGTAAAATTAGATAAGATATTTTCAATTAAACAGAAATATGAAATTAAATCAAGCAAAATAAAAGATTTTTTATAATGAAAGAACAACAATAAAATATAAAGATCTTA
>Ga0214917_10008065_pt1 | contig 10456 bp, 15 predicted proteins | sample LL_1208_BB_MetaG_FD_177983 | JGI IMG/M metagenome (GOLD analysis project Ga0214917, IMG submission 177983) | Freshwater microbial communities from Lake Lanier, Atlanta, Georgia, United States - LL_1208_BB | ecosystem: Environmental > Aquatic > Freshwater > Lake | place: USA: Georgia | collected...
GAAGCAATAAATCATCAGGTAGTTTAGACGAATTACCAAAACCAAAATTTACACGCTCTGTGAAGAGCAAACCTTTTTGATTTTTAGTGGGTTTTGTCCCATTTTAAATCTTCAAGGGTGTAAAGATATACTATGTATTATATACAAAGTCAAATATGAGTTGTAAAACAAATTCACGATTTAATGCTCTCGTGGCACCAACCCTTATCAGTGACGAACTTGCTATATTTTTAGACAAACCTCTTGGAACTGTAATATCACGCGAAACGGTAAGTAGGGCAATCAATACATATATCAGGGTGAATGGTCTTCAAGACCCAACCAATGGGCGCAAAATCAATGCCGATGAAAATCTTCGTAATCTTCTTAGAATAAACGAGGGAGACGAATTAACTTACTTCAACATTGCAAAATACATGAAGAAACACTATATCAATTAGGTTCAATCATGCATGCCATTATAATAGAAAAAACCGGATACGCTGATGGTTCAAGTCATCATGAAGTAGATGTCTCCTAAATATACAAAAATGAAAAAACAATTTAGAAGTATAGTGACAAATAGTATAAAGTATGTATATTTTTATACTATTTAGTAGTTTATTGTCTTGTGCAAATGCATTAGACGTCCCAAGACAGATTCGTTATCCGATTACAGATTCGGATATTGTTCAAAAAATTAAACCATATTTACACGAAGACCAATATACAAATCTTGTTTCAAAAATAAAAACACACAAAATATCCGAATTGTATTTCACACCTAAAATGGATGTAGTTGTATCACATAATACAGAAACCACAGATAAACCAATATTGGATTATTCAGTTACTACCGTGAATCCAGCAATTGTGAATTCGATTGTAGAACTTGCCGATAAAAATGAAGTAAACACTGTATTTTTAAAGGACCCGCCACAAAACGAATTTGTTATCGGTGTTGCCAATTTATTCAATTTCGCGCTAAATTCTATTTTTCCCATATTAATATTAGTATCCATTTTTCGCGTTTTTTCAATGAATCAATCCCCTATGGGCGGGGGCGGATTTGGTCCAAATATGGGTAAAAAGAGACAAATCAATGTGGATAAACTTTCCATGCAAAAAAATAATATTACTTTATCTAGTTTCGCAGGAAGTGAAGAAATTATGCGCGAATGCACCGAAGTTGTTTCTTATTTGAAAAATTCTACATTGTATGAAATGGCCGGGGCGAAGATACCCCGCGGTATTCTTTTAGAAGGACCGCCTGGTAGTGGAAAAACGCTACTTGCAAAAGCCATTGCAAGTGAAGCAGAAGCGAATTTTATTGCAACTGCTGGAAGTGAATTTGTTGAGATTTTTGTTGGTATGGGTGCATCCAAAATTCGCAACTTATTTGAAACTGCACGCAGTAGTAGCCCTTGTATAATTTTCATTGACGAAATTGATGCTGTTGGTAGACAACGTGGCGCGGGTATTAATATGGCAAATGATGAACGTGAACAAACACTGAATCAACTTTTAGCCGAAATGGACGGATTCGCCGACAATGCTGGTCTAATGGTAATTGCTGCAACCAACCGTAAAGATGTGTTAGACGCCGCATTATTACGTCCTGGTCGTTTTGACCGTATTATAACCGTTCCCTATCCTGACCGCGAATCTCGCAAATCCATTTTAGAAGTGCATGCGACCAATAAAAAATTAGACGAAAATATTAATTTAGATTATATTGCCGAATTAACTGCGGGATTTTCCGGTGCACAATTGAAAAATTTATTGAATGAAGCCGCCATATATGCTGTTCGAAACGGGTCCACCATGATAACCGAAGCCAATATAGTAGATGCATTGGAAAAATTAATTGTAGGTATTGTGAAAACTCGCGATGAACGTTCGCCAGATTCACTCAAACGTGTAGCAATCCACGAAATAGGACATGCTTTTTTAGCCGCTCATTTTAAAGAATATTTTGATTTGAAAAAAGTCACTATTCAAAGTACATATAATGGCGCAGGCGGTTATACATTATTCAATGAATATTTGAATATAACCGAGAGTGGATTATATACAAAAGATTTATTATTAAAACGATTGATAGTAACCATGGGAGGTAAAGCCGCTGAAACGATTTTTTACGGAAATGAATATGTATCGGTTGGAGCAGTTCAGGATTTGAAACAAGCAAACAGTTTAGCAAAACGTATGATAGGCAATTATGGTATGGGTAATAAATTGGAGGCATTTTATAATGAAAACGTAGAAGACGATAGAAATCCCTTTTTAGGTAGAAGTTTAGCATTGGGTTCCAAGTATTCCGAAAGAACAAAGGACATGATGGACCGTGAGACATTGGAATTGGTTACATTTGCTCTAAGTGAGGCAAAAAATATTTTAATGAAACATCAAAAAATTGTAAGTGATTTGGTTGATTGTTTATTTAATAACACCACATTAACTGGCAGCGAAGTTTTTCAAAAAATGAATGTATAAATAAAATATTATAATATATAAAAATACATATATATTATAAAAATGAAAAATATAATGAATTCTATATTTGATACATTTGACTTGAATAAGATATTCAAAAAAAACCGTATTTTATTAATATCGTCCTTATTTTTTTTGATTCCAATTTATGTATTTATAAAAAAGTTTGTATTGTATAGAGAACTATTAAGTATATTTGAATATATATTAGTAGCTTTTATACTATTCAATATTTTCGCATCACTATTATTTTGGTATAATGGCAATAAACATTCCGGATTTCATATAGTAGATGGTATTTTTGCAAAAATATCATTAATTGTTTTTATAATATACGTATTATTTTTTAAAAATTTGCCTTATTATATGATATTATTATTTTTATTTATATTATCACTTGTAATTTATTTTATATGTTGTAGTAATTATTATTCAGCAATGAAATGGTGCTCTGAATCCCATATTTTTCATCATGCAATGTTTCATGCATGTGCATCTATGGGTGCCATTTATGCTTTCATGTAAAATATTTATAAAATGCATATAAAAATATAAGTACATTTATATTAGTCATGTACTTATATATTCTATTTTTCATATTTTATATTGGGTTAACTGCGTGTACAAATCTAAATAAGATTTCGCAACAACGAATTAAATATATTATTCAACATCCAGGAACAACTCCCGAAATGCGAGAAAAAATAAATCACGTATTATTTGATAGTTACAAAAGCTGGGCTACATCAAAGGCGATTCATTTCAAACGTTTCCATAAACATAAATGTTATCATATCAAAAATGATGAAATGGTTTCATATGCATTGTTTGGATTGTACCAAGGCATACAAAGATACAATGGTAATAATACGTTTATTACCTACATTGATTTACATATAAAACATGAATTACAACAGGGTATGTCAAATTTAATACCAATTAATGCTTTGCCAAAAACATATCTTAAAAAGAAGAAGACTGTTGAAGAAAATAATAAACTATATAATATTCAATTGAAACCGATATATCTGGGATTTGACAATTATTTGTTGGAAAATACTGTGCACAATTCTATATATTCCCATAAAACCAAATGGATAGATAATGAAGACGATTTGATGTTTCAAACAAAAATTTGGGAAAAAGTACGCGAACTACCTCCATTCCAAATGAGAATAATGTATTATAAATATTCAACCGATTTTGAAATGTTGCGAACCAATGGTGTAGTCGCGGATATCATGGATTGTTCCATTCAAACTATTCGTAGAAATTTAATTGATATAAAAAATAAATTATTACCTACTATTACCGAAAAATGTACTTATTAAATTACAACAGTAACTACTGCATGTATCGTGTCATATAATTTAGGAAAATATACATATATAATATATAATGTCGGCTTTGACAGATTCGCAAAAAACAGAAATTACCAGTTATATAAATAAATACAGAACAATGCATCAAGCACCACCACTTGCATGGGACGATACTATTACAAATGCGTCACAAGAATGGTCGAACAATTTACTGATAACCAATGTATTTCAACATAGTGGAAATAAATTATATGGTGAAAATTTGGCCTATTTCAGTGGATATGGAACCGACATTATGGTTTTATTGAAAAAATCGGTGGACGCTTGGTATAACGAAGTAAAAATGTATGATTTTACTAACCCCGGGTTCTCTTCTGCCACCGGGCATTTTACTTGTTTAGTTTGGAAATCAAGTACATCATATGGTATTGGTATTTCAGTGGATGCAAAATCGCGTGCGTATATTGTAATGAATACTTCTCCACCAGGTAATTATGTTGGACAATTCAAAGCAAATGTATTGCCTGCATTAACTCCTGCTCCTACACCTACGCCTACGCCTACACCTACACCTACGCCAATCCCGGTGCCACTACCAGATAATGTAAAAAATAATAAAATCTACATAATTAACATGTTGTATAACATAATAACTTCAATACAACAAAACCAACCGAAACTTGTAGTTGTAACCGCAATATACAACCTTATATTGTTTATAAATGGTTTATAATTTTATTCTTCACCGGTTGGAAATATATCTTTCAATAGACCAATTACCTTATTATATTCATAAATAATTTTATTTTTATTTTCATTGTCCATTTTTTTAATTTTTTCTAACATTTCGGGTGTAAATTCTTTATAGTTTCGTATATAATCCAAATATACTACTAAATCGTTTTGGATAGAATTAAGTAATTGATTTAATTCTTTTGATTTGTAAATACTAATATCATTTACACTGACACTTCTTTTATGTTTATCATTTTCAGTCTTCATATTTTTATCAAGTAAAATATAAAAAGATATAAATAATTGCATATATTATACATATGGAATTATTCAAACATACATTATTTATTAATTTGGAATCAAGAACTGACCGACTTCAACATGTTCAGCAAGAATTAAAAAAAATGAATATTGAAGCCGAAAGAATCAATGCAATTAAAATGGCAGAAGGTGCTATCGGTTGTACATTAAGTCATATACGTTGTTTAGAATTGGCAAAAGAACGCCAATACCCCCATGTTTTTATCATAGAGGACGATATTACGTTTTTACAACCCGACCTACTTTCCGAAAACCTGAAAAAATTTGAAGAAAACGTGGAATTACAACGCTGGGATGTTCTCATTATTGGCGGTAATAATTGCCCACCATACACCAAAATAACTGATTATTGTATACGTGCATTCAATAACCAAACTACCACTGGATATATTGTGAAATCTCATTATTATGATACTCTTATTCAAAATTTTAAAGAAAGTGCACAAATGTTGATGCGTAATCCACATAATAAACGCGAATTTGCATTAGATATGTATTGGAAACGATTGCAACAAACTGGTATTTGGTTGATGATTGTTCCTGCAACCGTAACACAGTATCAAGATTATAGTGATATTGAAAAACGTGTCGTTAATTATGACCGATTGATGTTGGACATTCAAAAAGATTGGCTGTTTCGACGATAATAAACTCATTTTTTATTTTCAAGCATCATAAACGATGATAATACTGCCTTATTTTTTTCTTCATATTGCATTGTTCTCAAATTCGATTGATATTGGCGTTTCATCATTTCTTCCTGCATTTGACGTTCTTTTGCAGCCAGAATTTGTTCAGCGCGTTGTTTTTCCATAGGGTCCAATGATTGACGGCTACGTTCTCGTACAAAATGGTCGACAGATGAATATGTTTGAACCTTTTCAAAATCGCGTTCACTGACTGCAAAAACAGTTTGGTCTTTATGAACTTTTCGTAAATCATCATATTTTAATTTACTAAATGGGTCACTTGTTACATATGAATTGTCGGATATATCGTCGTCATCATATACATTGGTTCCTGAACCAGACGAATATAAATTCTCAACTCCACGATAATTGATGATAGCGTTGTTATTTTGTTTCATGTTCTCTAAAACATCTCTCATATTACTTGCATTTACATTTTGGTCAATGTTGTATATAGGTTCATCTTTTGCAAACCATTCATTTTTAGATGAATTTGGTTTTTTAGCCATATTTTCTTCAAATAATTGATTGAACTTACTTTGGAATTTTTCGGGATTCATTTCTTTAATCGCGGAAGTAACATTTTTCGTGTTTGTTTTATTAAGTTCTCCATTTAGGGGTTTATACTCAACGTTCTCAACTGCCTTGTTTTGTTTATTCTGATTTTCATAAAACTGGACAATGATGTCAAATGCTTTTTTATAAAATAAAAAATAATCAGGAGATAATTTGGATTTATCTGGATGTAACATGAGAACCTTCTTTTTAGCGCGTTTTAAATCATCAATCGTAATATTATATTTCAAATCAAATAGCCCAAGTACTTCATCTAATGAATACATATGAATGTTTAAATTATGGTTTGATTGCATCGTTTTATAGTATTTTAGGAAAAGTATTTAGGAATTTTTCGGCTAAATATTTTTCATATATTTTAGTTTATTCGTTCTAAAACTGTAAGACCGTTGTTATTATGATATCTTTCAAGTAATTTCCAATTTTGATTATTTTCTAAAAATTCTTCGATTGCTCTCCATAATCCACATTTAATTTCTTCAACAGGTATTCCAGATTCAATTGATTGCTTTTCGGCATCCAATGAGAAACGTAAGGTTTCCCCCTCAATTGCATCTACGGTGGTATCGTGCATGATAATATATTTGTTAGTAATAGCGCCAAATTTATTCAGTTCTCGCTTTAATTGTCCATATATGTGCCACGTATCTATGAAAGTTAAATCAACGTTATTCTCAATATTTAATTCTAAATCATTTATCCATTCATATCTAATGTCAACATTCAAATCTTTTGTAACATTAAGTAGTTCATTTATATCACATTCAAGAATATCATTTACCAATATGGACTTTTTTTCACTATTGTTATTTAATAAACCATATATTAATGACCACGTAGATACACATTTTCTTACACCCAATTCTATAATACTTTCGCATTTTGTTGCATAATTATACAAAGTAGGTAAATGTTCATAAATATCTGATACATTATTGCATAAATATTCGTGTTTTGATTTTACTAAATCCATTTATAAATGAATTATATATATTTTTGTAATAGTTTATACGAATACAAAAAACAAAAAATAAAAAATAAACAACATAAAAATAATGTTTTAGATATGTATAATGCCACAACCGATTATTACTGACACAATATCTGTACAAGCATTTTTAGAATTATTAAAAATAAACCAAGGCCTAATTATAGTTAAATTCGGTGGAGAATGGTGCGGTCCTTGTAAAAAGATTGAACAACAAGTATATTCGGGGTTCAATCAAATGCCTATGAATGTACAGCCAATCATTGTAGATGTAGACGAATCATTTGAACTTTATGCATTTTTAAAAAGTAAGAAAATGGTGAAGTCAATCCCAACATTATTATGTTATGAAAAAGGAAATGTATCCTATGTTCCAAATGATGTAGTTGTAGGAGCAAACGTTGATGAAATAAACGCATTCTTTAAAGCGTGTTTTCATAAAGCAACAGATTTGTTGACCACATAAGAGTGGTTACCTTGTAAAAATATTAGGATATTGTAAAAAAACTTAAAGGGTTTTTACAATATACAATATACTACAATTGCAATTATGAAAAAAGTGAATTATTACGTTTTAACAACAATTGATTCTGAAAAACATAAAAAAATGAAATATCGGTTTGAACACGAAAATATAGAAGCATCTTATTGTCCGGTAGTAGAATTCAACGACGCAAGATTATCCGATGTAGAAGATAAACATAAACGTCCATGGTCATGTATGTTAGGTCATTTAGACATGTTTGCCAGATTTTTGAACACCGATGCTGCTTATGCTATTTTTTGCGAAGACGATGTTCATATTCGACGTGGTATGAGTGATATTATACCAGAAACAATTGCTAAATATGAACGACGAAATCTGGAAATACTTATGTTAGGATATTTATTTCCATTCAAACCAGTCGAATTGACGTTTTATCACGAACCTGAATTCTATCATCAAAAATTGGATATAATTGATGAGAACCTTATATATTTCAGTTATATTGAACGTTTATGGGGGTCTCAAATGTATATGTTAGACAGAAAGACTGCGGAACGATTTCTGAATACATATACACTAGAATATGCTAAACAATCATTGACAAATCCAAATATATCTCCATTTGCAGTTGATTGGACAATAACTAAAAATGGTCGACGGGCGGCTGTATATCCAATGTTAGCCGTGGAAGAAAAACCGACAGATTCGAGTGATTATGGTCAGTATACATATCATACAAAATGCAATGAAGTTCATTATGATGCATCTAAATACATTTGATTTTTATTTTTTTGAAATGTTTCGTTTCGTTTTTCGGTTTTTTTTTCTTTTACCGACGGATGTTTCACTTTTACCGACGGTTGTTTCACTTTTACCGACGGATGTTTCACTTTTACCGACGGTTGTTTCACTTTTACCACCCATTACTGATTTATTTTCCACTTCATTTTCTGGCGATACTTCATTTTCAAGATTTTCTGTATTTGTACTATTCATTATATTCAATATATTTTCTTCATTTTTGTCTTCTTCTTCGATTTCATCATACAACGTAGCAACTGCTAAAACTACGGTTGTTATCCCAATCATACCATACGTCAAAAGAGATTTAGTATCAATTATATCAATCGAACGTTCCGTCAAAATTTTAAAAAAATTATAATTATATAAATCCGACATGTATATATTATACTATTATTATTTTTATTTTTATTATACTAAAATATAATAAAAATTTGGGGAATTTGGGGAATTTAAAAAATATTATTCCACCCGTCAAATAAACCACCATTTTCAATATTTGACATATAATTTTTTTCTTTATCCAATTCTTCGATTATCATAATTTTCTCAATCATGGACAAATTATCCGATTGCAATTTAAGCAAAGTTTCATGCTTTTTTATTGACTGTAATATATTTGTATCGATTTGTTCAATTGTACTATTTCGAAAATCGTAGCCAGTTTTATTTTTTATTTTATGCATATAAGCAGGTATTTTTTTTATTGTGGGCAATTCTACATTGACTTCCATATTATTTGATTTTTTTTCACTATAATTCAATGCAAACAAATATAAATTTAAAAATATGTTCATATATATACATAAATATAGTTTATTTTTTATATATTTTTTATAATCTACCATTTTTCTTTTCATAATCCTCCATTTTTCTTTTATATATCTCATCTGCATATTTAGCTTTCCATTTTTCTTTAATGTCATCGCTAATAACTGCATTGAAATGATTTTCATATTGCTCTGGACTATCATAATATAATGTGGTTAAATCTTCATCACATTTATCAGTTAATAATCTTAATTTGAAAAATAAATCTTCATCATATGAACCGACCAAACAATTTGTATAAGCACCATTAATTGCATTACGAATTTTTCTACCAGGGGTCAATGCAGTTGCATAGTATTCAATACCATATTGTTTTCCATTTTTATGACGATAAACCTTATTATATCCTTTATCCAAACGCTTGATGTCTTCTAACGCGTTTAAACGTTTTTTTCTATCATTCGCATTTGAAAAAGCATATGAAGATATTGATGTATTATCGTCAATATATACATCTTGAAATTTATTAATTTCTTCTTCTTCTGATATTACTGACATTTGTAATAAAAAGTGTTGCTAATAGCCCGAGTGGTATTATATTATCCTTTGGATATAATATAATAGGGTTTTTATTTATATTGTTTATATTTATATTTTTGTATATCATATTAGTATATATATGTCCTATTTTTTAAAAAAAATTGACCAAGTTAAAAAATTCTTTTTAAATAAAGAAACGCGAGAACCTGAAAAAACTAACGACAATATCGACACAATTGAAACAATTCAAACAATTAAAAAAATTCCAGATAAAATAGAAATAAAAACAGATTCTGATTTAGAAAAAAATGATTCAACAAAAGATATGTTTAATTTTAGTAATATAATTGATGAAAATATGTATGACGCCGATGATGATGATAATGTCGATGTCGATGCCGATGATGATATATATGACAATATGCCATACACTTTCAAAAATCTATATTCTGAACAAGTATCCACTTATCATTATATTAACGATAGATTAACCAGAACATTCGGTACTTGCATGGATTATGATTCAATTAAATATAAAATTCATTTTTGCATATTTTCTATAAATGATAATTGTCATTTCAAAGGCTATAAATTACCTTTTTTACAATTTGCATTCGAAAAAAACCCCAATATTTTTTCATTTCCATCTATTGAATTTAATTGTCCAGGTAAACAAATACAAGAAAAAACTGATACATCTCAATTAGACGAAGACGTTTATTTTAAAAACGAATGTATAAAAAAACTTTTG
>Ga0214917_10008066_pt1 | contig 10455 bp, 9 predicted proteins | sample LL_1208_BB_MetaG_FD_177983 | JGI IMG/M metagenome (GOLD analysis project Ga0214917, IMG submission 177983) | Freshwater microbial communities from Lake Lanier, Atlanta, Georgia, United States - LL_1208_BB | ecosystem: Environmental > Aquatic > Freshwater > Lake | place: USA: Georgia | collected...
TAGTGTCGCTGCTCCGGCTGCTGCGGGAAATGAACCCCCAAAACCCACCGGAAAAGTATCCTCTAAAATGTACACTCCTGTATCGGGGCCCGATGCCATGAGCCCTGAGACACCCGGTCACAATAACGCGTCGGGTGGTATAGAACTTCGAACAGTTGTAGGCAATAGTATTACCTCCTCAAACGTCGCACCATCTCCCGCCAATTTGCCAGTATAAATTAGTTACACGGGCAAATTGTGTTAGAACATATGCAATGAAAGAAAAATGCAAATTCAATCCGTTTCTTTTTTCCAACATATTTTTCGTAGCCCTACTCCGAAATGGGAAGACAAAAAATCTACATGTCTGTGACAGATGCGATCAAGGAGTTTCTAGCTCCTCTAATGGGCGAAGGCAAAGTCCCAAACTGTATCGAGATTGACGAGCTGTATACAGCCGTGGTAAATTTCAATCAAAAAAATTGTGAAACGAAAACTGTCGACATTAACGACTTACTCAAGGACTCTCGAATCATGTACCGTAGCATGGACGAATCATCGTCGCCTCCAGGAGGGAAGAAATTGTCAGAGATCGAGCTCATGAGACTCAGAGCAGAAGAACGTAAATACCAAAAATCTATATCCAATATAAAGCTTGGGGGAGGACAATCAATGAAAGGAGGAGTCGCATCTGACGTTAAATCTGCCAGTGAATCTATCTCTTTTGCGTCCCACTTTATTTTTGCTTTCGCCTCTTCCTTTTTACTCGGGTACTATTTCGCGGAATACGGTTTAGGACTCACAAACGACTCCCACAAGTATATAGCCGGCGGTGCAGCGAGTTTTCTGACGCTGATAATTGAGTCACTCCTGTTCATTATCCGGGAAGAGAAACGCGGGCGATCCCCAAAGAAAACTTCGAAAAGGATCCCTTTGAGGGAAAGTATCGAACGAGCAGTGGTAGCTGAAACTCCCATTGCAAGACCGAGTGATGAGCAGCAATCACCACAGGAATCAATTAGAAATAGGAAAAGGAAATAGAGTGAACACCACAAAAGCTTAATGTGTTGCAATACTTCAGACTTGTCCCTCATAGATTGCATGGATCGTGGAGTACGATCAGCTGAAAAAGATAGGGTTTCAACGTGTCCGCTGGCGGACAGAATCGCAGATGCGTGTATCAAGAAATATCAGGGATTGCGGGGAACCGATGAGGCGATAAATCAGGGTGTACTTGCTGGAATAGTCCTGACAATCGATGATACTGACCTACATGTACTAAGTATAGCGATGGGGAACAAATTCCAGAATACGGCAAAGTCATCATCGGACGCTACCAAAGTACGCGATTGTCACGCAGAGGTTCTTGTGCGCAGAGCATTCAAATTTTGGTTATTTACTGAATGGAGTCGCATGCACAAAAATCCGTCGTATTTTTCGCAAATTTTTTCACTGACGCCAGATGCGAGGCTCATCTTGAAAAGTGGGGTGAAGATATTCTTATATGTGTCATCGGCGCCTTGCGGAAACGCTTGCATACGACGATGGGGACAAGCACAGAAGGAGGTGTTCGACTCTTCACTGGGGTCCCTACAGTTGCCTGAATCGTCCCATGGAGTTTTTCATGCACACGCAAAAAAGGAAGGCCAAACGGCAATCACGTTCAAAGGACAATCCGACACTTTATCTTGCAGCGATAAGATTCTGAAGTGGAACACGCTCGGTCTCCAGGGCACGCGTTTGCGATCTCTGGTACAGGACAAACTGGTCCTTGACGGAATCGTTGTTGGCCGGAAATTCGTATCCGTGCATGCACAGCGAGCTTTTTGTTGCCGATTCGCATCCAAGAATGTATCAAAGCGTATCCGAGACGAAGTGCACCATCCGGCGTTGATGTGTTCGGCCGTCAAGTTTGATACGGGAACATTCAATGCGTCTGACGGGGAGGGAGCGGTGTTTGATTCACGCTCTTTCTGGTGGGCAGATGGAAAACATGAAGAAATTGATGGTTACTCAGGAGTGCAGGTAGACGGCTCAATATCTGCTTTAAGTTCCCACTCATTCGAGGAACGTTCAAAATCTTTGGGAATACAAGGACCATCACAAGACGCGCTAGAACTCGATAACCTAGTAAAGCTAGAATTGAATAATCTCTACTCTACTTGACGCTCTCTTCATACTGTAACAACACGCCCCCTATCCGCTCTCACTCATGACTATCTACAGTGTTCGGTAGTAGGGGTAGCAATAAAGGTTCCTTGAATCGTGGAGTAGACAAACCTCTCACTCTGAATTCAGGGATATCACCCCTTGTTTGAAATTCTTGGTATGAGAAGAACAAATCACTAGTTGACGCTAGAATAGATGCTGTGGATTTCTCTGACCACGGTGGAACATCAAATCCAACTGGTACCCACAGAATCCGACTCGCTATTGTACACAAAATTCCTCCCGCTACAAACATAGCTGTGTTTGTCTTGGTTGATTCAATCACAAGTCCGCCTATTCCTGACACTATTAGTTGAGGCAAACAAACAGCAACGTTCACCACCGCCATCACCCGACCCGATGATCCGTGATCACAACCGTTCGCCACCAACATGTACGGCACAGTGCACGCTACTGCAAACATTGGTCCTGTTGATGCTTCCCAGATAATTGCACCAGGAATAGTTGCGACCTGAAAAGAACCAATAAGAACAAGTCCTTGCAGCAAACAAGATATCGCCCAAATCCGGAATAAATAAAATGAATCGTTGCCGGTATAGGAGAGGATCACGGGAATGAACAGACCAAAGAGGCAGGAGAGTCCCGAACTGATTAGAAGGCCAAAAGCACTCGCTTGAACTCCAGTCATCGATAGAAGCTGTTCGTGAGGCATTATCTCCGAACTGATGAAATCTGATTGATATATTTGCTGCGCGAACCAGCCAAACCACGTGAGAGCAGAGCCTGCCATAATCGAGATCAAAGTGGGGTTTATACACATCTTCTTGAACTGGAATGATTCACCTGTGTGTGGGCCGTGGTTCCTCATACGGCAAGCTCGCTTCTCATACACTGACACGAACGACATCATGGTACCCACCGAGACAACTATGGATGAAATCACAAAGCAATAAAAGACGCTGGTCGCTAAAGAGTCGGGGTCGTTAGCGCGTTGTGCACCACCACCTGACCAATCTACTTGAGCCGTCAGGTAACCCATGATGGAGCCAAAACTTGTCCAGAATTGTTGAACACTGAATGCCCGAGTTCGCTGTTCTTTGGTGAATCGATCCGAGAGCATTGCTCGAGAGGTAACCGTTATTGCATTGCTTGCCGAATCGAACATCCAAAATGACATAATCAGTAACAGGACTGGTGAAATTGATAAGTACTCTGAAATAATGTCCGTGAAAGCCACCGCGATATGACTAGCAATAAGGATTGACGACGACACCAACACAATCGGGAGTCTCGTTGCATGCCTCTTATGATACTCATCGGACAGAATACCTACCAGGGGCTGCACGACAAGCCCAGTAAGAGGACCGACTAACCATATAACCGAGGCCACCGTCCGAGAAACGCCGAGTGTCACGAGGAAGGGAGTCAAAAGAACAAACTGGAGTGACGAGGCGAATGCTGTCCCAAGAACGACACCGGGGGCTGCGATAACTCGAAGATTGTATATTAACGGACTATCATGATGACATCGCAAAGTAGAGTCCAACGACGACTGTTGCATGAAAAATACAGTTTCAAAAGCCCCGGAAAATTTTGTGTAAACTGCCTACTTATGAATTTACTGAAGGACTACAATCTTTGAACTCATTATTTGCAACGAAGTTTCGAATTTCGGAGTTCATTGGCTCTAGCTTTTTCAACTGTTGTCGTTTCTCTGCGAAGAGCCTTTCCAAAGCCTCAATATCCGCCAGTGACTCATTCTCCCCGCTTACTGCTCGAGCGGTTCTCCTAAACTGGTCTAAAACTTTCGCCTTCAACGGCACCGCGCTTATAGGAGCATACTGCGGGTTCTTCGTCCAATTTGTGTCCAATCCCGACGAAGATACCGGATGTGATGCAGTGTATAGCACATCTTCAGCGAATACGTGAGTACCGATAGCACCCGAAATGACGAAACTTGTCGCCATTTATATTCCCTATGACATAGTACAAGAAACGAGAACCCACAAACTCTTTTCTCACGATTATTTATTCGGTTTGTTTCAATACACTCTTCTATCCTACATCCCGCCAGTTCGTTGGCGAGGTGCGTTTCTAATAACGTTGTCAACTCGGATAATCATCTCAGCGCCTTCAGCTGCAGAGCACAGCTGTGAGAGTTTCGATCTGTAACTCTCACAGATTCTCAATTGGGCCATATCTGCAATATCTCCATTGACCATATCGAGACCAAATGTTGATGGTTTTTCACCAGATGCATGTGCAGCTCGAAGTCGGGTAACGAGCTCTGCCGAATCAAATCCCCCATTGTCTGCGATTATTGTGGGAATAGCTTGTAATGCTTTACCAAACGCTTCAACTGCTAATGCTTGTTTGCCCTCTGTTTTGTGGGACAGTTTCAAAACAGCATCCGCCATAGCCATCTCAGCGGCGCCGCCGCCATACACAATTCGCGACTCCTGCTCAACAGTCTGATGAAGAACCGCAAGAGCGTCATGAAGTGATCTATGAGCTTCTTCTAGGACATGTGTTGATGCTCCCCGCAATACAATGGAGCATGCTTCATTTTGAGCACAACCCTTGAACTGAACAACACGATCTTCACCAATCAGAATCTCGCAAATTTCGTCGCAATGACCCAGCTTCACACTGGGTTCGTCAAAAGTGGAAACAATGTCCGCTCCCAAAACCGCAGCAAGACGCTCAGTTCCATCAAAGTCAGAGTGCTCAATGGCAACTACATTGTTGTCCTTAAACAATTGTTCGGGGTAATTGTAAATGAGCTGGCGGTTGATAAAGACATTACACCCATATGCGCAAATTTTATCAACCTTGGTCTTCATCTTGTTCTTCTCTGCTGCTTCAATGTTCTGAACAGCATCGAGAGAATCAACCTTGATCTTCGCGCCATATATCTTGATCTTATCTGTGTCCATAGGTGTGTTTGCAACCATAACCTTACAGTTCTTAATCACCTTGGGCATACCTGTCCCGATTCGCTTCTCAAGAATGAACCCCTCGGCTAGATACGAATCCTTCAGGGATCCACCCGACTTCTTAATGATCTGAATATAGTCCAGTGGTTTCCCATTCAAACGAAGGATTGCATCGACCGCCAGTTGGGCGAAATGCTCCTTCTCCTGATTCAATAGTTTCGAACTAAGTGTTGTTCGAGCAATCGATAACAGATCCTCCCTAAACTGTTTTGGGTCACGGCCGTTATCAAACGCAACCTTTGCGAGCTGTTCACGAGCTGCTGCAAGTGCAGATCTGTATCCCTGAATGATGATTTGCGGATGAACTCGTTGCCTTTCGACAAGTTCCTCCGCGTTTCTCAGTAGTTCAGCAGCGAGAACGACAACACCAGTAGTTCCATCTCCACATTGCTCATCTTGTGTCTTTGATATATCTATCAAAATCTTCGCTGCAGGATTGTCCACCCAAATCGATTTGAGGATCGTGGCACCATCATTAGTTACAGTAACCGATTCACCTCTAGGACCCTGCCCATCCATACTCTGGAGGATTTTGTCCATACCCTTAGGTCCAAGAGTGGTCTTGATCAGATCGCCGATGGCGATGGCACCCACGAACGACTGAAGGCGAGCTATCTCTCCTTTTTCTTCAGTAGTGCCTGTTTGTGGACCCTGCTGCATTGTTTGTCGACAAAAATTTTGTCGCCAGATGAATGTGTGAAGATCCGGTAATTCAAGTTAAGGCCGGAACCACTCTGAGGCTTGCCGGAAAATCTCTTGGTGGACAAGTACTACGCTCGCGTCTCGCTTGCAAAATTGAGGCCGTAGACAGTGTTTCCGAATGCATATGCCCGTACTGTCGTCGAACGTTGAAGATGGAGGTTCATTTGCCTGAAAATCATGTACAAACGAAACCTGTGCGACTACCTCCCGTACTAACTAGTCGTGATAATGCATTCGTCGCTCTTATGTATGGGGCTGGTCCGGCCTACTTTGTGGGAGCATTGGTGACTGGTTTGTCTCTCAAGAGGAACACGAAACTCTCCAAGGAAGACCGGGTCCTCCTGTGTACCAATGATGTTCCGGAATCGTTTCGCGGTATCCTGTCTGACCTATGGACCGTCCGCACCGTAGAGTATATAGATGGAGCCTCACCGTGGTTCTACTGGGACTATCACCGCTCCAGATTCAAGCAAGTGTTTACCAAGCTGCGGGTGCTTAAAGATTTTGCAGGTGAATACAGAAAGGTTATCCTGTTGGATCTCGATCTTTTAGTCCGTAAAAACGACATCGACTCTTTGTTTGAACTTCGCGCTCCCGCTGCTATGGTGCGCGGTCAAAATTATTTGCCACATGGAGCAGTTGTGCCCATAGACACGTTTTACAGCTCTCATCGGCAAACGGTGGGTATCAACTGTGGAGTGATGATGGTTGAACCTAACTCGGATATATTCGATCTAATGCTCTCGGAGGTGACCGAACATTATAAGCACCCGGAGCATTGGCCATCGCACGGTCCCGAGCAAGACTACTTGAGCCGGTTCTATAATGCATTCAGCTATTGGACTAACATGAGTTGTCGGTACAACTACCAGGTCCATTTGATGAAGTTTGGATCTCTAGAATGGCACCATTACAATCGAAAAGGGTTCAAAGACGTTTCAGTGTTTCACTTTAGTGGCCGGCTTGTAAAACCATGGGAGATTCTATTAGATCTACTGATTGTACATGATATGTCCTATTATCAAATAATCAGGTTTGTCGAGACAATCCCTGACCGTCTCAGGTCAGAGCCCATTCCCGAAACGGAGGACCCAGATGACACAGTCGTTATCGAATCCACGCATTTCTGTTACGGGAATAATGCGGGACAACGACCAACTAAGAAATGCTACCTGCATCGGTATATTCATCCCAGCTGGACGTCGAATGACAGTGACGCCGTGATTGAATGGATTCATGCATTCAAATCAGCTGACGAAGAAACATGCGGCTCAACCGTGAAACTACTCAAGCAATTATGGGAACAAGAGCTTGCCACTAGGGAAGAACATTGTGGCGGTTTGTAGGGTTGTAATCATTAGTTAGTGTGCGAAAAATGTGGATTTGCTCTTGTTTGTCGTAAGGATAAAATGGAAAAAATGTGGAAAAAGTCCAAATCCTCAGTCCCCTAGTCCGCTTGTTATTAATGGTAGCAGATGCCTCATGTGTGACACTGAAGCGTACGAGAAGCCCCTCGCGGGTATCAAACAATGAGGACAAGGCTGCGCGCGTGACGCTTCAACCAGAGGAGGATACTAGTACTGTTTGCTCGCCATCCACACCGGCACTGAACAAATTCAGTCAATCATTTGCAAGATATAATAGGGGCTCTCCTGTGCGTCCTACCAGAAGCAATCACTCCTCCGATTCGGCTGTGGCAAGTCCCTCGCGATCGTATCCTGAAGGAATCTCGAGTTCTTTGGCGCAGGAAATCGAGCAAGTAATACGTTTATTATGGAATCGCGACGATATGACGGAGCATTTATCGCATTCTCCCTACACCCCGCAGTACACTAATCTTCGCCGCAAATCCCTCACGTATATTAAAATGTATTTGTCGTCTTTGGGTTCGTTGCCTGACGACTTATGGCCTATCCTATTGGCTGGAATTTTCCTAGCATTCAAATCCGCCGACTATATTCCTGGAAAAGGAAGAGTGCGCATGAATCAGTTGCTGGACGCGTATGATCGGACGACCGCTTTCACAGTCGACGATTTATTCATTCAAGCCATTTGCAGAATTGAATTGAAAATGATGTGCCTATGCGATTTCCAGTTTGACTAATAAATTTATCGTAGAAATATATTATTATTTGCCAAGATGCAATATCTGCATATTAATTAGATCATGTCCGCAGACTCCCTCGTTCACTTGCTTGCATCCAAGCTCGGCGTTCCGCCAGATGACAACATGCAAGAGTCTGTTGAGTATATTCTATCGATTCCCGACCAAGATGATTTGCGTGAATGGCTCGAGGATGGGATGGGTGTCTCTGCCGGAACCGATATTGATGAAATTTTGTCGTGTATAAGTAGCATCAAGTCGGCGAGATCCATGATGCCGTCAACCACTTCAGGTAAAAAAACCGAAACCAGGAAACAAAGTGACCAGCGAACAATGCAACAGCCCGACTCATCATCAAGTATTAGTTATCCCACGACTCCACAGGCTCCGAGGTTACCAGCTGTGCCCGAGTCAACCAAGCAGTCTCGTTCAATGTGCTATTGCCTGGGGAAATCAGAGTATCCTGGAGGGCATCGAGCTATTGGAAACTGTCTTGCATGTGGCCGGATTGTTTGTGCGGAAGAAGATTTTGGCGACTGCTTGTACTGCGGAGAGCCCAAGACAGGAAGAATGTACTGGATAGGATACGCCATGTCGAATAGAATTGAGAGTCCCGCGAAAACTTCCTCAGCTATAGAGCAGAAGAATCGATTAATACAGTACGATAGGGAAGGGACGAGGCGCACAAGAATCTATGACGACTCAACGGACTGGTTCGCAGAAACCCAGGACGTCTGGCGAGGAAAAGAGGAGCGAGACGAAGCCAAGAAACTCATGGAAGAGTTTGAAGATAAGAAATTAGAAGCGAAACGCCAAATGAAGATAAGTCTGGATTTCCATTCAGGAGCTATTTCAGTCGTTGATAAAGAAGGGGAAATGCGGAAAGTGGAACAACATCGTGATGAAAACTTGCATGAATTTGTAGCAGCGAGTGGAATGAATTCTTCACTCGGAGGAAATGTGCTAAACGAACCACAAGAAAAAATTTTGCGACAGATTCGGGAGAGATTAGGCGTGAGTGACAAGAAAGAAACTGAAAAAGTTTATACATCGCTCTTCTCAGTTTTTGAAGATCTAGGGTGATCGTTCCCTGTGCGCAAGTATACGTACCGTAAGTCGATGGGAATCGGGAATTCTAACTCGCACTAGCTACTAATGTACACTATTGGTCTACTAGCGCTCGAATGTTGTCGGTTATACGAGCGTTTCGATTAAACGAAATGTCCTCATCATAGAAAGTATCAAGATCGGCTGCGCGCTCAATATAGCCGAGACCTGATAGCTGGTTGCGTGGAGGCCGTGATGTTGTCTCTCTGTTCAATTGGTGGATAAACTCTGCTGCTTGTCCCAAAGAAACCTCATGACCACTCCACACTGGGCACTCGATCGCCGTTTCGGATGAATGATAACAAAATTCCGAGTGATCCGATGTTCTCCAATAGAGTCCATGGCACAAACCTGATGGAGTTTCATAAGACTCTGGATGCAAAATTCTACAAACATCAACCCCTATTGATATTTCCGGTACGGGAGCTGATGTCGGCGGGGTGACCGAGTCTGTTGGCGGCTGCTCCGCGGAACGCGTTACTGGGTACACGCGCCTTTGTCTCCGCCGCACACTTTCAGGTTGAACGGTAGGAATAGGTGTAGTTGTTTCAGTGCTTGGTGCGTCAGTCACGTAAACCGAGAGAACCTGTCGCGCGTCTGATTCGTTTGCAAGTACGGGTGAAAAGGAGAGTTCTCCGAGCGCAATAGCACGAGCCTCAGTCTCCTCCACGGGATAACGGTCGGAACACCAAGAGCTTGTCAGGCTAGTATGCTGACAAATAAAAGATGCACCAGGTATAACCCAAAAAAGACCGTGACAGACTCGACCGCTTGTGTATGACTCGACCCCAGGGCCGAGCGAACGTGCCAAAGTGGTACAATAGTCCGCGACAGTCGATGTGACTATTGATGACAAAAACAATACTCGCGTCAACATCAAAAGCTAAAAAAAATTTCAGCTCTACTACGGTAGATGAACACGGAAGGTCTCACGTTTCGTTAGCTACTTTACATTGCAACAGCCATTCAGACTGCGTCCTGTGTTGTGACTCAGCATTCAATCAGATTAAGACCACTCCCAGATAAACGCGCTTCGCAATAAGGCTCAGCGTCCACTCCGCCATAGGATCGATGGAATATAACCCTCAATTCGGACGAAGAAATCCTGAGTTCAGCGAATCCTACTGTGTGCGAATCAATCCACCTTAAATGGGCATGTCCACGAGGTCTCTCGTGTCTCATGTCCGAGATTGCACCGGCAACTACATACACGGTGTGATGATTATCATCCTTGAGTATTTGCGACTGGTGCTCATGACCCGATAAGTACAAATCAATACTATAATCATTGAGGATCGGATGTAGAATGTTTTTAAATCTTTCCAAAGTTGAACTGGTCGCATACTCACCCCCAGTGAATACTGGGTAATGTCCATTGACTATAGTCCATGTACATGC
>Ga0214917_10008067_pt1 | contig 10454 bp, 11 predicted proteins | sample LL_1208_BB_MetaG_FD_177983 | JGI IMG/M metagenome (GOLD analysis project Ga0214917, IMG submission 177983) | Freshwater microbial communities from Lake Lanier, Atlanta, Georgia, United States - LL_1208_BB | ecosystem: Environmental > Aquatic > Freshwater > Lake | place: USA: Georgia | collected...
GTTTTATAATGAATTTTCCAATATAATATTTCTCCTTGACTTAATTGATTTTCAAATATAAATATTCTATTCATTTACATTACTTTTTATAAATTTTTATATCAAATTTAAAAAAAAAAAAAAATTATTATCTATATATAGATTGAATAAAATGGTTTTAAATAACGTAAGATCTGCTATTTTTCCTTATAATACAGTTTATACCTATATTGACACACCCATTTCTCTACCCAGTAAACAAACTGTTGCTGCAGCTGATTTATATCCCTTTCCCTCTTTAAGAACTAATTATTTTTTATCTGGAATTTATGGACGTCCTTTATATTCTAAAACTGCTTTAGATTATTATCCTTTCTTTTCCTTCGATCAACATTATCAAGGTCTATTTTAAATCTTTTGATTTTCTTTTTTATTTAAATTTTGAATATTAATAAAAAAAGAAAATGTCTTGTCCATATTCTATATGCAACACTTTTGACTATAGAGAAAATCAAATTAAATCTATACAAGAAATTAATAATATGATTTATCAATTAAATAATAAAATAAATCAAATTTCATTATCCACTGGTCCTACTGGTTCGACTGGTCCTACTGGTTCGACTGGTCCTACTGGTTCGACTGGTCCTACTGGTTCGACTGGTCCTACTGGTCCTACTGGTCCGACTGGTTATACGGGTTATACTGGTGATACTGGTTATACTGGTTATACTGGTGATACTGGTTATACTGGTTATACTGGTGATACTGGTTATACTGGTTATACTGGTTATACTGGTTATACTGGTGAAAGAGGACATACGGGTGATACAGGTGAAAAAGGTGATACAGGTGAAAGAGGACATACGGGTGATACTGGACCAACAGGTGAAAGAGGACATACGGGTGATACAGGTGAAAGAGGACATACGGGTGATACAGGTGAAAGAGGATATACAGGTGATACTGGACCAACAGGTGAAAAAGGACATACAGGTGATACTGGACCAACAGGTGAAAGAGGACATACGGGTGATACAGGTGAAAGAGGACATACGGGTGATACTGGACCAACAGGTGAAAAAGGACATACGGGTGATACTGGACCAACAGGTGAAAAAGGACATACAGGTGATACTGGACCAACAGGTGAAAAAGGACATACGGGTGATACTGGACCAACAGGTGAAAGAGGATATACAGGTGATACTGGACCAACAGGATCTTCTTCTGTAATTGAATCAAATTTATATAAAGTTTCTGGAGTAATATTTTTTGAATTATTACCAACCTCTATTTCAATAATATTATGGTCATCTTATTATGAATATTCGAGTAATATAATATATAATTCATCAGGAGAATTTGAATTATTATCTGGAAATTATATAATAAATTTTACAGTTAATTTTTCTTCTAATTCTTCTACATATCAAATATTAGATACATCACAATATATGAGTATATATTTAAATACAGATATAATTTATGGTGAATATCATATTGTAAGATATATACCAATGATGAATACTGTTACTAATTCATTAACAATAAGAGGTCCATGTAAATTTACATTTAATGTAATCAATTATTCATCGAATTCAATTTATTTAATGAATAGTTCATTTATTAATATTACAGATTTATGAGGATTGTAAATAATTATAAATATCTATAATTTTATACATACAGCGTTTACAACATACTCTAAATTTTTTATGTGCAATACTAAACTCAACATAATCTTTATTCAAAATTTTTCCTGTAATTGGACATTTATATATAATAGGTGTTGAATTATTTATCATTATTTTTATTAAAAATTATAATAAAAATATTTAATAAATAAAAAATGTCTATTTCTAACTGTAATAAAATTTATACAGAAATTATAAATTCTAAATCAATTAATGAAAAAATCATCAATCCTATTACCTCAAGATATATAGCACCTTTTAAAGAAACAGGAATTAAATTACTTAAAGAATGTGAAGAAAATGCAAAAAAATTAAAAAATAAAGAATTATTTTTTATTCAATATAGAAATAATTCTTGTTATAAAGATTCTTTTTATACATCTATTTTTTTATATAAACATCCATATATTGATAAAACATTATTATATAGAGATGTGTCTAAAATTAATTATATAAATGGTATCCCATGTAATAATGATATTTTAAATATTAAAAAAATACAATTCTTTTTACAAAAAATTCGTATATCCTTTTTATATCCTACTACACCTATACTTACTTATATAGATTCTTTTTTAACAAAAGCTTTTCAACATTATTGTAAAAATAATAATTATGTTAAAGAATTTACACCAGGTCTACAAAATGATCCAGAACTAATTGCAAGATTTTTATTTGATGATTTATTCCCTCCTTTTGAAAATGATAAAGGAAAATATCAAATCATTTCTTATATTTGTCAAGATATTGATTTAAAGAAAAAAAAGAAAATTAAAGTGGAAACAAATCATTTCAATTTTAATTTTCAAATATCAAATGAATATTTACTAAACTTTAATCATACTACTAATACATATGAAAAATATCCTCATAATACATTATTAAATGTTTATGATTTATTACAAAATATGAAATTATATTCAGTATTTAATTTTATAAGATCAAGTGATGGTAAAGTATATAATGGAAAAATTGATATCACTAAAATTATCAAATATCCTAAATTACTTTTTTTGAAAATTGAAAGATTTAATTTTAATCATATCTACAATTCTCAACCTATTTTTCCTTCTCCTATTTTAAATGATAATTTATGTCTTTATTCAATCATTTGTCAAACCTCTACGAACACAAACTCCAATCATTATATTAGTTTTATAAAATATATTAATAGATGGTTGTATTATGATGATATGTCTGGAATATATAAAACTATTGGTAGTTTTGAAATTTTAATTAATAATAAAGAATATTTTGATTTAATTTTTACAAAAAGTGTTTTATTATGTTATGAATATTCTAGTATTTTACCAACCATAAATGTTGATAAACTTCAAAATAGAATAAAAAATAGATTAAAAAAATTTGTAAAATCTCCATCCAATGATCTTTCTTTAAGTTTATCATTATAAAATTATACAGGTATAAATGGTGAAACATATTAACTGTTTTTATTCTCACTTATTGGTTCACCAAATATAAATGGTGAAACAGATTGACTGTTTTTATTCTCACTTATTGGTTCACCAAATATAAATGGTGAAACAGATTGACTGTTTTTATTTAAATCTAAATTTTGTACTACAAATATACCAGATGTCTGACAATCATAATTTTCTTGTTCCTTTTGAATTTGTTTTATAGTTAAATTGACCGATGAACCATCATATACTGCATCTATACATTGAATATTACCTGTTACATCTCCATTATCGACTATAATATTATTTGAATTATCATATACAAATTTTGTAGCATTATCTTTTAACACAGAGGACGAACAATATAAAGTATTAAAATAATTATCAATTTCACAATACTCATTTTTAACCGTTTTTATTACAAATCCTGTAGAATTTCCTTCATGTAATAGAAAATCAACCCCATTATTTTTACCTTGACAATTACATTCACTTGTTGTTCCATTATAAGTACAACTAATTACTTTTGAAGAAGAAGGACATATTAAATTATCTTTTAATAATAATTGTATCGGTTGATTATCTAAATTTTGTTCTATAATACCATCTTTTTCAAAAGTATTTATGAAATAAAGACCATTTTCACATGTGTTATTATTTTCAAAAGTATTACCAAAATATAATTCTGTATTAGAAATTAAATAATCTATTTGATCTTGAAGATTATCATTATTATAATTAGTTTCTGTACCATTTGTATTTACTTGTTCATTATGTCCATTAGATGTAATCGACACACCACTAGGATAAAGTTTTGATATATAATTAGATAAACATTGATTTTGATTATTTAATATATAATATTCATTCTTTTCATTACTATATTCAAATTTATAATTTTGAAGAGGTTTACCATCACCGTCATTACAAATTATAGAGGCATTTCCATCCTCTATTAAATTACATTTTTGATAAAAATATTCATATTTTCCCATTTCAGGATATGCAAACACAAAACTATTTGCATCTCCATTAATAGATAATGGATAAAATATTTCATTTTCATTATCACTCATATTATTACATTTACATATTACTTTATTAGAGTCTGATTTTATTACATAACATTGTTGATAGGCAATTTCATTATCAGGACACATTTGATTTAAATATACTGATTTAATTGTTGGTTCTGGTTTTGTTGGTGCTGGTTTTGTTGGTGCTGGTTTTGTTGGTGCTGGTTTTGTTGATGCTGGTTTTGTTGGTTCCGTTTTTACTGGTACTCCAACTTTCATACAAACATCTTTTACACAAGAACCACTAATACAATCAGAATCCTGTTTACATTTCTCATTAGGTAAACTACTCATATTAATATCTCTATATATTAATAATTTTTTTTTTTTAAAAACAGCTACTTTTAAATTTTATTGAAAATTTGGTAAATTATTGTTTATTTATATAATATAAGTGTATAAATTATTGATTGAATTTAATCATAATAATTAATAAACTTATTAGATACCATTCCAATTAAATAATTTAGTAGCTTTTGCATCTGAAGATGCTTGTTGACAAGTACTACCATTGCAAAAACCACTTTGACATTCACTATCATCATCATTACATGGACATCCATCTGAATATCTCCAATAAAAATTATAATTATTGGGCCCACCGCTTTTCACAGACGCTGATGGATATTGACAAATACCATCACATTTTCGCCACGATGCATCTCCATTTTCAACTGGATTTGGACTTAATATAGGACATTTATAATTTACACTTTTCCATCCACTTTGAAGATCAACACATATATTATTATCGCATATTTGACCATTACCACATGGCAATTCAGAATTTTCACACCCATTATAATTTTGAGGTAATACATAATTAACTATTGGTTCTAAATTAAACTGGTTTGTACTAAAATCACTGGAATTTTGATATCCAATAATACTTTTTACAATACATCCCAAATCATCACCGTAATAAAAATATTCATATGCTGGATCTGTTGACACATTCTCTGGACATTTTCCATTTAGATCGACTTTAGTACATTTTCCCGACTGTCCATCACAATATCCACTTATACATTGATTATTATTTGTACAAGATGTATTATTTTCCTGTCGTGCATTCCAAGAAATTTCGTTAGGAGGTGGTGTACATACATTATTTATACACATTATACCTTTAGATGTATCACATTCATCATTCGCAGTACAAGAGGCTCCTTGTCCATATCCCCAATTAAACACATAATTAGAGGGACTACCACTATGAATTGAAGGTGTTGGATATTGACAATTACCATTAATAAATTTAAAAGTAGCTCCTCCCTTATTAGGATTCTCTTTATACTTAGGACATGTAGTACCATTATTATAACCACTACATATTCCATTTTCACAGACGGTACCATAGCCACAAGATACTTCGCTATTACTATCACAAATAGCACGGTAGGGTAATACATAATCAAACACTGGATCTATATTAAAAGAGGTTGGTGTAAAAGAGGTAGCAGTTACATTAGAATTTTTGTAATAAACTAAAGATTTTAAAATACATCCATACACATTACCTGTATAAATATAGGGACCTCTACCATCCTGTTTTGTATATTCAGGACAAACCCCAGCTTGATATTGAATGTCATTATCTTTAGTATTATTATCTTTAGTATTATTATCTTTAGTATTATCTTTAGTATTATTATCTTTAGTATCATTATCTTTAGTATCATTATCTTTAGTATTATTATCTTTAGTATTATTATCTTTAGTATTATTATCTTTAGTAGTTGGTGCGGATGCACTAATGTTACTACTTAAAAACAGATTCTGAGTATTAGTAGGACAATCATTTTTTTTACCGACAAATCTACGATAGTATGGTTTTGTTTCTAATATTACACTATCATTTTGATTATTAAATCCTAAACATACATCTGAAGTACCACCATTTAAACTATGAATAGCCCCAGCATCTCCAAAAGTAAAATTTTCAGCCGATTCTAAAGTTGTAGATTCACATTTTGTACCTACCACTACGTTTCCATTTTTTATAGATTGTAAAGTGCAAGGTGATCCATTCACAAAAAAATTAAATTTATTTGAATCACCTTTTATTTCAACAGGACTCTGACCATCACTATTACATGTACAACTAAGTAAATTATTAGAATCCACAACACAAGGAATATTGACACCATCAGGACATTTTTTTTGAAGAAATAAATATTTACTCATATCCATATCTATATAATATATAGATAATAAAAAATTTAAAAAATTTTTACTATTTATATATTATGATGATTGAATAAACTTTTAAAACTATTTGATATAGTACTATTAACTTTTTTAACTATTAGATTACTGGTTATTTTTGTAGATTTTGCTGAATAAAAGTTTGAACTTGACATAATGAATTAGTAACATTAGCAAAATTATTACCAAATTGATTATTACTATTACTTAAATATATATAATTGGTCTAAATCGCTTTCTATATTATTAATAAAATTAGAATTAATCATAACCATACTATATGATTAAAAATGTTCCACGCTTTGTTAAAAGAACTAGCTAAAGATTCAGATTCAGGTGTAAGAGTAGTTATAGGTGTGTAGTTGAATTAGAAGTAGGAGTTGAATTAGAAGTAGATGTAGAAGGGAATGTAAATTGTTGAATAAATTTATTAAATGTATTAATTTCTGAAGATGTTAAATATTTATAATTATTATTTAAATAACCTTGTACTATACAGACAGATTCAATTAATGGATTAATAGTATTCTCATTTCCATAATAAAAGGTATCATTTAAAGTATAAGTAGACATGATGTTTTCTATATTAGTAATATAATTTGATAATTCATTATTATCGGTTTTAACAATGGGTGATTTTGGTGATAGAGTATTAGGTTTATTAATAGCTAGAGATTTAATACCGGACACATTAGCATTCAATAGAGTAGACACATTTGATGGTAACATAGTTGTGCCAAAATCATTAGAGACAAAGACACTATTAATGGCTTTTTGTGTTGGTGCAATATTCTGAGAGGTATATTGATAAATAGATAATTTGGAATTTAAAACATCTTGAACATTACATAGTGCTTTAGTAACATTCGCATAATTAGAAGGAAAAGAATTACTATAAGAAAGTAAGGAGGATAAATCCGAGTTTATAGTAGATAAACTAATATATTTACTAGGAGTATCAGGAAACAAATTAATAGCATTTAATCTGGATAACACAGAATTTAAATCACTCATAATAATATTCTATATATATATAATAATTTTTTTTTACAATAAATGAATTTATTACAACATTTAATGAATCATTAATATTAAGTAGTACACATAATTAATGAATTGTTTCTATTTATATTAATAGATTTAAACGTATTTCTTAATATAAGTTCGAATTAATTACCATTTTTATATTAAAAATTATTTTAAGTCTTATATATAATACTATTAGGTAAATCATAATATTTTTGTTTCAAATAGGGAGTAATCTATCCAAAATTTAAATTAGTAAAATTGTATAAAACAACTTGTATCTATTTTTTTAATAATAATTATTCATATTTAATAATATTTTTTTTTAATTTCTTTTACTTTTTCTATATAAGAATCAGGAATCATTGGTAAATTAGGAAAATAATCAATCGCAGTCATATACGATTCCATTAAATTTTGTCCTATTTGATTGCGATATTGAGGTAAATCTTCTAATAAAATTATAAATTCTTCCCAATTTAATTCTAAAGCCATTTTTTCCAATGCAATATGAGGCGTATTGCGATGATATTGTGATGAAACTCTTGTTCCTTTATAAAAATTTTCAGTATCTCGAAATATCGATGGTATCGTAATCTTTTGTATAGAAGACATATCCTGTATCAAATAAACAATCATTATTTAATTTTTTTAACATTATCCACATTGGATCTATCTATTTTTTTAATAAATTTTTTTTGAAATACATCATTTTTATCAAAAAATGAAATTAAAACAATTCAATGCGAAATTTAATTATTCATTATTAGGTTGGATAGTATTGATAACCATTATAACTCTTTCTTATATTTTATCAATTGTTGTAATTACTAAAAACAACAATAACTATAATTTATCTAATATTGATTCTCAATCTATTAAAAATCAAAATACCATTATGACTGATATATTAAAATCAAATAAATTGTCTACAACCCCAACTTCATTACAATATGGAGTAAATATAGATGGAAAATAATTCTTTATATAACTAATCCAGTTTATATAAATAATTATTTTCCTGTGGTAGATGTTAATTTTAGTCGAATTGTTTATGGAACAGCAGGTGATGGATCAACAACTAGAACAGTTTCATATGGGTTTGACTATAAATCAACACCAACAGTAACTGCAGGCATTATAGTTAATCCAATATATTCATCTATATATGTTGTTATGATTTATAATATAACAACAAGCGGTTTTCAATACAAAAAAATGTTTATTACAAATTCAGGAAGTGTTACTGAAGCTAGTAAAGAGAAATTTAATTGGATTGCAATTGGAACTATTAATTAAAGAAAAGTATATATATATATAGAATCCACTTTAAAAAAAAAAATGTTTTGACGACTTGAATTTTATAATTTGAATGGATCTTTGATAGTTGATAAAATTTTTACAAAAATTTTATGGAAAATTATTGAATTCTTTTTTTATTTTACAAATCTTGACGAATGTAGCCATATGGTAATAAATTATTAAGAAAATCGACAATTTTATAATTTAAATTTTGATCAGACATATAATTCCAATATATATTTATATAATTTTGAAGATTACATATTAATTCAATTAATGGATGAACTACATCTTCATTTCCAGATTTAAAAATATCTCTTAAAGTATAACCATTCATTGCGTTTTCTATATTTTTCATATTTTGTAAAAGTTTAGTATTTAAATCATTTGAATATGAAACAGTGGTAGTATTAGAAAGTAAAGATTCAATATTATTAATATAAGTGTTTAGTTCATTATAGACATTATTAGAAATATATGAGGTATTATCTCCAAAATCATTGGATACAAAGACTGCATTAATGGCTTTTTGTGCTTCCGCTTTTTGTGTAGGAGTTTGTTGATAAATAGATGAGTTAGAATTTAATACGGATTGAACTTTACAAAGAGCACTTGTGACTTTAACAGTATCATAACTGGTAAAACTAAAAGAAAGTAAGGAAGATAAATCCGATTGTATAGTAGCAATAGGAGTATTAGAAGTCAAAGTAACAGCATTTAAACTAGATAAAACAGAATTTAAATCACTCATAGAATCGTCTATATATAAGAAAAAGTTAAAAAAATTTTTTTCACTTACTTTTTATGACTATCATTTTCTTTATCACCTTTTTTTGGTACTACCACTATTACCTTTTTGGTCACCATCATTACTACTATTACCTGTTTTGGTACTACCACTATTACCTTTTTGGTCACCATCATTACTACTATTACCTGTTTTGGTACTACCACTATTGCTATTAGAATGATTAACATAAAACAAATATTTTTCAAGATTATTTAAAATATTTGTTGTATTTTTATATTCATCTGGATCATTTAGGTTATTAAATACAGAGTTTAGTTTACATACAGTTGATATTAATGATGGATTTGAATTACCTATATATTTCAAATAATCAGATAAACTGTATTTATTATTTGTAAATATTGAATAGATATTGTTAATATTATTTTCAAGAGATCCTTCTATACCGATTGGAATATAAGTTTGATTTTGTAAGTCATTATTAATAATATCATTTTCTATTGAATTTATATTCTGAGTAAGATCATCATAAACTGTTTTATTTATATTATGTGTAGATTTAGATTTCATAGTAAATATATCATATATTTTTTCTTGTAAAACCGATTGATTAGAATCATTCAGATTTTGTTGAATAAAAGTTTGAACTTGACATAATGTATTAGTTATATTATCAAAATTATTACCAAATTGATTATTATTATTACTATTAAATGTATATAATTGATCTAAATCGTTTTCAATATTATTAATAAAGTTAGAATTAATAATATCATTTAAATTACTTAAAACAGAGCTGATAGTAGGTGTAGTAGGAGTTATAGTAGTAGGTGTAGTAGGAGTTATAGTAGTAGGTGTAGTAGGAGTTTTAGTAGTAGGTGTAGTAGGAGTTTTAGTAGTAGGTGTAGTAGGAGTTTTAGTAGTAGGTGTAGTAGGAGTTATAGTAGTAGGTGTAGTAGGAGTTATAGTAGTAGGTGTAGTAGGAGTTATAGTA
>Ga0214917_10008068_pt1 | contig 10454 bp, 19 predicted proteins | sample LL_1208_BB_MetaG_FD_177983 | JGI IMG/M metagenome (GOLD analysis project Ga0214917, IMG submission 177983) | Freshwater microbial communities from Lake Lanier, Atlanta, Georgia, United States - LL_1208_BB | ecosystem: Environmental > Aquatic > Freshwater > Lake | place: USA: Georgia | collected...
GGTGCTGCCTAGGTCACCTGTAGCACCACCGGGTGTGTAGCAGGGACAGCGGCGGCGCTTGCGGGTGACCGCAGTTGTGTTCATCCTCTCGACCGTACTACGCGCGACGGTAGGCGTATATACATGATTAGCGAAGTCATTACCGCCGCCGGTCGCAGGTACACTATCCGCGACCGGGGACAGCAGTTACTGGGCCTTAGTGATGATGATGCCGCCTGGCTGTTTGCCGGTCACCGCGTTCTACCTGAAGTGGTCAACGCCCTGGCTGAGCTAGCTGAGGGCAAGCCACTGTCCCGGCGTATGGCCGGGGATATGTCGGGTGAGGAGATACGGCAGTTGCGCAATTACCGGGTACAGCCGGTAGTCAAGCGCCAGCGGGTTAGCCCCACTCCGGCGACACCGGCCACCGCGCCGGTGGCACAGCACCGTCGCTGAGCAGGCTATACTGGGCCGGTGGGAGAAGCGGTTATAGGGTGCGCGATCTGCCTTAATATCGACAACTCCCACCGGCAGCCTGCAACGACCATCATCAACGGTTACAGTGTTTGTGATCGTCATATCCAGCTAGCCGGTACGCCCGGCTTTGACATCTCAACTGTGCGCGGAGGTAGGGGTGATTGAGGCAGATGTGACCCGGCTTAACAACGGCTGGACCCTGGTTCGCCACGGGTCATGGGAAGTTAGTGTGGCACCCGACGGCCTGATAATGCTGCCCCGTCACCTCCAGCCTGATGAGGTTGAGGACTTTGTCGCTGCAATAGCTCGCGCCGCTGTCGTTGCGGGTGAGCTGCCAGAACCCGACCAGCAGCCGCTCCTGGAGGTACTCAAGCGCCACAACCCGCTTATTGCTGTGAGGGCACCCGGTGATCAGCCGCCACAGGGCGCTGTAGGGCTACGTCCCGTCACGCGGGCACCGGCGCGGCAACCCAGCCCTCCTCGTACGCCTACGGGCTAATGGGGGGGCCTAAAACGGCCTCTCGACGCCGACGTGGCGTTACGGGATCAACGGCCCCGCGCGCTAGGCCGCCAACGGAGATTACAGAGCCGGTTATCCACGCTGTCACCATTGACGTTCACCGCCTCAAAGCCGGTCGGGCAAGGCCGATCAAATGCCACCAAAACTAGCTCCCGCACCGGGCGCTGGCAGTAAGTGTTATTGAGCCATAAGTTGACCACACGCAGGCCATCCGGGCGCACCAGGGGGGTTAGCACCCTGCCTTTGACGCGCCGTGCGCTGCCCTCCCTGCCCTGTACCACACGGTCCACACTGCGCACCCGGCCCTGGTCGCTGACCTGATAGCCGGGATGGCCGGGGATATCAACCCAGGCCTCGCTCACCAAACCTCACTTGGCACGCCCAAGTCAATGGGCGGGTCATCAGTCCCCCGACCCATGTTGCAATCAGCATGACTGGCGCGAAAGTTAAGCGGGTCCAGCATCAGCGCGGGGTTCTCTTTCACGGTGATGGCGTGGTCCAGGCTAAATGCGTAGGGGTGCGGGTATTTAAGCTGGTAGTCAATTGCTCCGTTACACAGCCAGCAGGGCTCTCCAAGCGTGCCATCAGGGAACCTGCGGCGGGCACAGGCAGCCCTAAACTCGTTGCGGAGCTTTTTGTACGGCAGGCTGTGGCGTATCTGGTTAGCTTCAGCCGCCCGTATGGCAGTTTTACCCACGGGGCGTGACGGCTCAGTCTCCTGGGTATCGGCAAACGGGTCGACAGTCAACTAGACCGCCCTGAGCCGCCAGTTATTCGTCTTTGCCGCTGTTGTTGACGGGCTGTAGACGGCGCTGATGGGTGATGCCCACGGGAGCCGCTGGAGCTGGGGGTCTGTGAGGCAGATCGTGGTCTGCACCTCCGGCGCAACAATGGCAAAGGGCGCAATGATCCGCTGCTCACCATTAAAGGTCACCTGGCTAAAGCTGACATCGTAAATCAACGGGTCCTTGTTGTTGAGCAGCGGATCATTGGCCGTCAGCATCACCCCAGGGCTGTCGGAGGCGTTTATTGAGGACAGCCGCCCCCGCCATATACGAGCCGTGATGGGCGGAAGCGCGACGGCGGTATCCGCGACTACCTGTGGTGTCCCCTGGTGTATGACGGTCACTGCAATCGGGCAATTCCTAGCGGCGCTGTTGAGCAGGTTGCTATAGCTCCTCAGGGGCGGCAGTGCGACTTCGGCTAAGTCACCCACAAACTCAATACGGAAACTTTTGGGCTGGTCACCGTTGGTAACCTCGACATTCCCCACGCCGACCCCTGGTAAATCAGCCAAAGCCGCCTCAACGGCTGCTGCGGTGGCGCTGTGCGCCAGGCTGACCGTCTTGGTGGCGAGCTCTAGCTGCCACTGACCAGACACCGGATTGCCGAGAAGCCAGACCTGCTGGAGCGTGTTGTAGGCGTTAGTGACCAACAGGTCGGGGATCATAAACGTCATACCGCGTGGCAGGCGTGGGGTGAAGGTGACGAAACCGTTGACCGGCTCTATGTCAGGGTCACTGTTAACGCTGGCCAGCGGGGGTGCTGATACCGCTACCCAGTTGCCCGTGACCTCAAAGTGCGTCAACTCCTGAGGCGTAGTCATAGGTGAATCGTAACGGGTAAACACGGCCAGTAGAAGCAGCCGGGGCGGCGCGGAGCACGACGCTGGCACAAGGGGTGCAAATACTAGCCAGCGCCTTGGCGTGTATCTGACAAATCTGACACTTGCTCACGAGACCCCCTTCGTTCCTCGACATCTCGCCACACCTCACGATAACGCGCTACCGCGCCATAAGTGGGCTGCATACCCGCCTCTTCACATCTACTGGGGTGGGCGGCTGAGAGTGTGAGCTTGGTGCCCGTGCCGGGAATCACGCAGGGCTGAGACACCCCGGCATGACAATGCGGGCAGACAACGGTCGTCGGGTTCATCGGTACTTCCTGTTAGCCGTGTTCAGCCACTGCCGCCCGTATTGCACAGCTTCACTGTGACTATTGACCCACGGGCCGCAACTGGGCTGACATTTCCAATGGTCAGGGGGCTCAAAAGCCCAGCGGTACTGGACCATTTCATCCTCTGTGTCAGGCACGCCAACGCGGCGGGTCTCCACACTGAGCCTGGTGATATTGGGCATGGCCGTAGGTGCGGCTCCGATATCAGACCTGGCATCTGTCCTGGTATCCCACTGGGCATCTCCTGCGGTGCCATTGGCCACCGGCTGGTCAATGGGTACATCTTCTCCCAAATACTTCCTGATCAGCGCCATAAAGTACTCTCTGCGTTCAGGGTCCACAATGCGCTTTATCCGTGTTTCCCCTGTAAGGAGGTCAGTCTCTCGTGCCAGGTCCCCGGTCTCACTGTCAAACCATGTCCCATCCTCATTAACCCCTGTTGGCACCCGTGAGACCTCAGCGGCCAGCCTGGTGCGCTTGACCGCAACGGCTGAGTCGCACAGTGCCGCAGGGGTGGGGCGGAAGTCGAACCGCCGTCCAGCCTCAGTTTTTGCCAGTGCGCGCACGCCAAGTAGGGCATCGGCTTCGCGACTAATTCGGGCGTCCTTAAGTAGCTCTGCCAGGGCTAAGACCTGGGGTTCATCTGTGCTAGCCGATGGCCAGTACCCCTTGGCCTTCATCATCACCCGGCTCGCTACCAGTGGGTAGTTCAACACTGCGCATATCCTCCTGACTGTATTTTTCGGCTAGTTGTGACAGCTTGACGAACGCGACCTCAGTTCCCGTGGGTCGTTGCCCGTCTATGGCTTGGAAGCGTTGTAGCGGGGCGGCTACGGCAACACGGTTGGTAAAGGTTTTCACCCAGTCCAGCTTGAGCGCCTTGGGTCCAGGCAGTGCTGTCCAGTAGTTGAGAAACTCATCCAGTATCAGGTCCAGCCGGACGTGGGGGTAACGGCTAGCTAATTTGGCCATGACTTCATCCGGTGGCTGCCAGTTGTCAGGCAACCTCGTGCCCCGCAGGGCGTTGTGCTGACCCCCCGACGGAGGAGGGGGGTCTTTGACTTTCTCTTTCTCTTTCTCTTTCTCTTTATATTTAGGGGAGAGTTTTGCAACAACTTGTCGCGGTTTTACAGACGGTGTCATGTGACTCTCATGAGAGTCGCTTGAGATGTCACATAAGTCCTGGTAAAGCCACTGCTCAGCCTCATCGACGCCGGGGTTACGGGTCTTTGACGGGTGGGGCACCTTTTGATGCAGCGGCCAGGACGGGATGGCGTAAAAAGGGCGTCCGCCAACGGTGTAGTAGGTGACCCCATAGGCCTCACCCACCTGGCGTAGCAGTATCTCCAGGTAGTCCTCTGTGATATTACGGTCATTGGGGAAGGCAAACCCCAACAGCTCTCGCGTGCCGCAGGACCCGACACCGTAGTCGTCAGCAAAGTTCCACATGGCCATAAACAGCAGCCGTGCCCAGGGATCGGGCGGGTGGTGCGGGCTGCTCCAAAAACCCTGCCGTACCATCCGGTCCCTCATGACCGACAAACCCACAAGCTCATAGGTGGCGCCCTCGCGGTGGTGGTTGGTGCGTGGCCCGCGCCCCGTGGCGCGGGCCACACCCGTTGTACACCGTTACGGTTGGCGAAGCTAGCTTTCCGTCATACGTGTCAGGGAATTAATGTATACCTCTGCGTCATCATGGGTAAGGGCAGTCCACTCAGTGATCTTGTCCTGCATGAACGCTGAGATATCAGCCAGCAGGTCCTCCTTTTTCGTCAAGCCCTGTGCCTTGCCCAAGGCAATTATCTGTTTGATCTGGTTGGCCGTCGCGGTCGCCGGGTCCTGATCGTCTTGTGGCTCAGGTGGGGTGTTGTCACCCACGGCTGGCGCGTCCTCTGCAGCTATTTGGCGGAGCTGATCAAGGCCGCGACCACCCTTTTTTACTGGACGCATGACCTGCACGCCGTCTATGAGATTGATTTCCTCAATGCTGTAATCCATACCAAGCAGCACGTCCTGGAAAGCAATCCTGCACAGTTCAGTAATACATTTGGCGCGCAGCATGGCAATAGGCTCCGTCTGGTACAGCTTGTTGCTGGTGTACCCGGCCTGCTGGGCACGCTCCATGGTCCACTCACTGTACTTCCAGGTGCCGTCCCTAAAAGCCTTCCATACCACCTTGGCGGCGGTTTCCTCCACCGGCTCAAGCACATACCCTGCGCTGCGCACCAAAGCGGCCATGGTCCTGCTGTACATCGCTGGCTTACCGCGAACCACAAACAGCTCATTGACCGACCGCATGGCGCTAAGTCCCAGCTCCGCACCAAACAGGATGGCACTGGCCATACCGGCAACCGCCTGGTCGCTGGTCTTATCCTTGATCCAATGATCCGGGACAAACCCACTGGCAGCAATGCCGCGCGCCATAGTGGCAGCGTCTTTCATTGCCTCAACCTCTGCCCGCAGGCGCTGTAGGCCCTTTGTTGAGGGTGCCGTGTAGGTTTCAACCAGGGCATCATCTGTGTAGTTCTGTAGCTCTGTCATTTTCCCTTCCTTCCCCTGCCCTTTTGGCAGGACAACTATTTGAGCACCAGGGCGACACTACCCTTAGCCCCCGGCCTGCGGGTGGCGATTACCTGGCCGTTTACCGTCGCTGACTGCGCATCCCCAAGCAGGTCCAACAACTGGGTTTTAAGCCCCCGCAGCTCTCGCTCGGCACCTTTGTAGCTGGTGCTTGCTTCAGCCAGTCGCCCATGCAGTTCTGGTGAGATTTCGACCTGTGTCCCCTCTTTGATTTCAGGGTGCGCCGCGCGCACGGCGTTATAGGTGCTGACGCTGTCATCAAGGGGTGGTGGGGTGCCGCTAAGTAGGCTTTGGTAGAAGTCCTGGCACTTTTTGATCAGCCAGGTACATATTTGCTCATCGTACTGGACCACGTAGGTGAATCGCTTGAAAAACGGCCCCATTACCATCAGGTGGCCTGGGTAGGCCGTCAGGCCCGTCAGCAGCATCTGTGCCTGGACCTGCACCAGGTAGTCCGCCGGTGCCTCATCGCCTCCCTCGTCACCCCACTCTGATAGGTCGCGCGCGGTCTTGAACTCCACCACGCGCCGTGCCCGGCCCCGGCTCGCAAGGCGATCCAAGGTGCACACCGCCGGAAAACCGAATTGATCATTGACCGCCTGTACGCCCTGGCGCGACAAACGCCAGCCAGGGTTGTCCTCTTTCCACAGGTAGGCCAGGGCATGCTCAAAGGCGTGGCCGACCTTGAAAATCTCCGCCGGTGCCGCCTCACTCTCGCCCAGGCGACCGGACATTTCCATCCAGCAGCTGTACTGAGACTGGAAACGGCTAAGGCCGACAATGGCGGCAATTTTACTCGGGCTGATCAGCGTGCGGTGTTCAGGACTGCCGGGCGCGATGAACTGTGATTGCCCCGGCTTGCGCCATGTCATAGACTTCATAGGCGGCGGCCACCTTCCCCGTCGTCGGCCCCGGTCATGCTGCGTGTGGCCGGGGCTCTTTACTGCGTTGTGGGCAGCGTAGGTCGCACCACCGACAAGTGCGGCTTGGGCTTTTCTCTGCCGCTGCACTCAGGACAGGTTAGCCACTGGTCATCGGTGTCAGGCGCTTTGAGTAGCCACCCGCCCTGGTGGGTGACCCACTGCCGGGCCGCCTGCGCCTCTGCCATGGAGAAGTACTCAATGCCGTTGTCCAGTGCGTCAACCCCGCAGCCGTCACAGCAGACGATGTACCTGATGCCGCCACCCATGAGCCAGATGGTACACCACTAAAGGCCAGCCGGGTGCCGTATAATGGTGGTGTTGGCATATGGCGCAACATAATAAAACGGAAGGTCAGACCCATGGGTGACGCAATAATTTTCAGAAACCTGGTCATGTTACACACCTGTGACTGGTGCCGCATGTCCGAAGAGCGTGTACTGACTGACAGTTGGACCGGCAAGGCGCTGTGCCCTACTTGCCTGTTTTCTATCATCAGCCAGTTGACCCTGTCACCTAGTGATGGGGACAACCTTGAGCAACTGCTTGAGGAGCAGTTCGGTGATTGACTTCATTGATCGGAGGAGTACTTTGAGCGGGTCGCTAGAGACGACCAAGTCGGCGCGCGGCTACCGCTGGGTCTACTACCACCCCGGAGGTGCTATGCACCTGGGTGCCCGCTGGCACAGGACCAAGAAAGCTGCGTTGGCTGATGGCATTGCATGGATGCAGCAGCACGGGTTATGAGGATGTGGATGGTGCCGCCAGAGCTTATGTGTCGGGCGCACCTACTGGGTGAACACCGAGAGCTGCATGCGCTGGCAGGGATGATAAGAGCCGGTCGCGCCCTTAACGGCTACGTTGCCAGGGCCCTGATATGCACCGGGGACCTAGCGCAGCGCCATGAGGATTTAGCCCAGGAGATGTTTTACAGGGGCTACCGGCACAACAGCCCGCTACAGCTCACCACGGGGGCCGGGGTAGGTCGTGTTGATGTCGATGTCAGTATGTCTGAGCTGCGCAGAAGGTGCGGCCAGTGTAGAGAAAGGATGGGCTATGCCGCGACCAAAGGTGGGTGACAAGGTAAGGGTTGTCGGGATCATGCCAGATGATCCCGACCCGCTGCCTGTCGGACTTGAGGGTGTGGTGACATACGTCAGCCCGCCAGGGCGCTATGAGCAGTATCAGGTAGATTGGCGGCCTAGTGGGCGGTGCCTAAACCTGTTGCCGCACGACCCGTTTATTATTCTTTAACCGGCGCAGTCGCCCACTCAACGGTGCCATTGTTGTGCAGCCGCATCCACTGGCCGATTATCAGGACGGGCACGGCCTGTGGGTCCTCATGCTGCTGCACGGACCACCCGCTTTCCCTGGCAAGCGCCGGGTTAACAGTCACCCAGATATGACACTGGCGGCACAACAGCAAAATATTCGCAACATCCCAGCGCCCACCCTGGCTGCGGTTTTTGCGATGGTGCGCGTCAGTACCGGGCTGGCCACAGCGTTCGCACAGGCCGTTAGCCCTCTCGCGCACGCTGCGACGGCAACTGACTTCACCCATTCGCGCACTTCATATGCAGGTCTTGTATCAGCGCCAGCTCACTGGCCATGAGCTGGCCGCGCTGGGCCACCGTGGTGGTCAGTGAGCTGGGACTACGTGCGCCCCTGAGGCGAATGCAGTCATGGCTGGCGGAGATGATGACGAAAACGCCCTGCGGGTTGAGTTTGCCGTAAATGGCCGCTGCGACCTGCTGGCCTATGCGCTCCTGTATCTGCGCACGGGCGCTGTAGCCGTAGACGACCCTGGTTAGCTTTGATAGCCCGACGACGCGCTGGCCTGGATAGGGGCGATAGGCCACCGTCGCGGTACCGCCGAATGGAAGCAGGTGGTGGGCACAAATACTCTGAACATCAATACCGGCCTGAATAATGAGACCGGGGTCCTGTGGGGCGGGAAACGTGACATCAAGGTGGTCGGCAGGATCGCTGCGGTACCCCCACAGCATGTCCTCCCATGCCCTAGCGACACGCTCCGGCGTATCAGCCGTATGCTCGCCCTCATCAACACCGAGGGCTAACAGCAGGTCGTGTACCGCCTGTGCCGCTGGCCTCACCTATGTCCCCTTGGTATTCCCAAATGCCAGCACATGCAGCCGCTGACTGACGTTGACACCATGCTCAATAGCCGCAACGCAGATGTCGTGGAAGTCGGCCAATAGGGCTGGCGTGCTGGTGCCCTGCGGCATCACCCATGTCTGCCACCGGGGCCATCCATGGGCATCAGCCAATTCGGCGGCCTGCTGGACCTCATCAGCGTCATTAACCACAATCTTCAGGCACGCGCTGTGGTATTTAACCGTGTTTGGCCATTCCGCCAAGGTCGGATTTTGGTTGCCGCGATGCACCCCCGCGTTAGCCAGCTTGGGGCTTATTGAGTAATGCCCGATAAATGTTTGACTGACCTTATTGGGGGAGATGGTGCCGTTAGTCTCTACGGCAATAAAGATGCTTCTCATCGACAGGGCGCGCAGCAGCCCTGCCCAACCCGGTGATTCCTGGTGTATCAATGGCTCACCGCCGGTCAGCACAACTTCATCACACACCGGCAGGTTGGCGATAAGCTGCTCAACGGTCTGCGGTTTTAACTCCCGGCGTAGGTCATAGCGGCGGCTGTCCCAGGTGTAGGGCGTATCGCACCAGCTACAGGACAGGTTGCAGCCACCAAGCCTAATGAAGCCGCAGCGCCGACCAGCGCGCGGACCCTCCCCCTGTATTGAGACAAAAGTTTCCGACCACGGTAGCGTCACGGCGGCTCATAAATTGCAGTGTTCTCCGGCCCTTCCTCCACGCTGACCCGCAGTAGTTGTGCCCCTGGCACCAATGCCTGCGCCTCACGTGCCATTAGCTTGGCAATTTGCTCCGTTGTCGGGGGGCCATGGAAAACATGGTGACGGCAGCCTTCTCGCTCTAGGAAAATCCGCATGGATTCATCTGCCTCATCGACAAAAAACCCGTGGTCGTAGCGTTCCTTAATACGCTGGCGCAGTGCTGCCTTGGCCTCCCCGAATTCCACCGGCGGCGGCCAGGCGTCGGTCTGGGCGAAGGTGAAGACGACATGGAACGTGTGGCCGTGCGGATTGCGGCATTTCGTGCCCGCGCCGGAGAGCCCGAGGATTCGGTGACCGGCGGCAAAAAACAGCCTGATGGCGACCTGCGTCATGCGTGCTGATCTCTGTTAAGGTCGTTGACTGCCTGCATGTGGGGGAGGTAGCCATCAACGAGGTGGATATGCGGGCCGTCGATGCTGTCCTCAAAGCCCCAACCCTTAAGGCGACCCCATTTCGGCGCGCTTATGGGGTGATTTCTAAACTGCTGTCGCCACCGCTGCTCCTGCACGCTGGCGGATAGGGCACTGATTTTGACCAAAAGCTCTCGGTTATGCGGGCCTGCCTTGGCAATCTGTTTTGCGGTGACCCCGTAGCAGTCCAGCAGGAAGCTGGCCAGTTCCGGCTTCTTAAACACCGCCTTGCCGTCGAGGTTTATGCCGATGTCCTTGTTGACCGTAGGATGCCGGAGCAGGATGCGACCATAGCGGTATGCGCCGCCCCAGCCGCTTGAGTCGACGCTAAAGTAGGGCAGACGTAGGAACTCCTTAGCCGTCATGCCCCAGCCGTGGAATCTCATTTGAGGGTGGTTGTCGCGGCAGTACTTAAACACCTGTGTCATCCACTTGAAACTGGCGGCGGCGCTCAGGTTGCGGCCTGCCACGCCGCCAATACCGAGGAAATCAACACCCTGGCTGACATACCAGTCTATTTCGTCCTCAAATGGGTCACCGGCGTGCAGCGTGCTGACGGCGGGGAGCTGATGGTCGTTGACCATGCTCAACCAGTTATAACGGGTCTGCTTTTGGGACTCGACATCAAGGCAGGCCACCCACGACAGGCGGTCTTCCCATTTTTTCGTCCAGGCGGCCAGTTGGTTAGTTGACACCGCCTTGCCCTGCGTCTTGAGCGTGCACG
>Ga0214917_10008069_pt1 | contig 10453 bp, 7 predicted proteins | sample LL_1208_BB_MetaG_FD_177983 | JGI IMG/M metagenome (GOLD analysis project Ga0214917, IMG submission 177983) | Freshwater microbial communities from Lake Lanier, Atlanta, Georgia, United States - LL_1208_BB | ecosystem: Environmental > Aquatic > Freshwater > Lake | place: USA: Georgia | collected...
TTGTTCAAGCTCCTTAGGAGTTCCTGTCCCCGATGCCAAACGTTTCTCATCGCGCTCGATGCGAGTGACGATCTGCTCGACATCGCCTTCAGCTCGCGCTAATTCACGTTTCACATCGCTGAGTTCGGTCTCAGCCGCAATGCGCAGATCACGCACATTATTTTGCTTAATGGTTGTGGAGGAAAGTTCAGCCAATTCAGGCAATGTGGCTGCTTTGTTGCGAAGCGTGGCTGAGTGAATATCAAACTTCTGAATCTTAAGGATTGAACGCTGGTCGCTAATACTTGCTTTCACCGCGCACTCCTTCTAGATAGAGATGGGATTCGATATGTAATTCTTGGATGAACCTTACTTGATAACCATTGAACTTGTAATATTCCAGCGTGGCGAGAGCGATTCCAGCAAATGTAAAAATGCATTACATGAGCGCCCCATCCCCTCATCGTGAGACCATGTTAGAAATGCGCAATCGGATATTAGAAATCATTCCTGGGGCCGAGGAAGTAGTCAGTTACGGTATGCCAGCATTTAAAATAAACGGCACTGTTGTAGCCGGGGTTCTAGCAAATAAGAACCATGTCGGCTACTACCCTTTTAGCGGTTCCATTCTAAAACTCTTTCCAGAAGAGCTCGCAAAATACAAGACAACTTTGAGCGCGATACATGTACCCGTAGATAAACCACTAACGAAAGCTCTCTTAAAGAAGTTGATAAAGGCTCGGATCACAACATAGATGATTGGCCACATAAGAAATTAAACGTGGGCGGCGAGGGTTTTGTTCCGCCCCAAGTGGGGTTTTCCCCGATTTATGGTTTCTCGGGTCACGATAACAACTTACTAAAACATCTAGTTAAATGTAAGCATTTTGACAGCCGGGTTCAGAGCCACGAAAGACCTCGTTGGGCAGACTGAAGGGTATGAAACCCACCTCCTGGATTCTCGGGCCAAATTATTATTCAAAAATCGAGTGGCGAAACAGCTTTAAGCGCTTTAGTCCAAATAATGAGTTAGTCTTTAAGTCGTAGAGATAGGTGATGTCAATGAAGATATCAGTTGCGCTAGCGCAGTCTTCACAGCGTCAATTTACAGATGACTTAACCGACTATGCCGAAGAAATAGAAAAGATTCTCAGCCGCTTTCCTGGCACCCAAATGGTAGTGCATCCCGAACTTCATTTATTTGGCTCCGATATGAGTACTGATGCTTTGCTGAAAATTGCCCAACACCTTAACAGCAAGTTCGTAGGAGAACTTGGTGAAATAGCCAAGAGATTTGGCATCTGGTTAATTCCAGGAAGCATCGTGGAACCCGCACCCAATAATGGGATCTACAACACCGCCCTGGTATTTAATCCTGCTGGAGAGTTGGTTTCACACTATAGAAAAATCTTTCCCTGGCGTCCTTCTGAGCCATTTAGTATGGGGAATGAATTTTCAGTATTTGAACTCCCGGGACTAGGTCGTGTTGGCCTAAACATTTGTTATGACATCTGGTTTCCTGAGGTAACACGACAATTAACCTGGATGGGTGCGGAATTAATAGTCAATCTTGTTAGAACAACAACTGTTGACCGCAAGCAAGAATTAGTCTTAGTTCAAGCCACCGCTATTGTAAATCAAGTTTATATCATAAGCGTTAATGCAGCTGCTCCCATCGCCATGGGCAAATCTTTAGTTGTAGATCCTGATGGTGATGTCGTTGAGCAAGTAGTTGATGACAGTAATGCAATTATTCACACCATAATCGACTTTGATCGCGTCGCGCAGATTAGACAAGATGGCACTGCAGGTGTAAATCGAATGTGGGATCAATTTCTGCCGAACGATTCAGACATAAATCTTCCCATTTACAACGGACGAATAAATCCACGGACATGGCGTCCGCGAAAGAATAGATAGCAAAAAGGGAGAAGGAAACATGACAAAACTGGAACGTACACTGGGCTTGCGCTCAGTTGTTCTTTTCGGCCTTGCTTATATGACACCAATTATAGTTCTTGGAATATTTGGCATCACGGCCGATCTAACCCTCGGAGCGAGCGCTGGTGCATATGCTCTTGGTCTGATTGCAATGCTCTTTACTGCATTCTCATACGGACAGCTAGCTCGGGTATTCCCTGTCGCCGGCTCTGCCTACACCTATGTTCGAAAATCAATCAATGATCATCTTGGATTTTTGGTTGGTTGGGCAATTTTGCTCGACTACCTATTCTTGCCGATGGTAATTTGGCTAATTGGGGGTGCCTATCTACAAGCACAATTCCCATCCGTTCCATTTGCAATTTGGATCCTTATTTTTATTGCACTTACAACCGCACTAAATATTATTGGTTTTAAAGTCGCAGATAAAGCAAATTTTGCACTAATGGCGTTTCAAAGCCTGGTGATAATTATTTTCGTTGGACTCTGTATCGTATACGTTGCTGGTGGTGATGGCGCAGGAACCTTGCTCTCAGTTGAGCCGTTTTATGCCAACACAACTACCTGGACCGCTTTAACAGCGGGAGCTGCAGTTTCTGCATATTCATTCCTTGGATTTGATGCGGTCACTACATTGACCGAAGAAACGAAGGATCCAAAGAACACTATTCCAAGAGCAATCATGCTAGTTGCATTAATTGGTGGCGCAATATTCATAGTGACTGCTTACTTCACTACTTTGGCGAAACCAGGAAATCAATTTGAAGAAGTTGGTTCTGCTGCCTTTGAAATTGCAAAAATGGTTGGTGGTGCCTTCTTTAGCTCAGTATTCATTGCTGGTTTAGTTATAGGTCAATTCGCTAGCGGACTTGCAGCCCAAGCAAGTGCCAGTCGATTGATCTTTGCGATGGGTCGCGATGGCGTTCTTCCTAAGGGCCTTTTTGCAAAATTAAACGATGCGTATAAGACGCCAGTACCTGCAATTATTGTAGTGGGAGTAGTTGGCCTCTTAGCACTTCAGCTTGATATTGCAACTTCAACTTCATTTATCAACTTTGGCGCATTTACTGCATTTACTTTGGTAAATGTCTCAGTTATAGCCTATTACCTGAAGAACCGTAGTGCAGATAGAAGCATCTTGAGGTGGGTGTTGATACCAAGTATCGGAACAGTAGTAGATGCATATCTACTTTTGCAGTTGGATGATAATGCAAAGCGACTTGGTCTAATCTGGTTGGGAATAGGAATCTTAATTCTTCTAGTAATTACTAAGGGATTGCGTCAAAAGCCTCCTGCGATGAGTGATCCAGTTGGCATGTAGGTATAGATAGGGAATAAATGAGGTGGGCCCAAAAAGGCTCACCTCATTTATTTATTGAATAATCTTTAACGATAGTAATGGGAGTTAATTCCTTATAAGATTTTGCAGGCTCAGAACCTGAATTAATTGCCAAATTAAGTTGCTATGCGTGTTGTGTGGGCGGCGAGGGTTTCGAACCCCCGACATCCTCGGTGTAAACGAGGCGCTCTACCACTGAGCTAGCCACCCGGCTGTGTACTGCTCGCGAATACTACTTTATATAAGCGAAAGTACGAAAATCGTGCGAGAAGTATGCGTGATTAAAGAGCTGCGATAGCAGTCTTGTAATCACCATTATTGCGAGCATCTCCGAGGCCATTTACAACTGACCAGCGAATAATCCCTGCTTTATCGATGATAAATGTGCCGCGGAATGCGCAACCGAGATCTGCATTAAATACTCCATATGCCTGGGCTGTTGCACCATGTGGCCAAAAATCTGCAAGAACTGGGAATTTATATCCCTCTTGTTCAGCAAATATTTTCTGCGTAAATGGTGAGTCACAAGAGATTGCAATTACCTGCACATTGTCATTTTGGAATGATGCAAGGTCATCGCGAATTGCACAGAGTTCACCGGTGCATGTTCCAGTGAATGCAAATGGAATAAAGAGAACGACTACGTTCTTATTTCCCTTAAAGGAAGAGAGTTTTACTAGTTCTCCATATTGGTTCTTTAATTCGAAATCTGGTGCGGCTTGACCGACGCTTAAACCTGCAGGTAGTTGAGACATGACGCGAATCTATCGCTTGCCCGCCTTACGTGCCACTAGACGAGTTGCAGTCCAATCTTTAGCAACGGCAATAGTGGAAGTTTGGCTCAAACCACACGTAGGTGCCGCATCTTGAATATCGCTCGGTTCAACATGGCCATCACGTCCAACTTTTGGGGTAAGCACCCAGATTGGCCCAGTCTCTGTCAGGTATGCCATTGCATCCATTAATTCATCGACGAGATCACCATCGCCATCGCGGAACCAGAGAAGAACTGCATCGACAACTTCATTGGTGGAGTTTTCGTGAAAATCAGTAGCAACAATCTGCTTTATTTCAGCACGCAGATCATCATCACAATCGGGTCCATACCCAATTTCGAGGATTAGCTCTCCTTTAGCAAAACCCATACGCATTGCCACGGGAATAGTCCACCGAATGAGACGGATATTTACAAGGGTTTAACCTGCCTCACAGCCGACTTTTTTGCGCTCATCCCCCTTTGGCGCGAGAATACGGCTATGACCGAATTCGCTGGATCGCCAGATCAGATAATCGACCAATTAGTAGATACAGATCCTTCCGAAACGGCCGAATGGCAGGCATCCTTCGACGCCGCTCTGACAGCTGCTGGCCCAGTTCGTGCGCGTTACCTAATGCTTCAACTTCTCAAGCGAGCTCATGAGAAGAAGATTGGTCTTCCAGACCTTCGCACAACCGATTACATCAACACAATTTCTCCAGAACACGAACCTGAATTTCCAGGTGACGAAGATATTGAACGTCGTATTCGTGCAGCAGTTCGTTGGAACGCGGCAATCTTGGTTCACCGTGCGCAGCGTCCAGGAATCGGCGTAGGCGGACACATTTCAACGTATGCATCTTCAGCTGCACTTTATGAAGTTGGGTTCAACCACTTCTTCCGCGGACAAGATCACCCAGGCGGCGGAGATCAGATCTTCTTCCAAGGCCATGCATCTCCTGGAATGTATTCACGCGCATTTCTCGAAGGTCGCTTTACCGAAGATCAACTCGATGGATTCCGACAGGAACTTTCACATACCGCGGGCGGATTATCTTCATACCCACACCCACGTTTAATGCCGGATTTCTGGCAATTCCCAACAGTGTCCATGGGAATCGGACCTATTAATGCAATTTATCAAGCGCGCTTTAATCGTTACCTACACAACCGCGGCATTAAGGACACCAGCGATCAGAATGTCTGGGCATTCCTGGGCGATGGTGAAATAGATGAAGTCGATACCTTAGGTGCAATTGGGTTGGCATCACGAGAGAAGCTCGACAATTTAACTTTCGTCGTTAACTGTAACTTACAGCGCCTCGATGGCCCAGTGCGCGGTAACGGAAAGATTATTCAAGAGCTCGAATCAATCTTCGGTGGTGCAGGATGGAATGTCATCAAGGTTGTATGGGGTCGCGGCTGGGATCCACTTCTTGCCCAAGATCGTGAAGGTGCACTAGTTAATTTAATGAACACCACTCTTGATGGTGATTACCAGACATTTAAAGCCGAAAGTGGTGCATTCGTGCGCGAACACTTCTTTAATCGCGATCCACGCACCGCTGCAATGGTTGCCAATTGGTCAGATGATCAAATCTGGAATCTGAAGCGTGGTGGCCATGACTACCGCAAACTCTTTGCCGCTTACACAGCAGCAAGTGAAAAGAATGGTCGCCCAACTGTCATTTTGGCTAAGACAGTAAAGGGGTGGACTCTCGGTTCTCACTTCGAAGGTCGTAACTCAACCCACCAAATGAAGAAGATGACTCTTGAAGACATTATCGAATTCCGCGATCGTCTAGAAATTCCATTGCCAGATGACAAGTTGGATAAGTACACACCTTCGTACTATCGCTTACCTGCAGATTCTCCAGAGATGAAGTACCTCCAAGATCGCCGTCGCGAACTCGGTGGATCAATTCCAAGCCGTCGTAAAGTCTCACGGCCATTGCCACAGCCTGCTGATGAAGCATATGAATCAGTGCGCCGCGGATCTGGCCAGCAAGAAGTAGCAACAACAATGGCATTTGTCCGTATGCTCAAAGATCTCATCAAAGATCCAGGTCTTGGCAATCGCCTTGTTCCAATCATTCCTGATGAAGCGCGCACATTTGGTCTTGATTCACTCTTCCCATCACTAAAGATTTACTCACCACATGGCCAGCAGTACATGGCTGTGGATCGTGAATTAATGCTTTCTTACAAGGAATCAACTGCCGGAGTCATTCTTCACGAAGGTATTAATGAAGCAGGTTCGGTTGCATCCTTCACTGCAGTCGGTTCTTCATACTCAACGCACGATGAACCAATGATTCCGATCTACATCTTCTACTCCATGTTCGGATTCCAGCGCACAGGCGATGCTTTCTGGGCTGCTTCAGACCAGTTGGTTCGCGGATTCGTGCTCGGTGCTACTGCAGGGCGCACCACTCTTAACGGTGAAGGTCTGCAACATGAAGATGGTCACTCACATCTACTCGCTGCAACTAACCCAGCCGTAGTTTCATACGACCCAGCATTTGCCTACGAAGTCGGACATATTTTTAAAGATGGTCTGCGTCGTATGTATGGAGAAAATAGCGAAAACATTTACTACTACCTCACCGTTTACAACGAGCCATATATGCAACCTGCAGAACCAGATAATTTGGATCTCGAAGGATTGCTCAAGGGAATCTATCTCTATGCGGGTGCATCCAAGCAACGTAAGAAGAATGCACAGTTGCTCGCATCAGGTGTCGGCGTGAACTGGGCGCTTAAGGCACAGAAACTTCTTGCAGAAGATTGGGGAGTTGCAGCTTCTGTCTGGTCTGTAACGTCATGGAATGAACTTCGCCGCGATGGTCTTGAAGTGGATCGCCACAACATGCTCAATCCAAAGAATAAGAAGACTGCCTATGTTTATGACAAGCTCAAGGGAACACAGGGTCCAGTCATCGCAGTTTCAGACTTCATGCGCGCTGTGCAAGATCAGATTGCACCTTGGATACCTAATACTTTCCACTCACTTGGAACTGACGGTTTTGGGCTTTCAGATACTCGTGGGGCACTTCGTCGCCACTTTAAGGTTGATGCAGAATCAATCGTTGTTGCAACACTTGCAGAGCTTGCAAAGGCAGGAGAAGTAAAAGAATCTGTCGTGCAAGAAGCGATTGATAAGTATCGTATTTTCGATGTACGTTCAGCAGATGCCGGCAACACTGAAGGTTCAGGTTGATCAATAGAATTCCCGTCACCGATATCTCCCCCACAGTATTTTTTGGGGGAGATTTCGTTCCTGTAAAGGCGATTGCCGGTGAAGAAATTCCAGTCAGTGCAACAATTTTTCGTGAAGGCCATGACTTACTAGGCGCAGATGTAGTCCTCTATAACTCCCAAGGTAGAGAGATATCTCGTTCAGTCATGCGCGAAGAGCGGCATGGCGGCGATCGCTACCAAGGCTCTGTACGCATCCCAGCGCAGGGCGATTACACCTTCACCATCGATTCTTACGATCATCCCTTTGCTACATGGATCCACGATGCTGAAATCAAGATTCCTGCAGATATCGATACTGAACTCATGTGCACAATCGGTCGTCAGATATTTGAGGCAAAGCTCGAAGAAGATCCAACTGCCAAAGCGATACTTACTGCAGCAATTAAAACCCTTCGTGATACTTCTTTATCAGCCATGAACCGTTTCTCACAGACTTCCACACCTGAAATACGTGCCTTCTTCACAGCACATCCATTACGTCGATTGGTGACTTCTACTCAACACTTTCCTATCCGAGCTGATCACGAACGCGCACTTGTGGGCTCTTGGTATGAATTCTTCCCACGAAGTGAAGGCGCAAAACTTGCATCCGATGGCACAGTGACTAGTGGAACATTTAAAACTGCCGAACTTCGCCTTCCTGCGGTGGCAGCGATGGGCTTTGACATTCTCTATCTACCTCCTGTACATCCCATCGGAAAAACATTTCGCAAAGGTAAGAACAACTCTTTAACTCCCACTGCTACCGACCCTGGAGTTCCTTGGGCAATCGGCAATAAAGAGGGTGGCCATGATGCCATCAACTCAGCTCTTGGCACGATGACAGATTTTGAAAACTTTGTAAAAGCTGCCAAGAAGAATGGCCTTGAAGTTGCTATGGATTTTGCTCTACAAGCATCTCCTGATCATCCCTGGGTCACTGAGCATCCTGAATTCTTCACAACGCGTCCCGATGGATCGATTGCCTACGCTGAGAATCCTCCCAAGAAATATCAAGATATCTATCCCATTAATTTTGATAATGACTATCAAGCCATTGTTGCCGAAACGCTTCGCCTCTTGCGCTTGTGGATCTCAAAGGGAATCTCAATCTTTCGTGTCGACAATCCTCATACCAAGCCGGTGCACTTCTGGGCCGATGTTCTTAAGACAATTCATGCAGAAAGCCCTGATGTAATCTTCTTAGCAGAGGCATTTACAAAACCTTCGATGATGCATGCTCTCGGTAAAGCCGGATTCCATCAGTCTTATACATATTTCACGTGGCGCACCAGCAAGCATGAACTTACTGAATACGGGACTGAAGTTTCGCGAGATACCAGCGCATTCTTCCGTCCAAACTTTTGGGTCAATACTCCAGATATCTTGCCCTTCCATCTGCAATCAGGAAATCCAGCAATCTTTGCAATTCGCGCAGCTCTTGCTGCAACGCTCACTCCATCGTGGGGAATGTACGCAGGCTATGAACTCTACGAACATCGCCGCTTTAAAGACGGTGGCGAGGAGTACATCGACTCAGAGAAGTACGAGATAAAGGTGCGTGATTGGGATGGTGCGGCCAAGAAGAAGTTAACGCTTGCTCCATTTATCACTCAGCTCAATGAAATTCGTAAGAAAAATATTGCTCTGCAACGTCTACGCAACTTGCGTTTTCACACTACCGAAAATGATGCAATCATCGCTTACTCAAAGCGCGAAGGCGATAACTTGATTCTTGTAGTAGTAAACCTTGATCCATCATTTGCCCAAGAAACCACAATTCATTGGAATATGTCTGAACTTGGTGTGCAGAAAGATACCTTTGAGGTAACAGATTTAATCGATGGCGCTTCCTATAACTGGTCTGCTCACACCTATGTGCGACTTGATCCAACAAGGTTGTCTGGCAAAGTTGTTCACATTGCACAGGTAAAGCTTTAGGATTGCGCATGTCCTTCTTTTCCCGTTTTTTCAAGAGCGATAAAGCGGGTGAAGACAATAGCTATCTTCCACAAGGTTCATATCTCAACCCATATTCAACGTTAGGCGAGCTAGATTTTCATCTCATCGCCGAAGGTCGCCACGAGCGTTTGTGGGATGCACTAGGCGCACATGTAAAACGTGATGCTGATGGCACTTTGATTGGAACAGCTTTCTCTGTCTGGGCACCAAATGCGCAGGCTGTCAGTCTTGTCGGCGATCATAATTATTGGGATCGCAATACACATCCCATGGTCCGCGTTGGTTTGACTGGAATTTGGGAAATTTTTATTGCCGATGTCGGACCCAATACCTGTTACAAATTTGCAGTATGCACAATCAACGGCGCCTGGGTAGATCACGCAGATCCGATGGCGAGAGCAACGGAACATCCCCCACGCACCGCATCTGTTGTTACTGAATCCAATTACACCTGGAGTGATTCACAGTGGATGAAAAATCGCCAGACCTTCCAACCGTGGCGAGCACCAGTATCTGTCTATGAAGTCCATGCAGGTTCATGGCGTCCAGGATTGTCTTATCTACAGATGGCTGATGAGCTGGTTGCTTATGTGCATGAACAAGGATTCACGCACGTTGAATTCCTTCCCATCACAGAACATCCATATTCACCATCGTGGGGGTATCAAGTCACCTCTTTCTTCGCCCCAACATCGCGCTTTGGTTCACCTGATGAATTCCGTTACCTCGTCGACAAACTTCACCAAGCAGGTATCGGCGTCATTCTCGATTGGGTTCCTGCGCACTTCCCTAAAGATGAATGGGCGCTTGCGAAATTCGATGGAACTGCCCTCTACGAACATGCAGATCCACGTTTAGGAGAACACCCAGATTGGGGCACCTTAATCTTCAATTTTGGTCGCAATGAAGTTCGCAATTTTCTAGTAGCTAGCGCTCTCTACTGGTTGGAAGAGTTTCATATCGATGGACTGCGCGTTGATGCAGTAGCGTCGATGCTCTACCTCGATTACTCACGTAAAGAGGGCGAATGGTTGCCAAATAAATTCGGTGGCCGCGAAAACCTAGAGGCAGTTCAACTGATTCAAGAAGCGACCTCCACTGCTTATAGGCACCATCAAGGCATCATGATGATTGCCGAAGAATCCACTGCATGGGGTGGGGTCACAAAAGATACGAGCAGCGGCGGACTTGGCTTTGGATTTAAATGGAATATGGGTTGGATGCACGACACTTTG
>Ga0214917_10008070_pt1 | contig 10453 bp, 14 predicted proteins | sample LL_1208_BB_MetaG_FD_177983 | JGI IMG/M metagenome (GOLD analysis project Ga0214917, IMG submission 177983) | Freshwater microbial communities from Lake Lanier, Atlanta, Georgia, United States - LL_1208_BB | ecosystem: Environmental > Aquatic > Freshwater > Lake | place: USA: Georgia | collected...
CCACGGCGGTTGTTGTAGCGGCTTGCGTAGGTGGCGGCTAGTTTTTGGGCGAGGTCAAGTGGGACGGGCGGGCTGGCGAGGAGGTGTTCGATATCTGCTTTCATCAATTACGGCGTCGGAGCCGCTGAGCTCCCAGGATCCGGATCTGGTGTTGGATCTGGTGTCGCTGTCGGCTCAGGTGTCGGTAATGGTTCTAGTGTCGGAGTTGGTGTAGGTGTGGGCATCGGCGTAGGTGTTGCAAAGACCCCAAGCGGATCGAGGTCCCGCCGATACATCTCGCAGTGCTCTGTGATGTTTCGGATCGGGTCTTCCGAGAAGCAGACCCACTCCCACTTCTCGGGCCAGCACTCATCGAGAATCCACGGCTCCTGTTGTGCTCGTTCTGCCGTGCAGTACCAGACACGCGCCTCTGCCCAGGTGTACGTGCTGCCAAGGCAATCCCAGCAGGTGTTTGGTGGTTCTGTTGGTTCAGGGGTCGGGCTCGGCGGTTCGGTAAACGGCTCGTACGAAGCTGCTTCTGGGTAGCTTGCCGTTAGGTATCCCGGGGTGTCAGCCGATGCCGAAGCGGCAACGTAGCTCAACGAAAACAGGAGTCCGACAAGGGTGATGACTACGGCTTTCTTCACTGTTCTCCTACCTCACCCTTCTCTCCTACCTCACCCTTCCTGGTTGGCTTGTGCTGCGCGCTCTTTAAGGTACGCCACAACCTCTGGCCAGTCCTTGTGGTTTCCATGCCCAAACTGAATCCACTCCTGGTCCGGCTCTTGCCCGAATTCCTCAGCACCGTTGTTCGGGCGGTCGTCGATGAGGTAGTCCCCGCGGTTTAGGTGCTTGTTGTGCGAGAGGATCAGCCGCTTGTGGGCGGGGGCGCCGAGGTGCCGCTTCACCCACTCCAGCTTGTCTGACCAGGCGGTCGGGTTCTCCCATGGCGCCGTCGAGAGAATGTATGTGTCAAAGAGCTCGCTCAACTCGTGATAGGCCGCAATCGCACCCGGTTTCGGCTGCATGAGCGCGAAGATTCCTGGAATCTCGTCGGGGCTCTCTTTGAACTGTTCGAGCAGGGCTGGGTCGCAGGCGGCCATCCCCGTGGGGAAGTCCACCAGCACGTTGTCCATGTCAATGTAGAGAATCTTTTTCATTTGGGCTCAGAGCGCCACTCAAGTGCTGCGTAACTCAGCAGGGCTGCAATAGACGCTACGTCGATCGCAACCCAGTACGGTTTCGTTAAATACAACACGGTGTGCCCAAGCAAGAAGCCAGCCGCTGGTGCTGCCACCAGCCAGGTCCTCTGATTCTCTAGGCCGCCTGGGTGGGTCAGTGACAGGTAGCCGCCACCAAGAATCACTGCCCACCCATTTGGTTGCCATCCGTCCCAGTCCAGCTGCTGCCACAGGCCGAAGGCAATAAGTATCGCCAGGCCAATTGCGAGCAGGCTTCGTGCATACACGAGCCTAGCGCGATTTTCGTGCATTACAGGACTGTCTGCTTCTGATGAACGCTTCGGTAGTACCAAATTGAAGCTACGGGCCACAGCACGATGGTACGCATCATCATGTTAGCAACAAAGAACTTCCACCATGACTTCCACATGCCAGGCTCACGACGGCGACGCCAATCGTCACGCGCGAAACCTAGGCTCGGGAACAGGATCCAGAACATTCTTGACTCCTCCTTCCTACATCAACAGCGCTGAGCGAACTTCAGCAGTTACGTCTTTTCCGCCACCAAAGTTTTCCGCCAGTGCTTCAACGGTGTAGAAAAGTCCCCATGGAATCCCCCACCATCCAAACACAGCACTAACCGCACTAAACATGAGCCCCGGCATTACTCTGCTCTGTCCTGGCGCGATGTAGTGAATTGCAGAGGGGCGCTTCCAGGTGATGATTAAGATTGATACCACCCAGAGGTAGACGACAAATCTTCCGCCGTGCTTAAGTTCAAGTTCGAGTTGGGCGATCGACTTTCCTTCGAGACCGTTGATGTTCATCCTGGGACCCCTCAGATCTAGCTTTTCAATTCAGGCACATCACGACCGCAGTCTGGATCCGAACGTCAGCTGGAAATTGCGTGGTCGCAGGGGCTACTGCAGCTGAGCTGCAACTAAAACATATGGATACAGCAAGGAGTGCGAGTGAAGACTTGCGCAAGTCTTTTCCCTCTCAATGTGTGACTAAACAGGTTGCCCGCACCTTAATCACCAAGGGTTAGTTCGAGGTTCCAGCCCTTATCTTCTAGTTCTTCTTTTGCGTAACTGACTTCATCACGATTGCCGATGTCAAAAGAATAGAAATCACTCTTCGAAACTTCCAATTCAAAACTGAACTTGCACATGTAGCTGCCTACAGTCACACCGCTAGACAGGTCAGTGACGCCAAGCAGCTTCCCATCCCCATTCTTTACAGTTACATTTGTTCCGCTATTCACATCCGAGTATCCACCTGACGTATAGCAGCTGCTCCCGTTGGTTTCTACAGAGGACGAGAGATAGAAATCAGTATCAATGACGGTGATGCTCCCTCGAAGCATCTGCTTCGAGCCTGGCCCAAACACCATCAACAGCACGGCAAGAATCAGAACTCCGCCACCGATTCCGCCGGCGATAAGCATCCTTCGTCGCTTCATTGCTTTCTTGGTTGCCATGTTTACCTCCTTACAATTTCGGTTGGACTGCGCCAATTATATGAGATTCCCTCGCTTTTTACCGAGATGTTGCGAGCCTTTGTTTAGGGTGCCAGCGTAGGGTTGCAGTTGGTCGGCTGCGCTACGCACGCTGCCAAATCCGTCACAGTCGTGAAGTCGCTTGCCACGGTTTGGATTACGAGAAACCACCTGCCGTCGATAGTGGTTATCGTGGCGGTTGCCTCAGCGTCAACGGAAAGGGCGTTCTTCGCAGTTTGTGCGGCTGTTTCACTTGCGTACTCCAGGGTGAGTCGAACAGTTTGCTCACTAGGAACAACGCTAGGAACAAATGGTCCATATTTGTTCGTAGCATTGGCCTCGCCCTCGGCGATGCCCGCCGTCTCACCGAGTGCGTACCCGGCGGTCTGTCCAAGTGAATACCCGCGGATATATCCAGCAGCATCTCCGCGAGCGAATCCGGCGGTGTCACCCTCTCCGAATCCGCGCTCATATCCTGCGGTGTCACCTTCACTGAACCCTCGGTCGTATCCAGCAGCGTCGCCACGCGTAAAGCCGGCCGCATTGCCGGCAGCTTCGCCGTCGGCAAAGCCCGAGTTATATCCGCTCCGAATCAACCCGAATGAGGCGAAGGCGGCGAGAAGGATCACCACAGAACCAGCCCTAAAAAAGAGGGAGCGTCGATCTCGCTTGGCAGCCTTCTGGGCATTTGTCTCGCCCTTCGCCTTGGTTCCTGAACGTTTGAACACATTTTGAGTTTTGCCGTTTCTGGTCACAAACACGCCCTCTTCGCCCGTTTGGGGGTCAATCACGATCGCGATCTGCCCCTCTTCTGGGAAGAACTGGCTCTGGATGAATTCATCGTAAGCCGAGAGGAAGATGCCGTGCCCTGGGTGCGAGTGATACCAGCCAACGAGCCGCTCACCTTGGTTGCGCTCTTCGATGGTCGCTAATACAGCAGTCCATGCTTCTGGCGGAAAGGTCAACTGCGCGGCAGAGCCAACAGCTTCGCGGGCAGGGACTGCATGGGTGACATTCAGGCCATCTTCTGCGAGGAAGCCAATCAGGAACCCGCCGACCTCGTTCTCGAGCTGCTCCCCCACATGGGCTCGCGTAAGGGCCCACACCCCATCTGGAATTGCCTGCGTCACTCGCTCGTTGCTCACTGCCTTACCCATCGTGATTAACCCTCCACCACTACATGGGTCCGCCCCGCAGGGGAGCGAACCGTTACAACATCACGTTTCGCCAATCCAATGTCCTTGATTGGTACGTCTAGCACTGAGTGGTTCAGCTCGACTGAGAGCTGCGTCTCCATCGCCCATGGATCACCACACTCGCAGCGTGCATCGGCAGGCGTGAACGTTTGCAGCATTCGATTTCGCATTTCACGCTTATCGCACGGCGTGCAGCGAACTTCAGAGATCAAGCTGTCCTCGAATTGAATCGCATCGGCGTCAGATAGATGTGCGGACAGCACCTCGCGAAGTGTCGTTCCAGGGGCGGCGCTCACGAGCGCTTTGTAGCTGTCGTGTGCCATACAGTATTCGTCTTCGCTGTACCGCATGACGAACGCATCAACCGTCTCGCCCACAAATCGAAGGCCACCGTTGGCAATGCCGATCGGTGACTTCAGCGCATGAAGCACCTTGATAGCCTCTTGTGCCTCTAGGCCGCCGATGACCGAGGCCATCGTGACGTTCGTTGGCACCTTGCCAGTAGCCAGATCCGCGGGCGAAAGAAGTGCACAAGATTTTCGCTTGGCAAGCTGCTCGCGGTCACCATCGCTCATGGTGCACTCGTAGCACGCACCTTCCGGCGGAAACACGCGAACGATTCCATCCAATCCTTCGATCGCTCCGTCAATCCATGTCTTGCCAGTCTTTCGCGCGGCCTGGTTGATCCACAAACGCGCCTCGCGGCTATCGAGCCCTGCAATCACGATGTCGTGCTGGGCTACACCGCCTAGCCCATACTCCTGGATCATTCCCACATGCGCAGTGATTTTCACGTCCGGGTTGAGTTCCGCACCACGTGTGGCAACCGCGACGGCTTTGTGCTGGCCTAGGTCGGACTCACGAAAGAGGACGCAGCGTGCGAGGTTCGAATTCTCGATCGTGTCCATATCGACAACATGAATGTTGCCAACGCCCATGAGGGCAAGGTTCTTCACGATCTCATTGCCGAGCGCCCCCGCGCCGACGACCAACACCGACGCTTTCTTCAGTGTCTCTTGACGCCACCAGGTGATGCGCTCAGCGCGGTCGTACCGCGACTCCGCGAGAATGTTCATCCCGCGATGATTTCGGGGATCATCCGCAGCTCGTCGCCGTTCTTTACGCCAACAGCGTCGAGCGTGTCATCGTCACGAAGTTGTCGGCCGCTCGTGCGGTGATGCAGCTTGTACACCATTGGCTGACCGTCTGGGCCCGCCACCGGGAGTTCAAGGACCTCAACGAGCTTCGCTACGAGGCGTGCCGCCTGTGCGTCGTCTGGCACCTCGACCTCCTGCTTGCGTGTGCCAGTTGCATCGAGGATCTGGATTGAAATTGAATCAGACATGTTGTTCTCTCCTCTCTACGCGATGGTTGGCATTTCGACGTTCTTCTCGCCGAACTGCAGGACGGTTCCGCCTACCTGAAGAAGCACGCCATCTGACAGCTTCCCGCGGCGCGCCGCTTCACCATTGAGCAATACGTCGCTGGCTCCTTCGAGTACCTCAAAGGTTGTTCCGCCAGATTTCTGGTTCAGGCGCACGTGCATGCCAGCGATCTCAGGGTCCTTGATAAGTGTGATGTCGGCCGAAGCCGAGCTGCCCAATACTGCGTTTTGCTGGTACACGATGAACTGCTTGCCAGCCATACCGCCGGTTGCAATCTGCAGCCAGAGGTTCTTGCGGACTGCGTCGGCGAGACCGATGGCGGCGCCGACGACTGCGCCAAACACCAAGAATCCAACGAGTCGCGAAACAACGCCTGTGTCGCTTGAACCCACCGCGACATAGACCATGTTGAAGATGCCTCCGCCAATCGCACCGCCAATCGCACCGCCGAGCAGCCCATTGAGCAACTTCTGAACGGAACGATAGGCAACACCTAGCGTGATGCCGACGCCTAGGCAGGTCAAGGCCCAAGCTATTGCGCGAATTTGATCAAAGCCGCCACTCCACGAGTTTCCCTGGCTAAGCTCCTTGTAAATCAATTCTCCAAGTAGGCCTGAGATGGCACCCAACACAACGGCGAGTGGGAGTGCAACGGTTGCCATACGGAAAAACTTTTCTACAGATTGCTCTTCAAACGCTTGCAGTGCAACTATCGCCATGCATAGCAATGAGGTCTGCAGAGCACCGTCAATGAATCCACGCAACGGCAACTCCATCGTGAAGTACAAAGAGCCCCACACCAACTCAAAAACCGCCCAATACGCCAGTGAGCCCAAAACTCCGAGCGCGGCTGTTTTGACCAATTGAGCGCCAGTGTTAAACCCCTTAGTCAGATCAGCAGCACCAACTTCACGACGAAGTGGTACTTGAGCAGCTTCTTTTGCTCGCTCTACTGCGGCCGTTACGGCCGATGATTCAAGCTCGGCACGTGTGATCTCAATCGAGTCTCCGCTTTTTCGTGTTGCCACTTTCCCTCCCTACTTCTTCTTTGGCTTCTTGATCTTGATCTTCTGTTCTGGACCGCGAATCTCTTTGTTTCCTAGCGGCCACTCATCGGCCCGGTCCATGGCAAACTTGGCTGCAAGTGCATTCAGCGGTGAGCGGATGTTGTACGCCTTGTATTGCAAGAGGTCGCCAATCTGCACAATCACGTCAGCTAGGGTTTGCCCAGGCATCCACTCGTCAGCGATGCAAATGTAAGCACCGAAATTGGGGTGCCAAATTGGATTCTCCGTCGTGCAGTACGGCTTTTCCCTTGGATATCCCGCAGGCAGGCTGATCTCCACGATGTGCTGTTTCTTAATCTTGAGCTCGTTTGTTTTCTTGTTAAGCCAGTAGCTCGGCACGTTGTAGGTGATTCGATAACGCTCTGCGGGTCGAGGCCCGAGAGGTTCAATGACGACAGAATCTGAATCTCCGAACATTGACGCGATCATTCGAGCGTCCTGCTCGAGGCGGCGGAGGCGAGGAGAGGATTGTGCGCTCATTAGCAATTGCTCTTTGAAACGTAGACGGATCCAGGAAATCTGTTATAGTAAGAATACGGGTTGTACGCGGTGACGTAAGAGTAGTAGCCTGCTCGTTCAAACACCCCTTCGCAACCAGCAATGAGCCCTTCGCTATAGCCTCGTCGATAACCTTCAGCATCTCCGTCAGTTTTGCCCTCTGCGTATCCGTCAGCTTTTCCACCTGCGTATCCGCGCTCATAGCCCGCGGAGTCTCCGGCCGAATACCCGGCACCAACGCCAATCAGCAAGCTAGCGATAACTGCGATTACTAATGCAGAGCGGTTAACCGTTTTTGCTGGAGACTTACTTTGCGCTGAAGCGCCGGTGCTGACTGTCTTCTTCGATACGGAAGCGCTACGCTTCTTGCTAGCTGCTGCAGCACTACACCCAGCGACGATGCATTCCCCTGAGTCAGCAGCGCAATCCTTGTGATATTTAGAATTGCATCCTGGGCATTTGAACGTGGTAGCTTTGCCGATTTCGCTCAGGCAAAGAGGGCAAATGCTAGAGGCCATGGCGGGCATTTCCTTTCAATTGAGCGCTCCTGGCGGGGCGCGTTCGGTTGCACCATAGCAGTTTTCATGAGGTATATTCGCGTTCGTTGCAGGTCAATTCCTGTCCCAGAAATAGGAGGAACTCATGCCCGCCAAGAAAATTGCACCAGCGCGAATCTCTGTCCAGGTTCGAAAGCCTGCTTCAAAGCGGCTTGTGCTGACAAGGAGCGAAGTCGGCGCGAGCCGGCCTACTTCCAAGCCCATGGCTGCCGGCCGCGGGTTGCGGTCACGCCTGCCACACGCCCGTGCACTCTTCTTGGCCTTGTTACTGATGGTTGCCGCTGGGTGGGCTTCGAGCAACAGCTTGCAGAATGGTTCGGGGCCTTCGGCCAAACCAACACCTTCTATTTCACTTGATTCGCTAGCCGATGGTGACTTGTTCAAGTCGGCCGTTGTGCTCGCCTGGGGGGTAAAGGGGGCCGATGGCTACATCACATGGTGCTTCACTGGCTCAGGTTCTCAGATCGTACGGGCAGGATTAATCCTCACCAACAGTCACATTGCCGCCGATCCGGAGCCAGAAGACGAGTGTGACCCTAAGGCGTCGATCTGGGTTGGATACCAGGATGACCCAAAGGCCGATTCGTATTATTGGTTCCCAGGCAAAACCATCGCGCTTGATAGTCGACATGATCTTGGTCTCGTTGAAGTTGATTTCCAAGGTCAATCGCTTGCTCCAGACTGGCCAGTTCTGGAAATTGCTGAACTAGCAGATGAGCCAAAACTTGGTGCACCAATTCGTGTATTTGGGTACCCCGGCATAGGCGGAGATTCCATTACGTTTACTTCGGGATATGTCGCTGGTTGGGCACGAGATCAAGGCGCTAACGAGGACGCGGCCGTTCTGAAGATCGACATTACGATCGCAGGTGGATCGTCTGGCAGTGCCGTTCTAGATACATCAGGTCGAGTGGTGGGCGTGGTGATGATGGGCGGTGTTTCCACTGATGGGAGTGTCGCAATCCTTGATTGCCGCCAATTGGTTGACACAAATAGTGACGGGAAGATTGATGATGCCGACTCGTGTCAGCCCTTGGGCGGCTTCCTGAACGGTGCGGTAGCCCTCGCGCCGCTTCGAGCATTCTTGCGAGCCGAGAAGGTTCTGCCGTAACATGATGGCTTAGTCAGGCCTTCACATTTACGGCTACGGCCGGCTGGGCTAGTTCTTCGGGAGGCTCTATGGATTTCGTCAGTTCAGTCAAGCGCAACATGACCACGGCGGCCTATGCCCAGTTCGAGGGGCGGGCCAGTCGGTCGGAGTACTGGTGGTTCTATCTCTTCACGCTGCTTGCCGGTTTGGCGGCAGAGATCGTCGGAAGCACGGTAGGGAGCCTCGCCACGCTCGTCTTCTTCCTTCCAAGTCTGGCGCTTGCGGTTCGGCGTCTGCACGACGTTGGCCGTAGTGGCTGGTGGGTCCTAATTTTGTTCACCGTGATCGGCATCCCGGTGTTCCTTTACTGGATGGTGAAGGACTCCGACAAGGGGAAGAACGCCTACGGCGAGGGGCCAGCGCGCGCCTAGCTGCTCGGTCTAGCGGCCGAGGATTCGGTCGAGGGGGCTCTTGGTGTTTGAGGCGGCCTTCACCTGATCGCGTGGGCAGGTGCAGCGCTCAGTAACTGGCACACCTTTCAGTGCGTACTCAATGTGCTCGCCACAGCCCTCCCAGGTTGGCTTGTTGCAGGTGGCGCAGGTGATCTGATGGCACATCTAGTTCGCCACCTTCGCACTACTCGCCGTCAAGATCGTCACCGTGCCGCCCTTGTTCTTGGCGGTGATCAAGAGGCGCACATACTTGTTCACCTCTGCCGCCTTAAGCGTGTAGGTGCTGCCCGTGGCGCTACTGATCTTGGTGCAGGTTTTCGGCACGCTTGCGCTTGATGCACTCGCCGCCTTCGTGCAGCGGTACCACTGGTAGGTGACTGCAGGGATCGGCGTGCCGCTGAAGTCTGGCGCGTCTGCCGTGAGCACGCTGTTCTTCTTGGCGCGACCGGTGATCTGCGCGCCACCGTCGGCGACGGGCTTGCGGTAGAGCACCTTCACGAGCTGTGGGGTGCTAAAGCTGTCACTAAGCCCTGACTGGAAGAGTCCCCAGTAGTTAAAGCCCCAGCACCAGAGCGTTGTGTCGCTCTTAATGCCACAGCCGCCGCCCGCAAACGTGCTTCCTGGGAGATCGACGCTCACAAATCCGCTGCCGACCTTTGCTGGCACCGGACTCGATTCGTCGCGTCCGACAGGTAGGATTCCCGCTAGTGCAAAGCCCCAGCAGTACAGGTCACCGCCCCGCTTAATGCTGCAGTTTGACCACCATCCGCCCTCAATCTGGGCCGTAGAGCCGCCGGCAAACGCCGAGTTCACACCGCCCATGAAGAAGAGCACGTCGGGCATTGCGCCCCCATTACCAAGTTGGCCGTAGAGGTTCATGCCCCAGCACCAAGAAGCACCGCCGACCGCGACGCCGCAGGTCGAAGCTACCCCGGCTGTGACGTCAATGAATTGCATCCCCGCCACGCTGCGAACAGGCGCATCGCGATTGTCACCGGTTCCGTCGCCGAGCTTTCCATACCCGCCGAAGAACCCGTTGCCGTTATCTCCCCAGCAGTACAGCTTCTTGGCATCGTCGAGCGCACAGGCGTGCGATTGGCCAACGCTGACCTTGCGCCAGGTATGGCTCCCCGTGCCGCTGAAATCTACCTGCGACGGTGAGACCTGATCGTCGGTCAACACTGCACCGTTTCCGAGCGCTCCCGAGCTATCTGAGCCCCAGCAATACACATCAGTGCCCGACTTAATGGCACAGGCGCTACCTGACCCTACGGAGATACTGGACCAATCCGTGTCGCTACCAACGCGAGTCGGAATAACCTTGTCAATCGTGTCGCCAACGCCAAGCCTGCCGCTGCTATTTGAACCCCAGCACAAAAGAGCTCCTCCGCCCGTGATCCCACAAGTTGACCAGGGGCCCATTGCAATCTCTCGCCAGCCCCCTGGAACGATGATCTCAATTGGGGTGCGAACCGGCTCGGTGGTCCCGAAGCCGACCTCACCACTAAAGTTAGCGCCCCAACAGAAGAGCCGCCCAGGAAGTTCGCTCC
>Ga0214917_10008073_pt1 | contig 10450 bp, 8 predicted proteins | sample LL_1208_BB_MetaG_FD_177983 | JGI IMG/M metagenome (GOLD analysis project Ga0214917, IMG submission 177983) | Freshwater microbial communities from Lake Lanier, Atlanta, Georgia, United States - LL_1208_BB | ecosystem: Environmental > Aquatic > Freshwater > Lake | place: USA: Georgia | collected...
TCATATCCTTGATGACTTTTGTGCCAAAATAGAAGCGGAACAGGTTGCCAAGCAGATTGCCAGGCAATTCCACCTTCTTATTGGGATAGGCATCGCGGTCATCATAGGGAATCTTGTTGTGGTAGACATCGAGGACCTTCTTGGTCATGGCGGCCAGGAAACACGCCTTTTCATACATCATATCGCTGCCGCCAATGTGGGGCAGCAACTCTTCGGCCAGAATTTCACCAATGGCCCGTTCGCGTGGCGCACGCACACTGCCCATTGTGGAGGCTGAGAGTTGCTCACGGATTCCGCCACCGGATCCAATATGGCGTTGGAGCCACTCAAGGGCCGCCGCCTGTGTCTTGATTTCCGCCGCTTCCAACACGCACTCCTGGAAAATCATGTCGTATTCGGTGTCGGTGGAACCCATAATCAGTTCCAGAATGTCACCGTCGGCGACCACGCCCAGCGCCCGAAACATGAGGAAAAGGGGAATTTCCGCCTTGATGCGCGGCATCGTAACGCGAATGTATTCAGGACCCGTGGCGATTTTTGGGTTGGCAAGGATTTTCACGGCAATGTTTTTCGGCACACCCTCATTTTCGGGGCCAATGGATTTACACTCAATAATTTCCATTTCCTTGGTTTTTGCCTTGTTGTTTCGGAAAACAAACATGCGATTCTCAGCCATTCGTTCTTGGCTGAGAATAATGCGTTCGCCGCCTTGGACAATAAAGTAGCCGAAAGGGTCCGCGCTACATTCGCCCATTTCACGCGGGGTCTTTTCAGGGGATTCATTGAGAAGGCAGCACTTGCTGCCGACCATGACGGGAATTTTGCCGGCCATGACGCGCTGCAGGGTCCGAACACGGGTCTCCTTGGTCCCTTTGCCTGGATCGGTGAGTGTCGTGGTGACCTCCATGTCCAGATACACAGGGGCGGCGTAGGTGAGATTGCGGAGCCGTGCGTCATTCGGATACATGGGGGTAAGGGCACCACTGTTCTCGAAAATGGTGGGCTTGCGAATGCACACATTCTGGAATTTCACAAGGACTTCCACTTCGCGCGGTGGGCCGCCATGGGGTGCTTTTCCACCAGGGAGCGCCACGGCAGGTGCAGTGCCGGTGGGCGTCTCCGTTGTGTCCTCCACGCTGATGCGCACGGCGGTACCCGCAGTACCCGCGGCGGCGCGGGTTGTGCCCGCAAGTGTGAGATCCGGTGAACCCGTTACACGAATGGGGCAGGAACGAAGAATTGTATCCACGACGTCAAAGTCAATAAATTGGTTGAAAGAGGCAATTTGGTGGTAAATAATTTGACGATGGTCATGCTGTTCGAAGTAGAGGTCCAGTACGCGTTTCCAGGCGGATTCCATGATGCGTGTTGGGAGTTTGGGGAGGCAGAAAGAAGGTGGTGATGAAGGGTCCCTTCTAGACCTTTCATCAATTTTGTGGGGGTTTAAGCGGCTGCGCAGATCGGTTGCCGAAGAACGGGATTCGGTGTTTTTGTAATGCTGATCCAAAACTTTCTGCTGCGCCGCGCCTTTTCATCGTCCTCTCCGCCACCCTGCGCCGGCCGTGGGGGCAACGCATCACCAAAGGGATTTGAAGGTGGATGCGGGCGTGCAGATCGCCATGATTCATACGATTCCATGGACGTGTCTTCCAACTCCTTTTTTGAATAACCGCCGGGCATTTCTGAACTTCCAACACAGATTCGTCGCCGCTACTTGCCGCGCGGACACTGAATCTTGTGTAGGAAACAAAAGAAAATCAAAAGAAAGTGTAGAATTATGTCAGAAGCACAGACAGCCCCGGTAAAAACTGTGAATGTTCAGGTGGAATCCGGTAGCACAGAGCACGCACTTTTGACGGGCGCAAAGAAAACCCGGAAACGACGGACGGCCGTGAAAAGTCAGACAGGCGGCGCCGAGCAGGCCGCCGCGCCCGTCGCAGAAACGGCGACAACGGGACCGACCGTCGCTGTCGTAAAAGACGCAGGGGCCACGACGGCGCCGCCGACGCCGGCGGCTTTAAGCCCCCCGTCCGCCCCGGTCTCGGCTTTAGGCCCCCCGAAGCCGGCACCTACCCCGGCGCCCGCCGCGGTTAAAATTGCCCCGAAAACCGGCAGTGCAACCCAAGCACCTCTAACACCGGTCCCCCGAATCCTCCCGAAAAAACGGATCAGTGGAGCCCCGCCCGCCGAAACACTCAAAGCCAAGCCGAAATTCGTTGTGCCTGCTGCGCCGCCTGTGCCGAAAAACAACGCCGGGCTAGATTTGAAGGGGGCGCCGAATTCAAGTACGCCGGAACAGAGCGGGGGGGCCGTGGGCACTGCGGTTGCGGTGCGTTCACGGACGCGCAGGGCATTTAAAGAGCGCCGTATAAGTTTAACGGTTCAACCGGCGAAAAAGAGCCGTAAGTACCGTCGTACACTGCGCGCCCGTGTTGCCGAAATGCCGCTTCAGCAGGTTAGGCGACTGTTGTTGCGCAAGGGCGTTCTGAAACCGAAAACGGGCACCGCTGCGCCGCCGGAGGAGATGATGCGTTCGATGCTTGTGGACTATATGATGCTGCATCATGCGGACTAGGACGCCGTAGCAGGGCTTAAACGCTGCCGTGCTTAGTATATTTAAGGACTTCATACCTTCATTGTAGGAATGCCTCGCGGTGTAAGAAAACCCAAAGTCGCACCTGTTGTTGAAAATGTGACATTGTCAGCAACAGAATCGGATCCGGCGCCTGTGGCTCTTTCGCCTGCAGGCGGTGCGGGTGATGCTTCAACACCCATTGTCGCCGCACCAACAGGAAAAAAGGGTGGCAATAGCGGCATGACTACCATGTATGGCCTGTACCTCAAACACTATCTCGATGCGTCGGCGAAATATGGGCCAAAAACCGCCATTTTTCTTCAAGTGGGCGGGTTTTATGAACTGTATGATACGCTTGTTGTCGCAACGGGTGCGTGGAAAGCCAATTGTGAAAGGCTGGCCGAAATCTGCTCGCTCACACCTGCGCCCAATGTGAGCGACAACCCTGCGTTTGAATGCTACTGCTGGGGCTTTCCTTTGGCGGCGCTGGAAAAATATCGGGCGATCCTACTTGCCGCGGGCTATACGGTTGTGACCGTGGTACAGCAAAAATCGGCAACGGGTGATGTGAGCAGGCGCGTGATCGAGGATATTTCCAGTCCTGGATTATTCAGTCCGGCCAGTGTTGGAGGTGGAGGACTTATTCGGCGCGAGGAGCAAATTCTGCTTTCGGTCTATGTGGAGCCATGGGTTGATCCCAGTCGCCGAGCCACTCATTGGCACATTGCCTCTTCGGCATTTGATGTCACCACGGGAATGTGTAGGAGTACAGAGACCGATGTGTTACTCCTGGACGGAAAGCCGGTCTTGGATACCTTGACACCCTTTTGGTCCGTTTATCCACCGGCGGAGGTTTGCTTTTATTGGTGTGCTGGCGGTAGCACCACGCCAACCGAGGCGCAAATTCTGTCCCTGTTTGCGGGCGAAGTGAAGCCATCCGTCCATATTTATGTCTTGGACCCTCGCGCCGAAACGGGAACAGCGGCCTCTCGGCTTCAATTGAATTTCTTGGGCGACATTTTTCGCCATTCGTCGGCCATTCCCGTGGAGGAGATGTTGGGAATTACCTTTTACCCTTTTGCCCGTCGCGCTCTTCACCATCTTTTCCAGTTTGTCAAGGACCACAATCCCTCGTATTTGCGACTATTGAATGACCACTCTATTTGGACTCCCACGGACAGTGTTTTGCTGGGTAATGCGGCCCTGGAACAATTGGGCATGTTGGGCAGTGGCGAAAAAGAGAATGAGTGTCTGTTGGCCCTTCTTCAGAAACCGCAAACGGCCATGGGGCGACGAATTTTGCGTGAGCGACTTTTGAAACCGACTGCGGCAGTGGATGTTTTGGAGGGGCGGCAAGAAAGGATCGCAGCTCTTCGCTATGAGGCCAGCGCCGGTGGCGCCGGCCTTAGAGAAAGCCTTGAACACGTCCTGCGTGGCTCGTTTGACCTAGCACGCCTTCATCGCCGTTTTCAACTGGGGAGCGCAGGAACCGAGGAGATGCTTCAACTTCTTACAACCTATCAAAAGGCTTCCTCACTTCTCACAATGGTTGTTGGTGCCCCGTTTGCGGGAAATGATTCCGCAACAGAGGCTGCCTTGCGTAACCATGTAACCTGGATTTTGGAGCGTTTTTCGGCGGAACGGATTCGTGCGGCGACGTCGTCAACTGTTGGAGGTGTAGGAGGCGGAGGCGTTGCAGTGGGCTCTTGCCATCCTTGGACGCGTGGAATTCACGAGGATTTGGACGCCGCTGAGGATGCGTGGCTCGCCTTGGAAGGCGAAATGCGGACTTTGCGTTCTCGGCTTGCGGGACTTCTTGATGAAGATGTGGAGGCCATCAAGTGGGAAATTCGTGAGGAGGCGCCCTTTACCTTTTTCACAACGGGTCGGCGCGGTGCCATTTTGCTAGCAAATGCGAAGCGTCGTCTTGGGGTTGAGATTACCACGGCGAAGAAGGGTTCCAATGGGGCCGTCGTAATTGAGAGCGCCGAAATTGAGGCTGCAAATCGGCGGGCAATCAGTGTTCGAAGTGCCTGGAAAACCGCAGTGGTGGAAAAATGGCGATCTGAACTTCTTACATGGTCCGCCGGCGCGATTGACAACAACATGTTCCATTCGCTGGTGGAATTCATGGGAAATCTGGACGCTGATTGCTGCCTGGCGCGTCTTTCGGATGAATATGGTTACGTGCGGCCCACTTACAGGGCCACGACCCTTGAGGAAGAAGAGGGAGACGAGGAGGAGGGTGTTGGAAGTGAAGAGTCTGGTGTGGTTGTTCAAGGGTTGCGTCACCCCATCATTGAACGTCTTGGACTTGGAACAACCTATGTTTCCCACAATCTAGCGCTGGGCTCTCTGGGCGCGCTGAGCGCGCTGGACACTACGCCCGTTACGGGTTCTGTCTTGCGGCAGCAAGACACTGCCGTGGCGGAAGTTGGTGTTAGCAGCCATCCAGCGGAGACCGAAAATCGCGCTGTCGCAAAAAACGGAATTCTGCTTTATGGTGTCAATGCGGCAGGAAAATCCAGTTTAGGAAAAGCCCTTGGTCTTGCGGTTCTTATGGCCCAGGCTGGAATGCCCGTTGCGGCAACTTCCATGACCTTGGCACCCTATAAATCCATTTTTACCCGCATTCTTGGAAATGACAATTTGTGGGCGGGAATGTCCTCGTTTGTTGTGGAAATGACCGAATTTCGGTCCATTCTTCGCAACGCGGGGCCTCAAACACTGGTCATCGGCGACGAATTATGCGCGGGGACGGAGACGGCCAGCGCAACAAGTCTGGTGGCGGCAGGTGTTCAGACACTGGCGGACCGTGGCGCCCATTTTTTCTTTGCGACCCATTTACACGAGTTGGCCGAAATTCCAGAAATTGCTGGACGGACGGATGTGGGATTTTACCATCTGAGTGTTCGTCCGTCGCCTCATGCAACGGGTGCCTTGATCTATGATCGCATACTGCGGCCTGGGACCGGTTCACCCATGTATGGTTTGGAAGTTTGTCGCGGACTGGATATGGATGCTCGTTTCTTGAGCGCAGCCTTTGATTTCCGCCGCCGCCTGTTTTCCGAGGATGGCAAGGCGCGCCTGAGCACGTACAATGCGACCGTGGTGGTCGAGCGGTGTGCGGTCTGTGGAAGCCGTGATCGGCTGGAGACGCATCACATCACGCCTCAAGCGGCTGCAGATAGCCGCGGATTCGTGTCCCCAGGTCGGCATAAGAATTCCACGGACAACTTGGTCTGTCTTTGCGAGGGTTGCCACTCGGATCATCATTCTGGTGTTTTGGAGATTCAAGGATGGGTGGCAACCACAACGGGCCGTCGACTCCAGTTTTCCAGGCTGGGTTAGGGGAACCTACCACCCCTAGAAATCCAGAAATCTTAGGGAAGACCCCACCACTCAAACACTCTTTCGGACAAAGTCCAAGGACGGCCTTGGTCCAGGTTCGGCCGCTCCCTGAAAAGTGTTCGAGTGGTCCGACCTAAATTCCAAAATCCAGTTTTGGCTGGTCCATGGGATCTTTAATCCCTTGGACCACCCTTGGAAATCCTGAAATTGCAGGGAAGACTCCACCACTCAAACACTTTTTCAGCCGGCGGCCAAGGATGGCCTTGGGCCGACTTGGGCCTTTCCCTGAAAAAGTTGTTGAGTGGTCCGACCTAAATTCCAAAATCAGGTTTTTGGGAAACCCTTGGAAATCCTTGGAAATCCAATGGCAAATTAACCCAACCAGGAGGAGTGTAAGAGGTTTTAGACCCCAAGATCCGCCCAGGAAATCCTGAAATTCGTCCGCCGACCCCGCCACTCAAACACTTTTTCGGCCGGCGGCCAAGGATGGCCTTGGGCCGACTTGGGCCTTTCCCTGAAAAAGTGTTCGAGTGGTCCGACCTAAATTCCAAAATCAGATTTTTTGGAAGGTCATTCGAAACATTTGGAAAACCATAGACAAATGGTAAACAATCTATGCGTTAAAACCTATTTATAAATTTAATTTATTTTATTATAATGTATAAATTTATACAACCGTTATTTCATACGAATCCATTAATTAGTCACATAGCATATTTGTATCAAGATATTACAACATATAAATATTATTTATCATATACGCCTCCTGATAGCGAAAATATAATTGATTTTTCAAATCAATATATGTTAATCGATAATGAACCTAAAATTACGAAACAGGCGAATCTTAAAAATATTAAAATAGTGACAGAAGTTACACAACTCGATTTTGCATTAAAAAAAATTAATAATTATATAATTAAATAGTTCATTTTAAAATCCGTCAAGGAAATCCAAAAATCTTTCCGCCGACCCCACCACTCAAACACTTTTTCAGCCGGCGGCCAAGAATGGCCTTGGGCCGACTCTGGCCTTTCCCTGAAAAAGTGTTCGAGTGGTCCGACCTAAATTCCAAAATCAGGTTTTTGGGAAACCCTTGGAAATCCTTGGAAATCCTTGGAAATCCAATGGCAAATAAAACCAATCAGGGCAAGTGTAGGAGGTTTTAAATCCCAAGATCCGCCCAGGAAATCCAGAAATTCGTCCGCCGACCCCACCACTCAAACACTTTTTCAGCCGGCGGCCAAGGATGGCCTTGGGCCAGGTCCAGCCTTCCCCTGAAAAAGTGTTCGAGTGGTCCTTCCAAAAACCGGATTTGGCGCTCCATAGGATCTTGAACCCCCTTGGACCGCCTAAATGAAAATTTAAAGACAGTGATACAGGTAAAGTAAGTTAAATGTCCCTCAATCTATTCATTAAATCAACCCTGAAAGTAACCAGTAAATCCTATGCCTTGAAAATTACAACCGATTATACTGTTTTCCAAATCAAAAAGGACATTGAGTCGATTGACAAAGTGTCTGCAGAATGGATACGTCTATGGCATCCACGCAAGGCAGAGTTTCTTGACGACGACCGCGCAAATGTAAAAGAGGCCGGAATTCGTGAAAATGATACACTTTGGGCAGAATTTCGTTATAAACTTGATGAAAAACCGCATTACTGATATCTAAACCCACAAACTCCAACACTCATAAATGAGCCTCATTCTTCCAAATCTCTGGTTAGGGAATCTTGACATACTTCATGATGCTGAATTTCTAACAGAAAATAACATCACGCACGTGATTTCACTGTTGGAAATCGAGGTTACCACGTGGCAAATGGTGAAAAGAAAAATCAAACAAATGTCCATCAAGATTTACGATGCAGACGATGCGCCAATCGGCTACGTGTTTGAAGCAACGACCGCCTTTATTGACAATGCGCTAACCGAAGGTGGCGCAGTCTACGTTCATTGCCTCATGGGCATGAGTCGCTCCCCAACAATCGTCGCCGCATATCTAATCAAAAAACACGGAATGACAGCCAAAGAGGCAATCGACTACCTACAGTCGCTGCGGCCTATTGTAGATCCCAATCCTGGATTTCGTGACGCATTAGAAAAATGGGCCAATACTGGAACTGTGTAGGAAGCCAATGATTTTCCACACAGTTTCATGTTTGATGTACAACGGTTTACGATGACCCTGCGCAGGTGCACACACCAGGAGGTCCTTGCGGTCCAGCACTGCCTGGCTGGCCAGGCCGACCGGCGGGCCCAGGTGGGCCTTGCGGCCCTGCGGCACCAGGTGCCCCATCGGCGCCATCGGCTCCATTCATGCCTGCAGGTCCCTGTGGGCCAACAGGACCTTCAGGTCCCGTGGGGCCAGGAGGACCAGGCGGTCCCTGCGGCCCAGCAACACCGGGTTTTGCGTCCATTTCACTCAGACGCTTTTCCAAGTCGGCCATACGACGAGCCAGGCGATCCATTTCAGCCCGAAGGGGATTGGAGCCCTGGGAATTTGTGCCTCGGCCATACAGTGTTGAGGTCATTGAGGTTTCTGTTGGAAGCAAAGGGACGCTATTGCTTAATTAACCGCGGTGCTCTGTGCCAAAAAACTGAAAGGCCCGCAAGTCGTCTAAGGAACACTTTTATCCGGGAAAGAACAGAGACACCGCAAACACAAATGATCATTCCAGTCCGTTGTATGAATTGTGGAAAACTTCTTGCCGACAAGTACGACTTTTATCAGAAGAAACTTCGTGAAATGAAAGGCTCAAAGTACGCCGAGCCGACGAATTTTGAGGGAAAAGAGATCGCCATGACTCCGGAGGCAAAGGTATTTAATGACTTGTCCCTTACACGGTACTGTTGCCGCAAGACGCTTCTTACACATGTCGATTACAAGCCCTAGCTAGGGCTGGGCACGTCTTTAGACATAAGTAACGGCTTAAAAAATTAAGATAAAAGAGTTTTCAAATTTATACTTCGAACGAAGTATATTCCCATGTTTGCTGGACCAAAGATTGCCTTGGTGGGGTTCAAGGAGTGGACTTGTCCACCCCTAGCCCTAGCGCCGCTCGCCTGCGCCACCCGCGGCTGTTAGGCTTTTCGCATGTTCATTAAGAAAATGGTTCAATTCCACATCAATATTTTTAACACGTTTTTTATAAGTATTGGCATTAATGATGCCGTACTTGTAAAAGTTTTTTTGAATACCCCGTTGATTTTGGGCGACTGCGCGCATTGAGTCACGGTAGGGCAGATAGTTTGCCATTTTTTCATTTGGAATTGTTCGGATCGATCGCCGTGTCTTGGTTGATCGTGTGTTTTTATTATTTGATGGCAGTGTCATTTTGGCATTACCTTTGATTGTTCGGTTGTTCCGATTGAACGTGCGAACATTCACATTGCTCGAAAACCCAATCTTTTTATTCGCAGCAGCGTTCATTTCTGTTTGAGGCACTTAAAAAATGAGAGCGTCAATGGTATAACCTGAATTTCCTACACTGCCACCATGATTCAATATGCCAGCGATCTTCATCTTGAGTTTTACGGAAAGGTGCCCAATTTCAAGGAAATTTTGCGCCCCGTCGCGCCCTACCTTGTCCTTGCGGGCGATATTGGTCAACCGGGCCACCCCGCCTTTCATCAATTCCTGGATTATGTGAGCGCCAATTGGCGTGCAGTTATCCTGATTGCCGGCAATCACGAGTATTATGCCAATCAGGCACCCCATAAGTGGAACGCACGCTGGAATATGAAACCACCGCGCAGCATGGCGGCGACGACACATGCACTGTTAGAAGCCTGTGTACCCCTTCCCAACCTGTATTTCCTACACGCCGATGCGCCTGTCGCTTATTTTCCCGATGACAACCTTGTTTTCATTGGACTCACGATGTGGTCGCACATTCCAGATGACCAACTTGCGCGGGCGAAAAGGTCTATGAATGACTATGAATACATTCCAGTTGTGGATGCGGCAGATGGCACTTTGCGCCCCTGGACACCCGAAGAGTCCCGCGCCGAACATGATCGCCAGAGGGCAGTGTTGGAAGCCGTCGTTGCCGAATGGTCCGTTCGTGGTGCCGAAATCGTCGTTGTCACTCATCATATGCCCAGTTTCACATTGACCGCTCCGCAGTACAAAGACGACCCCCTGAATTGTTGTTTTGCCAACAACTTTGATGGATTTCTTGTTGCGAATCCTGCCATTAAGGCCTGGATTTACGGCCACACACATGCGGCGGGCACACAGGTGATTGGACGCACCGTGTGTGCAATCAACGCCCGAGGGTATCCAAAGGGTGGTGCGGAAGTGGCCGGTTATTCACCCGAAAGGTTCTTGCTTTTGACTGGCTCCGCAGCGGCAGCAACTGTTGCATACGTTGTCTTGGAAGATGAGGAGGCGATTGATTTTCTATAAAAGTAGTAAATGGAACTCTTCCTTCCCAGCCTTGTTTTTCTACTGGCGGGCGCAGCCATTGCGTTTTTCGTACTTCCTACAATCGCCCCAGTCATGCTTGTCGGCGGAAGTG
>Ga0214917_10008075_pt1 | contig 10448 bp, 10 predicted proteins | sample LL_1208_BB_MetaG_FD_177983 | JGI IMG/M metagenome (GOLD analysis project Ga0214917, IMG submission 177983) | Freshwater microbial communities from Lake Lanier, Atlanta, Georgia, United States - LL_1208_BB | ecosystem: Environmental > Aquatic > Freshwater > Lake | place: USA: Georgia | collected...
GTTCGACAACACCAGAAGTCGGCTGGCACAAGGTGTCGAGCACGGCACACCCCGACCTGTTGGCGGGCGAATGGCTGCAGTGGCACTACGACGTGTTCACCGTGCCGCAAGGTTTCACGACGGTGGCAACCAACGACGTTGGTCCGCAAGCGTTCACCGGGCGGCGGCTCGTGGCGACGCAGTTTCACCCTGAGGCCACAAGCGACATCATTACGCGCTGGAGCACGGGTGCCGGCTCGCCTGAACTGCAGCGGCTGGGTATTGATCCCAAGCACCTTTGTGAAATGAGCGCAGAACGCGTCACTGAACGGGCAGGTGCCACAGCGCGACTCGTCGACTGGTTTCTCGCCGAAGTCGCTTCGTAGTAGTTTTTCCCCGATGTCTTCGGGTGTATCCGACTTCCTACGGTCGTACCTCACGGTCGCATGGTTCGGCCTCGCCGCAGTGCTGCTCGCTGGGCTCTTGCTGTGGGTGTCGTCGGTCGTGCGCCCATCGCGACCCGGGGTTGAGAAGCTGCTCACCTACGAAAGCGGCGTCGACCCGGTCGGCGAAGGCTGGTCACAAAGTCAGGTGCGCTACTACATCTTCGCCCTGCTCTTCGTCGTGTTCGATGTGGAAGCCGTCTTTATCTTCCCGTGGGCGACGCAACTCGAGCGCTATGGCACGTTCGGTTTGGTGGAAATGGGCATCTTCGTCGTCGTGTTGTTGTTGGGTCTGGTCTACGCGTGGCGCAAGGGAGTGTTGCGGTGGGTTTAGTAGAGCGCGGTCGTATGCCGCGGCCGTTGACCGCGTTATTCAACCTTGGTCGTTCGTACAGCCTGTGGGTGTATCAGTGGGGTCTCGCCTGTTGCGCGATCGAAATGGGTGCCGCATTCGGCTCGCCGCGCTACGACGTGATGCGACTCGGTGTGATTCCGCTGCCGGCCAGCCCGCGCCAAGCCGACCTCGTCGTCATCTCGGGCACCGTCACCGACAAGATGGCGCCGGCCATCAAGCGTCTCTACGAACAGATGCCTGAGCCGAAATACGTCATCAGCATGGGAAGTTGCGCGAACTGTGGCGGGCCGTATTGGGATTCGTACTCAGTGACGAAAGGCGTCGACCAGATCATCCCCGTCGATGTTTATGTGCCGGGTTGTCCGCCGCGACCCGAAGCGTTGCTCGAAGGAATCGTTCTGCTGCAAGAGCGCATCAAGAACGAAGACATGGGTGCACGTTGGCGCGGCGAGGGAACCCGTTCGCTCGACGCCAGTGCCGCCGCCGAACGAAAGGGGAAACCCGTTGTCGTCGGCAACTGACACCTCTGCAGCCGCACCTCGCCGCACCACCTCGGTCGACGAGGTGAAGGCCGCGCTCGGCGACCGAGTTGTTGATTCGTTCCACAAAGACGATCTGTGGTTGCGTGTGCGCACCGACGCGTGGAAGTCATCGATGCGCACCTTGCGCGACACGCTCGGCTTCCACTACTTCTCTTTTCTCTCGGCTATCGACTGGATGCCGTCGCCATACGGTCGGGGAGAAGACGACCCGACCGAGCCACCACCCGTGCGTGACACGACCATTCGCCCTGGGTATGCCGGCGGTGACACGCGCATGCAGGTGTTCGCCCGTGTCGGCAACCCGGTCTCGCATGTGAGTGTCATCGTCAAGGTCGACGTGCCCGATGCCCAACCAACTCTTGATTCAATTCACGATGTCTATGCCGGTGCGAACTGGCACGAACGTGAAACACACGAGATGTTCGGCATCAACTTCGCAGGTCACCCCGACCTGCGCAACATGTATCTGCCAGTCGACTTTGAGGGTCACCCTTTGCGCAAGGATTATCCGCTGCTTGCCCGCATGATCAAGCCATGGCCCGGCATCGTCGATGTTGAACCACTGCCTGGCGGCAGCGAAGGCGGTGACGACGAATGAGCATCACCGATCGCGTACTCGGCGACCGCCAACGACTTGCCTACATTGCGTCGCAAGCCGCTGATGCTCGCTTGAACGTAGAGCTTGAGACCGAAGGCATGACGCTAAACATCGGGCCGCAGCACCCTGCCACCCACGGCACGCTGCGCATCATCGCTCGCCTAGATGGTGAACAAGTCGTGTGGGCTGAGCCGTCGTGCGGATACATGCATCGCGGATACGAGAAGTTGGCCGAGGTTCGCACGTATCCGCAAGTGACGACACTCGTCAACCGCATTGACTGGTTGGGAAGTTTCGCCAACGAAGTGCCCTTCATCCTCGCCGCCGAAAAACTGATGGATGTTGAAGCACCAGCTCGCGCCCAACACATTCGCACGATTCTCTTCGAGTTGTCGCGCATCGCCAACGTGTCGCTCTTCCTCGGTGACCTCGGAGTGCAGATGGGCGCGATCACCCCGGTCTTCTTTGCCTTCCGTGACCGCGAATACGTCTTAAACCTGATCGAGGGTGCGACGGGCGGGCGTTTTCACCCCAACTTCGACCGCATCGGCGGGCTCAAAGACGACCTGCCCAAGGGCTGGATAGCCGAAACCAAAGCGGTGATGAAAAAGCTACGCACGTTCTGCGACCAAATTGAAGACCTGCTGTTTGGCAACGAGATTTTCCAGTCGCGCACGCGTGGCATCGGTGTGATTCCACGTGATGTCGCGCTGCAGTACGGCTTGTCGGGTGCAAACCTGCGCGCCAGCGGCGTCGATTGGGACTTGCGCCGCGATCACCCGTTGCCGATGGCGTGGAACAAGGCCGACTGGAAGGTCTGGACGCATCCCGACGGTGACAGTTTCGCGCGTTGTTGGATTCGCCTGCAGGAAACGCGCGAGGCGACCAAGATCGTCGATCAACTCATCGACACCATCCCCAGTGGCCCGATCATGGCCAAGGTACCCAAGATCATCAAGGTGCCTGAAGGTGAGGCATGGGTCTCAACCGAGAACCCGCTCGGTGAGATGGGCTACTACGTGGTGTCGCGTGGCGAACTCGGCCCGTTCCGCGTGAAGATTCGCTCGGCGTCGTTCAACAACATCTCGATTGCACCATGGGTCTTGCGCGGCGTGTATGTGCCCGACATCGTCACCGTGCTCGCCTCGCTGTACTTCATTCTCGGAGACATTGACCGATGATCTCCGCTGTACAACTTTCGGCGGAGGTGTTGGCGGTCGAAGTGCCGTATTGGGGTCAGTCGCTCTTGCGTGTGCTCGGCGGCATTGTCGCCGTGCTGCTACCGGCGGGCACCATCGTGTACGTCTTTCTCTTCAAGATGATGTCGTTCATGCAAAGTCGTCTCGGCCCGATGGAAGCCGGCCCGTACGGCTCGCTGCAGTTGGTTGCCGAAGTCGGCAAGTGGCTACAGAAAGAAGACATCTTGCCGACGCGAGCTGACGCCCGAGTGTTCAAGATGGCACCCATCGTCGTGCTCGTCAGCACGTTCTTGCTCGTGGCAGTGGTGCCGTTCGGGCCCGATGCGTGGTTCACCAACTTCGAAGCCGGCGTCTTCTACGCCTTGGCGGTGTCGTCACTCTCGGTGCTCGGCATTCTCATGGCGGGGTGGGCGAGTGCGAACAAATACTCGTTGCTTGGTGGTCTGCGCGCCGCCGGGCAGTTGATCGCCTATGAACTGCCGATGGTGCTCGCCGTCATTGGTGTGATCATTCAGGCCGAAACGATGAACCTGCAGCAGATCGTGTTGGCGCAGAACACTGGCTCAATCTTCGGCTTTGATGGTCTCGGCAACCCGTATGTGTTGACACAGTTTGTCGGCTTCATCATCTTCATGATCGCCGTACAGGCCGAGCTGACTCAAGCGCCATTCGACATGCCGATTGCCGAGAGCGAACTCGTTTCTGGCTACATGACCGAGTATTCGGGCTTTCGCTTCCTCATCTTTTTCATCGGAGAATTTGCGACCGCCGGTGTCTTTGCGTTGATTGCATCAGTGCTTTTCTTGGGCGGATGGGGAATCCCGTTCGCCTGGTTCGGCTGGACCGACATCGACGTGGTCGCCAACTGGATGAACCTGGTCGGACCCGTCATCATGATTACGAAGATGATGCTCGTGGCCTTCATCATCATGTGGGTTCGTTTCTCGTATCCGCGGTTCCGTGAAGACCAACTGCAACGCTTTGCGTGGAAAGTTCTCATCCCTCTCTCGTTGGCAAACATTGCGGCGACTTCGATCTTCAAGGTGGTGATGTAGGTGGCAAAAGTTCCTGGTTTGGTGAAAGGTTTGGGCGTCACGCTCGGCACGTTATTTGAAACCGTCACCAAAGGTGCCAACACCGTGCAGTACCCGCACGAGAAAGAGGCGCCTCCGACTCGCGCTCGCGGAGTCATTGCCTTGCACGAGGGCAACTGCACCTCGTGCATGTTGTGTGCCCGATCATGCCCCGACTGGTGCATCTACATCGAAGGACACAAAGAACTCGCCCCGCCGCGCCGCGAGGGGGGCAAGCCACGCCAAGTCAACAAGCTTGACCGCTTCGACATCGACTATGCGTTGTGCATGTACTGCGGCATCTGCGTTGAGGTGTGTCCGTTCGACGCGCTGTTCTGGAGCCCGGAATATGAGTACTCCGAGCCACGTATTGCCGACTTGTTGCACGACATGTCGAAGTTGGGCGAGTGGATGGAGACCGTGCCAGAAGCCCCCGAACTCGAAGCTGGCGCAGACAAGAAGAAGAAGTAACCGATGTTTTCTGCTGAGTTGCTCGTTGCCCAGAACATCGGTTTCGCCGTCATTGCGTTGTTGATGATCATCGGCGCCTTGCGTGTCGTCACCACTAACAATGTGGTGCATGCCGCACTCTGGCTGGTCGTGGTGTTGAGTGGCGCAGCAGCGCAATACGTTCTGCTCGCTGCTGAATTCGTTGCCGTCACGCAAGTGCTCGTCTACATCGGTGCGGTGATGGTGCTGTTTCTCTTCGGCACGATGTTGACTCGTGCGCGAATCGGTGCCGAGCGCGATCTCAACAACCCGTATTGGCGCCTTGGCATCCCCGTGGCAGGTGTGCTCTTTGCGGCGATGGCTATCGCCACCGTGTCGTCATTTGGCGACGAGCAATTGCCGGCTGATGCGCGAGTAGTGAGTGTCGCAGAAATCTCCGATCAGATCTTTGGGCCGTATCTCTTGCCCTTCTGGGCGCTGTCGTTCGTGCTGCTCGCCGCAATCATCGGGGCCATCGTGCTGGCCAGAAAAGATTGATGAGATGTTGACGAGTCAGTTCCTCCTCTTGGGCGCGGTGCTGTTCTGCATCGGCGTCTATGGCGTGATCGCCCGCAAGAACGCGGTGCTGGTCTTGATGAGCATCGAACTCATCTTGAATTCGGTCAATATCAATCTCTTGGCGTTTGCACTTCGCAATGGGTCGGCCGACGGGCACACCTTCGCGCTCTACATCATCGCCGTGGCGGCCGCAGAAGTCGGTGTCGGTCTCGCACTCGTCTTGCTGGTGTATCGCAACCGACGCTCGATTGCCCTTGATGAACTCAGCGAGATGCGGGGCTAGGCGATGACATCGTTCGTGTTTCCTGCAGCAGCCGAGGCACTGTCACCGCTCGATGGCGGATGGTTCCTCGACAACGCATGGCTGGCGCCCGTTGTGCCGACAATCGGGTTCTTCCTCATCGTGCTCTTCGGCAAGAAGTTGCCGAAGAAGGGCAGCGAACTCGGCGTGCTGTCTCTGGTGGCCAGCCTCGTGTTCTCGCTCGGTGCCGCATGGCAGTGGATCTCTCGCGTCGGTTCGGCCGGCGAAGAGCAGTTCGTCTCACCGGTCGTACACACGTGGACTTGGTGGCAGGCGGGTGGAGTGCAGTTCACCATCGGCCAACACATCGACGGCTTGTCGGTGATCGTGCTCGTCGTGGTGGCATTCATCTCGACGCTGGTGCAGATCTACTCACTTGAGTATCTGCGCGGTGATCGCCGCTACACACACTTCTTTGCTGCACTCACATTGTTCTCTGCCGGAATGATGGCGATGGTCATCGCCGAAGACATGATTCTCTTCTTGCTCGGTTGGGAAATCATGGGTCTCTGCTCATTCATGCTGATCGGCCACTGGTGGGAAGACGGTGCCAACAGCCGTGCCGCCCTGAAAGCGTTCTTCACCGTGCGTACGGGCGACGTCGGGTTGCTCGTCGGAATCGCGATTCTCTTCTTCGCCGCCAACGACTGGACCACCAGCAACCTCGGGCTCTCGGGTTTTTCAATTCGCGGCATCTCGGCGTGGGCACTCTCTGGTGAACCAAATTCGACCGTGATCCTTGTCGCGGCAATCGCACTCTTCATCGCCTGCATCGGCAAGAGCGGTCAGTTTCCGTTGCACACCTGGCTGCCCGACGCGATGGCTGGTCCGACACCCGTGAGCTCACTCTTGCATTCATCAACGATGGTCGTAGCCGGCGTGTTTCTCGTGGCGCGCCTCTACCCGGTGTTCTTCACCGGCCTCGACATTCTTGGCCCGTCGTCGAATGTCATCATGATCATTGCGGCCATCACCATCGTGATTGCCGCCGCACTTGCCTTTGTGCAAACCGACATCAAACGTGTGCTCGCCTATAGCACGGTCAGCCAGTTGGGCTACATGATGCTCGGGCTCGGTGCTGGTGCGTGGTTGCCTGCAGTGTTCCATATCTTCACCCACGCGTTTTTCAAGGCGTGTCTGTTCTTGTGTGCCGGTTCAATCAGCCACAGCGCATCACATCATTCGTTCGACATGAAAAAAGACATGGGCGGTCTGCGCAAGCACATGCCGATCACCTTCGCATCATGGGTGGTCTCGACACTGGCGTTGTGCGGAGTGTTCCCGTTCTCGGGGTTCTTTTCCAAAGATGAGATCATCGACAACGTCGGTGGCAACGGGTATTCGCTCTTCATGGTGATCGGGTTGGGTGGTGCATTCCTCACCGCCGCATACATGACGCGCGCAACGTATCTCACCTTCTTCGGTGCGCCGCGCGGAGCGGCAGCGGGCGAACACGACGCTCACGACAACCACGACGAACATGCCGGCCACGACAGCCACGACGCTCATGGGGCCCACGATGCGCACGCAACGCACGCGACTCACGACAGCCACGACGCGCATGCTGGCCCGCACGAGTCGGGGCCGCTCATCACGGTGCCCATCGCCATTTTGGCCGTGCTTGCCATCGGTGCCGGCCTCTTCAACGCGACTCCGTTCGGCGAATCGTGGGAATACTTGAAGCGCTGGGTCGAGCCGCGCGCAGTGGTCGTGGTTGAACCACACGCAGGCGGGCCCGGCGAATCGTTGGTGTTTTCGTTGCCAACCGTGTCATCTGCACCCGCCGCATTTTCACCCAATGCCGAAGAAGGCCATTCCAAGTCGCCGTGTGGCTCAGAAGCCCCGGGCGAAGGCGTGTGTTACGCCCCGCAGGTGAACCACGCCAAGTTCAAGTGGTCAAAAGCACTGCTCTCGCTCGCCATCGTCTTTGCTGGCATCGCCATAAGTTGGCTGCTCAGTGCGGCGTTGTATGGTCGTCGTGACCCGCGGCTCGTCGGTCTCACTCAACGCAACGGTGTGGCGCGCGCTGGCTATCGACTGCTGGCGAACAAGTACTACCTCGACGACCTCTACGAGCGGGGAGTCGTTGCCAACGTGGCGGGGCCGATTTCACGGGCTGCGTATTGGTTCAACCAAAACGTGCTTGACGGAATCTTGCACACAGTTGCCCGCGTCGCACGTTCGGTGGCGACTGTCGTATATCGCGACATCGACCAGCGACTCGTCGACGGTGCCGTCAACGCTTCGGCTGACGCGACAAAGGCGGCCGGAACGACCGTGCAGCCGATTCAGTCAGGTCGCGTCGGTCAATATGGCGCGTTGCTGTTCGCCACCGCCGCAGTAGCCGCACTTGTATTCGTCATTCTCAATACCTGAACACACGGGAGACAACACCATGCAAATGATCCGCGACGACAACTGGGTGCTCAGTGTCGGCACCTTTCTGCCGATGCTTGGTGTGCTCATTTTGCTTATCACCCCGAAGGCGCAAGAGGCCGCCATCAAGATGGTTGCACTCGTCACGTCGATTGCGACGGTGGCAGTCGGCGCCTACACGCTGTTGCAATTCGATTTTGACAAGGCGGGTTCGATGCAATTCGTCGCCCAAACGAATTGGATTTCGGTGATCAAGAGCACCTACTTCATTGGGGTCGACGGCATCAGCCTGCCGCTTTATCTCTTGAGCATGGTCGTCACGCTGCTCGTGGTGATCTACAGCCTTGACCATGTTCCGTCACCGGGCAACCCGAAGGCATTTTTCATCCTCATGTTGATTCTGCAGACGGGCATGGCCGGCACGTTCATCGCGCAAGACCTGATTTTGTTCTTCGTCTTCTTTGAGCTCGTGCTCTTGCCGATGTACTTCATGATCGGTGTATGGGGTGGCGAGCAACGGCAGTACGCGTCGCTCAAGTTCTTCCTCTACACGATGTTCGGTTCGGCATTGATGCTGGTGGCGTTTCTCGCGATGTTCTTCAAGACAGGTGCAGAGAGTTTTGCGATTCCATACCTCATCGAGAATGGCGCCGGAATCGCCAAGAACGTGCAGGTGTGGATCTTTGCCGGCATGTTCATCGGCTTTGCAGTGAAAGTGCCAATGTTTCCATTCCACACCTGGTTGCCCGACGCGCATACCCAGGCGCCGACACAAGGCTCGGTGATTCTGGCGGCGATTCTGCTGAAACTTGGCACCTACGGCTTCGTGCGCATCGCCATCCCGATGTTGCCCGATGCGGCGCTCGAGTGGGCGCCATGGATCGGCGGCCTTGCGGTCGTCGGCATCATCTACGGAGCACTCGGCTGTCTCGCGCAAACCGACATGAAGCGTCTGATTGCCTTCTCATCGGTGGCGCACATGGGCTTCGTCATGCTCGGCATCTCGACCTTGACATCGTTTGGCGTGAATGCCGCAGTGTTCGGCATGGTCGCCCACGGGTTGATCACGGGCATGCTGTTCTTCATTGCGGGCAGCGTGAAAGAGCGCTACCACACGCTGGAGATCAACAAGTTGGGCGGCATGCTCACGCAAGTGCCACGACTTGGCTGGATTCTCGGTCTCTGTTCGATGGCTTCGCTTGGTCTGCCAGGTCTTGCCGGGTTCTGGGGTGAGTTCCCCGCGATTCTCTCGGCGTACAGCCCGGCTGCTGGGCTCAACGTCACGGTGTATCGCACCTACATGGTGATTGCCGCGCTCGGCACTGTCTTTGCCGCGGCCTACCTGCTTTGGCTGTATCAGCGCACCGCCTTTGGCACGCCGAAGGGTCACGACCACCACGACCTGCACGATGTGAACACCTATGAGTGGGTCGCCTGGTTGCCGCTACTCGTTGCCATCATCGCCTTCGGTGTTGCGCCGAACCTGTTGTTTTCCATCATCGACCCCGCTGTTCAGGGCACCCTGCGCGCCTTCGGTAGCTGACACGTGACGCTCGCTACCGCACTCGCTACGGCGCTCGACGCCGCATGGACTGCCCCGACCATCGACTATCACGCGCTTGCGCCCGAGATCGTGCTGGCCGCTGGTTTGTGCGTGGTGCTGCTCGTCGACCTCTTTACGACCGAGCGCAACAAGTGGCTGCTGTCGATCTTGACGGGGTTTTCGTTTCTTGGTGCGGTGCTGCCGGTGCTCACCCTCGCCTTGCATGACGACCCTGTGCGTTCACTCTTTGATGGCCGCTATGTCGTCGACGAATTCAGCCTGGTGATGAAGGGTCTCTTCTTGTTGTCGGGCTATGTCGTCGTGTTGCTTTCATCGTCGCACGTCGAAGAGGGCGACTACTGGCGCGGTGAGTTCTGGTTCTTGTTGCTTACGAGTGTGCTCGGCATGGTGATGATGTCGTCGGCACGCGATTTGGTGTCGGTGTTCGTAGCGCTCGAGTTCTTGTCGATTCCGTCGTTCATGCTTGCCGCGTGGCGCAAGCGCGACTCGAAGAGCAACGAAGCAGGTGTCAAGTACTTCCTGCTTGGTGTCTTTGCCTCTGCCGTCATGCTTTATGGCATGTCGCTTTTGTACGGCCTCGCCAACTCGACTTTGCTCGTCAACATCGCCGATTCGATCGCTCTCGACGGCGAATTCGGCGCCGTGCAAGCCCTCGCTGTGGTGTTCGTCATCGTCGGTTTTGCCTTCAAGGTGTCTGCGGTTCCGTTTCACACCTGGGCGCCTGACACCTACGAGGGAGCGCCGACGCCGGTGACTGCATTCCTCTCGGTGGCGAGTAAGGCGGCTGGCTTTATCGCACTCGTGGTGTTGGTGCTCACCGCGCTGCCTAACGCACGCGATGTGTGGCAGCCGTTTATCTGGATTCTCTCAGCGCTCACCATGACCGTCGGCAACATCTTTGCTCTGCGCCAGACCAACATCGTGCGCATGATTGCCTACTCATCGGTCAGCCAAGGCGGGTTCGTGTTGATGCCACTTGCCGTTGCAGGCGGCGCCGCCGGCGAAGCAGC